>Ga0163150_10002520_pt1 | contig 27819 bp, 25 predicted proteins | sample OliLakLV19P2IB_FD_148628 | JGI IMG/M metagenome (GOLD analysis project Ga0163150, IMG submission 148628) | Freshwater microbial mat bacterial communities from Lake Vanda, McMurdo Dry Valleys, Antarctica - Oligotrophic Lake LV.19.P2.IB | ecosystem: Environmental > Aquatic > Freshwater > Lake >...
GTATGTTGCAGTGTATTCTGGATACCATTATACTTATCGCTGCGATTATAATTGATTAATCCGTAAGTAAGTGAATGATTGGTTTTATCCCTAAGCCCTGCAGTAGCCCTGAAAATACTTTCATTGGCAGGTAATAAAGTAAATGGCAATCCCCAATCTCTGGAGAACTCCACGGTTCTTAACCTCTCTAATGGTTTAAACTTACTTTGTACATACTCATAATCCAACGCAGTATTTAACTGCAGTTTTTTAGCAACCTGCAATATTTTCTCATTGCTTATCTGAAACTTAGCTGCCCATCCTCTGTCATCGCCATTATTTTTAGAGGAAAAAGTATTTACATCATTATTGCTGGTAGCAATTTCTGTTTTCAGCAAAGTGGTTTTGCTGAAAGCATGATCAATACCGAGGTTTACTATTTGCTGTTTCTTTGGCGTTACTAGTATTTGCACCGGTTCATATTGTCCTTGCTTCACCCCTGCTACAGGGGCCACATAGCGATACACTTTTCCATTGGCCCCGTTAAAATCAGGAATATAATTACCATTACCGGGTCTTACATCTACAAACGATAAATTGTATTTCGCCAATATAGGATTAGTAGAATACTGGTAAAAAGAATCAAGACCAATGAATATTTTTTCATACAGTATTTTACCAACAGCAAATGTATCCAGTAAGGCAGCCGGATAGAGTGCATTCTGAATACTATCCCCTATGTTGGATAGAAATTGCTTTTGCTTTGGGTCTAATACCTGATTAATAGACGAATTTTTTGCATCGCTGTTATTAAAAGCATCAATGCGGATTTTTGTTTTCTGATTAATTTCAAATTCCTGCGACAAGAATAGGTTAGCATTAAGAAAATTTCTGTCCGCATATTCAAACTCCACTTGTATCCGGCTGTCCTTTGTTATCATCCGCCGGGGTGTGAATGTAATTTCAGCAGAGTTGTAATTAATCACATAATCCTGGTCTTCTCCCCGTTGCAGCAACTGGCCATCTACAAAAACCCTTTCTGTATTGGGAAGAACAATAAAAAACACTTCGCTATTAGCACCTCTTAACCGGTAAGGCCCCTGGTTACCTTCCAGTGCATCAATAAAATTGCGGGTAAATTTTCCTTTGGCAATAGAACCGCTTACTAATGTTTTGGAGTTGATGTTTTTTGAAAGGCGATTCGTTGTTTGAAAAGCGACTCCTTGTAATCGTTTATAAAAGTTCAGAAAATAACTTTGGGTCTGTCGTATATCCAAATCGCCGAGGCTTAGTTGCCAGTTTCTTTTTTTAAACTGCAGGTACACCTGGTCAAATTCATTCAGCTGCTGAGTGTTTCCATCAGGTTGTATCGGGATATTATTATCGGTAATGGCTGCCTGTATTTCGATGCTGTCGCCCAGCATACCACTTAACTGAAGGTTCAGTGTCGAATTAACAACAGCATCCTGCCGGTTACCAAAACCAATCTGACGGCCAAAGCTTCCTTCCGCTTTTAATGTACCAAAATCGAATATTCCCCGTTGCGCATTGGTAAGGCCGCTATTAAACTCAAAGGGTTTTATATAAAAGCTGTTCATCACACTATCAAAACTCATCCGTTGTGCCACCGGATTTAGCTGAAAAGAAAATACCCTGTAAGTAATAACTACTGTTTCCGTAGCGGGTTTTTTATTCCAGTATAGTATTGCTTTTACAAAATCAAGCCGGTAGTCAGAAGACGGAACATTTTCAACCGAAAAGGCACTGGGGATGATACTGATTGTATCAATGCTGATACTGTCGGCTGCCACTTTAAAAGTCTTTTGACGGAGGTTGCCGGGGGCAGTACCAGCGACAGGAAATTGAGCATTGCTCCATAGAGAAATGAATGAAAGAAAAAAGATACCGGATATTCTACGTAACAATCTCAAAAGCAATGCATTTAGCTAAAAATCGTAAAATTCGTCCTTTTTATTGCCCTAAAGTTATCCTATGATGTTAATTAAGGGAAAAGCCTCAAATTTGATTGAAAACAGTCTAAATCTCTATAGTATGATTACTTTTTTGTACCGGAACAATAAATACCAGTTTCTTCTTTTGTTTTGCCTGATAATAGCAATTTCAGGGATTGGACAAATCAATACCAATAAGAAGGTTATTTCAACTGGATACAGTAAAACAGTGTCAGCAGGGATTAATATTTCTTATGTTGAGTTTAGCCAAACCCATCCACTTGGTATTGGAGCCAATTTTAGCTGGAGTAAACATCGCTTTGGATTAATGGAGAAAAAGCTTTCGAAGCCTTTTGGGTTTATTGCTGACGGTGGTATTGATTATTACTTTGGCAAAGATGAAACAGTAAGTGGTTATTCATACAAATACAATGGGTTCACTTATATCCATGCTTATGGTGGTGCCATTTATAATTGTGGCAAACGGGGAAATATCAATTTAACTACAGGCCCGGCTCTTGGGCTGGAAGATGGATTTACCAGTTTCTTTTTGGGAGCAAATCTTAGCGGAGCTTATTTCATCAACAATAAAATTGCTGTAACACCAGGTATAAAATACATGCAGGACTTAAATGGACCTGACCCATTGGTTTCTTTTTTTTTAAAAGCAAGTTTTGCTTTTTAGCAATAAAAAAAGCCCTTAGATAAAAGAGCTTATAGAAATGAGTTAGTAAAAAATTATTTATCTGAAGCCGCCCCTGCCATCATATACTCCCTGTTCAGCCTTGCAATATTTTCAATAGAAATTTCTTTAGGACAAACGGCCTCACATGCCCCGGTATTAGTGCAAGAACCAAAACCTTCTTTATCCATCTGTGCTACCATATTTAATGCTCTTGACTTTCTTTCGGGGCCACCTTGTGGCAGCAAGGCCAAGTGAGAAACTTTAGCCGATACAAACAGTAATGCCGAAGAGTTTTTGCAAGCTGCCACACAGGCCCCACAACCGATACAAGCTGCTGCTGCAAAAGCTGCATCTGCATTGTCTTTATTAATAGCAATAGTATTGGCATCCACTGCATTACCAGTGTTAACTGAAATATAACCTCCGGCCTGTATAATACGGTCAAAAGCCGAACGGTCAACTATTAAATCTTTAATTACGGGGAATGAATTAGCTCTCCAGGGTTCAATAACAATCATATCTCCATCCTTGTAAGCCCTCATGTGCAACTGGCAGGTGGTGTTAGCATGCCATGGCCCATGCGGACGACCATTAATATACATTGAACAACTGCCGCAAATACCTTCCCGGCAATCATGGTCAAAGGCAATAGGGTCTTTGCCTTCATGGATAAGTATTTCATTCAATACGTCAATCATTTCTAAGAAAGACATTTCAGAAGAAATGTTTTTTACGGGGTAGGTTTCAAATCTTCCTGAATCCCTTGCATTTTTTTGACGCCAAACTTTGAGAGTCAAATTCATGTTATAATGCTCCATAAACAACGGGTATAGTTCGGTTAATAATATTTTTATTTATAAGAACGTTGTGTTGGCTTCGCCACTTCAAATTCCAATTTCTCTTTATGCAATTCCCAATCACTTTCGCCTTTATATTCCCATGCCGCTACATACGCATAATTTTCATCATCTCTTTTTGCTTCGCCTTCTTCTGTCTGGCTTTCTTCTCTAAAATGGCCACCGCAACTTTCATTTCTATTGAGAGCATCTTTACACATCAACTCACCCAGCTCAATAAAATCTGCCACCCGGCCAGCTTTATCTAATTCAGGATTCATTTCATTTATCGTTCCGGGAATTTTTACATCACTCCAGAATTCTTTTTTTAATGCCTGCACATCTGCAATGGCTTTTTTCAGCCCTTGCTCATTTCTGGACATACCGCAGTATTCCCAGATAATTTTTCCTAATCGCTTATGAAAACTTTCCACCGTTTGCTTACCCTTAATATTCATCAGGGTTTCAATTCTTTCCTTCACTGCTTTTTCAGCTTGTTCAAACGCTTCATGTGTAATGGGAATTGGCTTGGTTGCAATTTCGTCTGCCAGATAATTACCAATAGTATAAGGCACCACAAAATATCCATCAGCCAGTCCCTGCATTAATGCAGATGCACCAAGCCGGTTAGCACCATGGTCGCTAAAGTTGGCTTCACCTAATGAATACAATCCTTTTACATTTGTCATTAATTCATAATCAACCCACAGCCCTCCCATTGTATAGTGAACCGCCGGAAAAATCCGCATTGGTACATCATAAGGATTTTCACCGGTAATCTTTTCATACATATCAAACAGGTTACCGTATTCCTCTTTAATCACTTCTTTTCCTAAACGTATCAATGTTTCTTCATCAGCTTCGCCTGAGGCGAGGTCAATGCCTAATTTGCCAGCTTCTGTCTTACCATATTTATTAATCAGGTTGTATTTGAAATCTAAGTAAACTGCTTGTTTGGTTGTACCAACTCCATAACCGGCATCACATCTTTCTTTTGCCGCTCTTGAAGCCACGTCTCTTGGTACAAGGTTACCAAAAGCAGGGTAACGTCTTTCCAGATAATAATCTCTTTCTTCTTCAGGAATATCATTTGCTTTTCTTGTATCACCTTTTTGTTTAGGCACCCAGATACGGCCATCATTTCTTAATGACTCCGACATCAATGTAAGTTTCGACTGGTGGTCGCCACTTACCGGAATACAAGTGGGATGAATTTGTGTAAAGCAGGGATTAGCAAAAGTGGCTCCTTTCTTATGAGCTTTCCAGGCCGCTGTCACATTACTGCCCATGGCATTGGTAGAAAGATAAAATACATTACCATAACCCCCGCTGCATAACAACACGGCATGACCAAAATGTCTTTCTAATTCACCATTCACCAGATTACGGGCAATAATTCCTCTCGCCTTTCCATCAATCATCACCACATCCAGCATTTCATGCCGTGCATACATTGTTACATTACCCAATGCCACTTGTCTTTCCAATGCCTGGTAAGCTCCTATCAATAATTGCTGACCCGTTTGTCCGGCTGCATAAAAAGTTCTTTTTACCTGTGTACCACCGAAAGAACGGTTATTCAGCAATCCACCATATTCCCTTGCAAACGGAACACCCTGCGCCACACACTGGTCAATAATATTTGTACTTACTTCTGCCAGCCGATGCACATTGCCTTCTCTTGAACGGTAATCGCCACCTTTAATCGTATCATAAAACAAACGGAAAACTGAATCGCCATCGTTCTGGTAATTTTTGGCTGCATTAATACCACCTTGGGCTGCGATACTGTGTGCCCGGCGTGGAGAGTCCTGGAAACAAAAAGCTTTTACCTTATAGCCCAGTTCGCCAAGAGCAGCTGCTGCAGAAGCGCCGGCCAAACCAGTACCTACAATAATAATCTCCAGCTTTCTTTTATTGGCAGGATTAACGAGTTTACAATGGCCCTTATAATCTGTCCATTTATCTTCTAATCGTCCGGCAGGAATTTTTGAATCAAGCATAACAACCAGTGATTACTATGATATAAAATGATTTAATACTTTTTTATTGTCATCGTTCTGTTCCCTGAGCATCGTCTGTTGTGTCACTCACTTCATCGTTCTGTAATTCTACCCGGCAACCCACCCCATTTTACTAAAGCAATATATTTTCCTCAACTCGCCCCGCCCAGGCGGGGAAGTTTCCGAAAGCAATTAATTCATCAAACAAAAATATCCACATCCCTACTCAAACAGAGTGGTGTATTAATTTCAAAAGTTAAGCGACCTGCATCCCCTCTCTGGAGGGGACGAAGCATCTTCCTTTAAAGAACTATTCGAAAGGGATGGGTTTATTTCACCCATCCTAAATAAAAACTCACCGGCATCAATGCAAAGGCAAGAGGAACGATAACTGAGAAACCAATTCCGATTACATTCAATAAAGCCAGGTATTTTTTATTACTTACACCAATTGTTCTGAAAGAGCTTTGAAATCCATGTAGTAAATGCCAGGCCAAAGAAAAACATCCCAGTATATATAAAATCACAACCCAACCCACCTGAAACACTTCTTTCATTTTATCATATAAAGAAATTTCAGGCCCCAACAGCCATCCTTGATTATTACGATTGGGTACCCAAAAATGTAAAAGGTGCATAATCAGGAATAGTAATATTAATGTACCTAACAAGCCCATACTACGGCTGTACCATTTGCTGCCCTTATTGCCCATTGCCACCGCATAGCCCTTTTTTCTTTTGCTGCGATTCTGAAATTCCAGCATCAATCCCTGGATAATATGCAATAGAATACCCACCATCAATCCAATTTCCAAAATGCGGGGTACAATGTTTGAACCCATAAAATGAGCTCCAGCCTCAAACATCTTGCCTCCATCATTAGCCCATATAGTAGCATTCAACGATACATGTATAATCAGGAAGAGAATCAGAAAAATACCCGTCAGTGCCATTACCCACTTTTTGCCAATCGAAGAAGTAAAGAGTTCAGACCATTTCATATTAATAACTTATAGGGAGAAATCCGGTTTCGGCAAAAATACTACCCGAAGGCCAAAAACTGACAAAAGTTTTACATTATAAGCACCTATTTCAGAACCCGGCTTAAAGGGTCAATTACCCAACCTTGCCATCAGCTCATTATCTATCTTTTTAAACAAATGAAAAGGCTTGTAAGTTCTCCAGTTGTCCAATTCCATTAGCTCTACATAGCGGTTCAGCCGGGCATGTTTAAAGTCGTATTGGGTTTGCTCCGGCATGTTTAAACAAACCATCCAGCCGTTTTCATCTGTCACTTCTTCAAACAGTTCTTCGTAATAATCCTTTATATCACTGTGGTAGTTGAGTACATTCTCACCGATTAAAATAAACTTGTAAATACCCTCTCTCATGAACTTTTCTAACACTTCCCGTTTCAATTCCATGATGTCGTTTTCAATCGCATCATTCCACTCACCTATCATTTCAATGACGGCATACTTTTCTTCATAATCTGCCAGCAATACTTTCAGGTACAAGGTCCGGCTGCCAAAATCATCCCATTGCGGATGGATGTAAAAATTGTAAACTGTTTGGGAAAATTCAAACTCAGAATAGGTTCTTCCATAAAAAGGAGATCTTTCGTCTTCCTCACTTATATAAATGTAACGCCAGTTATAAAAAGGTTCAATGTCCTGCATAATCTGTACAAAATTACTGACAGAATGCAATCACAACAAATAAGCAGGCGAATTAAATATTCAGTATTTCAAATAATGCTTTCAGGAGCATAAATCCGAATATTAAAAATAAACGGCGGCGGTTTCTGCCGTTTTCCCGGTCTTCAATAAAAAATAAATATCGCAGGGGCAGGTAGAAAAATAAAAAAAGGATGGACAGGAAGACAAACAGGAACCATATATCACCTATTGTTTTTGTTGAAGCCCTTGATAACATGGCCATTACTCCTTTTTCCCAAAAGACAAAGGATAATATGGATACTCCAGCAATTAAAAGAATATCAGCCAACAGTTCCATCCGGAATAAATAACCTACAGAAAATTTGTTCCTGCTTTTCCGTTTGCTTTTGGTGCGATAAACCAGCCAGGTGATAAAAAGGGATACAATACCAGCAATGATTATCAACTGCCAGCTTCCGTCATTTTTTTCAGTAACCCGTGGAAGGCGAAATATAGACCGCAGCGGTCGTTCCGACAATATAAAAACAAAAAGCATAATGAACCAATGGCCGACCCCTAAAAATAAAAAATAAGGAACAGGCCTGATTGCTTTGCCCGAGTGGATTAGACGGTAACTAAGTGGTAAATGTTTTAATGCCGCCCCGCAAGTGTATAACAACAATGCTGCGAGCATCCAGTAATAAAAACCCGGAGACCGTATAAAATCTGTAATGGTAGGAAATATAAACCCCAGCAAAAAGCTAATGGAAATAACTGACCAGTCAAACATAGCAGCCCTGTTGTTAAGTATGTAATCTTTGGGGGCTATCATTGACTTAGTGCTATTCAGGATTTACTTAATAAAAATTCTTTCAGGGCTGAGTAATCAGCAGGAATAAAGATGCTGAGCTTGTCCTTTTTCATAATCGGCTGAAGCGAAACGGGAACTGCGATAGCCTGACCAGTGGTTTTTTCAACGGCCTCCGGAAATTTAACCGGGTGGGCAGTTTCAAGGAATATCCCTTTATCAGCAGGATGATTCGCCAAATATTGCAATAATGCAAGATAACCAACGGCACCATGTGGGTCTGCGAGATAATTATATTTATCAAACACTTCCTTTATGGTTGCCAGCGTTTCTTCATCAGTAATAGTAGCTGAGGATAATTTATTTTTTATTTCCGGAAACTGGTGCTTAAATATTTCCAGTATCCTGACAAAATTACTTGGGTTGCCCACATCCATTGCATTACTTAATGTAGCAACAGCCTGTTTTGGTTTTAATTGCTGTGAGTGCAAGTATTCAGTCACAATATCATTAGCATTGCAGGCAGCAATAAAATGTTTAACCGGTAATCCGGATTGCATAGCCAGTATTCCTGCACAAATATTTCCAAAGTTGCCGCTGGGAACAGAAATAACCGGCGGATTGCCCCCACCCCCTAAAGGGGAGTTGAGCCATTGTTTGTAAGCAAAGAAATAATAAAACTGTTGTGGCAGCCATCTTGCTACATTGATAGAATTGGCAGAAGTAAGAAAAAGTTTATCCGTTAATTCCGTATCTGTAAAAGCCGCTTTCACCATAGCCTGGCAATCATCAAATGTTCCCTGTACTTCTAATGCGGTGATATTTTTTCCTAATGTGGTCAATTGTTTTTCCTGCACGGGGCTTACTTTGCCTGAAGGATAAAGAATTACCACTTCCACCCCATCCACATCATAGAAACCATTAGCTACGGCGCCGCCAGTATCTCCTGACGTTGCTACAAGAACGGTTACGGTACGGTTCAGGTCGCTTTCAGCGTCCCGATCCACAAAATAGCCGAGGCAGCGGCTCATGAACCTGGCACCAATATCTTTGAATGCCAATGTGGGGCCATGGAATAATTCCAGTGAAGAAATGTTCTCATTCACTTTTATCAAAGGAATTGGAAAGTTCACTGTTTCACTTACTATTTGGAAAAGCTTTTCTTCAGTAATTGTACCGCCCACATAGGGCTTAATAACCCTGAACGCAATTTCCTCATTAGAAAAGTCAGCAATGTTTTCTATCAAAGCCTTGTCAACCTGTGGAATTTCTTCCGGAAAATATAACCCTTTATCCGGGGCTTGCCCTTTAATGGTTGCTTCTTTGAAGTCAACAATTGGTGATTGTTTATTTGTACTATAGTATTTCAACGCCTTTCTTATTAATGGTTGTTACATACGTATTATAATCAATTCCTATTTTGTTATAAACATCCTTCATTACTGATTCAATCGCCTTAGCAGTTTTTTCCTCCTTACTAAGCATAAATATAGATGGACCGGAGCCAGAGATGCCTCCACCTAATGCACCAGCTTCTTTGCAATTTGTTTTTACTTCATGAAAGCCGGGAATAAGGATACTCCGGATTGGTTCTATAATCACATCTTCTAATGAACGACCAATAAGGTCTAAATCATTTTTCATAAACCCTGCAACCAACCCTGCAATATTTCCCCATTGCTTAATGGCATCTTTCAATAAAACCTGCTGACGTAAAATTTGTCTTGCATCAGAAGTTCTTACTTCTATCTGCGGATGTACTACTGTTACAAATAAATCAGGTGAAGCCAGTTGAATTATATCCAACGGGTGAATACTGCGGATAAGTGTTACTCCTCCTAATATACAAGGCGCAATATTATCTGCATGCTTTACTCCGGATGCAAGCTTTTCTCCATTCATAGCAAATTGCACCACTTCATCACTAGAAAAAATATTTCCCAATAAATGATTAGCAGCAACGGCTGCTCCTGCTGCACTCGCCGCACTGGAGCCAATACCGCTTCCGGGTTTAATATGCTTTTCTATCGTTACTTCAAACCCAACAGTACCACCCACTTTCTCCATCACAGATAAAAAAACAACTCCGGCTACATTCTTTTCCGGTTCGGCAGGTAAATTATAATTGTCCCGGTTATGAATAATGACTTTTGGTTCATCCAATAGTTTCACTTCCATTATATCATACGGCTCATTCAAAGCCATACCAAGAATATCAAAGCCACAAACAAGGTTTGCAACAGTACCGGGAGATTTTATTCTTACTTGTTTCATGACTGTTATTAAATTAGAAATAAGGAACAGAAAAATAAACAATGAGAAAGTAATTTACACTTCCAGAAGCCATCCTTTCTTATTTCTTATTCCACCTTTCTGATTTTTTATTTTCTACACTTTACTTGCCCTGATAATATCTGCAAATACACCACTTGCTGTTACCTCTGCACCTGCACCGGCTCCTTTTACCACCATTGGTTGTTCTTTATAGCGATTAGTATAAAACAATACAATATTATCTTTTCCGTATAGATGGTAAAGGTCATGCTTTGGATCTATATGTTGTAATCCGACAGAAGCTTTTCCATTGTCGAAAGAGGCAACAAATTTAAGTATGCAGCCATCTGCCTTTGCTTTATCCAATAATTTTTTGAAATGTGCTTCTTCCTTTGCCATGGCAGCATAAAAATCTGCTACACTGCCCTGCATACAACTGGCTGGCATAAAGGAGTTGTTAGCAATATCCTCCATTTCCATCGTTTCTCCTGCTTCCCGTGCCAGTATCAATATTTTTCTCATTACATCCGTTCCACCAAGGTCAAGCCTTGGGTCTGGTTCGGTATAGCCTTCATCTTGTGCCTGTTTTACCACATCGGCGAAAAGTCGACTGCCATCATAATTATTAAAAACAAAATTTAATGTGCCGCTTAATACCGCCTGCATTTTATTTACCCGGTCACCACTATGTACCAAATCACTCAACGAAGCAATAACCGGCAATCCGGCACCCACATTCGTTTCGAACAAGAACTGACTGTTGAATTCTCTTGAAAGATCTTTTAATTTTTTATAATTGCTATACGCAGAAGATGCCGCTACTTTGTTACAGGCAACTACTGAAATACTTTTTTGGAGAAACTGGTCGTACACCATTGCTACTTTATCATTCGCTGTTATATCAACAAAAACAGAATTACGAAGATTCCGGCTGATGATCTCGTCTATAAATTTTTGAAGGCTGGCTGTTTCTCCTGCATCCAATTTTTCTTTCCAATTATTAAGATCAATCCCTTCTTCATCAATCAGCATTTTTCTGCTATTAGATAATCCAACTACTCTTACCTGCAGGCGCATTTGCTGTTGCAGAAAATCTAATTGCTGCTTCAACTGACCCAATAGTTTAGCCCCCACATTGCCAGTACCGGTGATGAACAAGTTTACCTGTTTATAGGTTGTTTCAAAAAACTCTTCATGCAGAACGTTGATAGCTTTGCGTACATCCTTGGTCGCTATAACTGCCGAAATATTTTTTTCAGAAGAACCTTGTGCAATAGCCCGGATATTAACACCATTTCGGCCCATGGCACTAAACATTCGTCCGCTGATACCAGTATGATTTTTCATACTCTCCCCTACCAGTGCTACAATGGAAAGCTCTGCCTCAATTATCAATGGTTCCACTTTTTGCAATGCAATTTCATTGGCAAATGCAGCATCCACCACCTGCTTGGCTTTTTCTACCGAGGAAGAATCAATACCAACACAAATAGAATGCTCTGAAGAACTTTGTGTAATTAAAATCACATTTATCTTCTCACTGCTTAATGCTTCAAACAATCTTTTAGAAAAACCGGGAATACCAATCATCCCACTTCCCTCAAGGCTTATCAATGCAATATTGTTGATACTAGAAATTCCTCTTACTATATCTCCTTTCCCTTTTGTCAGCGATTCTATCACAGTTCCTTTATCAGCAGGAGCAAAAGTATTTTTTATCCAAACCGGTATTCCTTTACTCATCACCGGCTGAATGGTTGGCGGGTAAATAACCTTAGCACCGAAATGAGATAGTTCCATCGCTTCCTGATATGAAATATTAGGTATGATACGGGCATTGTTTGTCAGCCGTGGGTCTGCCGTCATCATACCACTTACGTCAGTCCATATTTCCAGCAGGTTTGCTTGTAAGGCAGATGCCAGTATAGCAGCTGTATAATCTGACCCGCCTCTTCCAAGAGTTGTTGTTACTCCATTCCTGTCTGCTGCAATAAAACCGGGGAGAATAAATAAAGAAGACTTTTCACCCGAAAAGAAATCATTGATTTTTTTATCTGTTGCAACAAAATCAACTTCCGCAGAAGTAAAATCGGAATTAGTCGTTATCAGTTCTCTTGCGTCTTTCCAAACTGCATCTGTTCCGTCTGCTTTAAACTTGGCAGCAATTATTTGTGATGAAAGCCATTCGCCATAGCTGCCGATCCTGTCTTTTGATCTTGCCGTCAATTCTCTTAACAGGAAAATGCCGTTACAAATATCTTCTATCTCGTTACATGATTTTTTTACTAAACTCAACAACTGGCTTTGCTGCGCAACAGGTATCAGTTGCTTTACTGCTTCAATATGCCGTTGTTCTATCGTTGTTAGTTTTTCCTTGTACAATTCATCCCCATCAGCCGCTAATGCTGCTGCACCCAGCAGCAAATCTGTAACACCACCCAGTGCAGATACTACAACTACCGTTGTATCTTTCTTTACTGTTTCCTTTACAATAGCAACTACTTTACTGATATTTTCTGCGTTGGCAACTGAAGTGCCTCCGAATTTTAAAACCTGCATAATTGAAATTTGAATGTTGAAAATGATATGAAGCGATAAGCGACTTTCGTCTTCTTACAGCAAACTGCCCATGTATTGATATGAAAATGTAGAACCCTTAACGGGTTGTTGTGGTAGTTGCTGATGTAATGAAATTTATCACAACAGAAGTAGTACCGGTATGTGTGTAGTTATTTACCACTTTGTATTTGTCAGAGATGCAATATAGATAGAAATTAGCAAAAAGCAAATCATTTAGCAACAGAATCGGCAGCTTTTTTTACGCTGCCGTATTTTAAGAGCAGGTCTTTGGCTATTTCATAATCCGTCATTTTTACTCTTTCCATCAGCATTTTAGTTCCTCTGTCAACCAACTTATCGTTCGTTAGTTGCATATTCACCATTTTATTATCTTCTACCCTTCCCAGCTGAATCATTACAGAGGTCGAAATCATATTCAACACTAATTTTTGGGCTGTACCACTTTTCATTCTTGTACTGCCAGTTACAAACTCAGGTCCTACAACAACTTCTATCGGAAAATCGGCAGCAGCACTAACCGGTGAATCGGGATTGCAGGAAATACTTCCTGTAATGATTCCCCTTTTTCTGCATTCTTCCAATGCACCAATAACATACGGAGTTGTTCCACTTGCGGCTATTCCAATTACTACATCCTTATCACTTACATCATATTCCAATAAATCCTTCCAGCCCTGCTCTTTATCATCTTCAGCAAATTCAACTGATGTAGTTATTGCTTTTTCTCCACCGGCAATAATACCTATCACTAACCCGTAAGGCACCCCATACGTTGGTGGGCATTCACTGGCATCTACAATCCCTAATCTACCGCTGGTACCTGCGCCAATATAAAACATTCTGCCACCCATCAGCATTTTGTCACTCGCCACTTCCGCCAATTTTTCTATCTGAGGGATTGCTTTTCCAACTGCTTCTGGAACAGTTGTATCCTCTGCATTAATATTCTCCAGTATCTCACCCACCGTCATTTTTTCAAGGTGACGGTAATTGCTCGATTGTTCTGTTATTTTTTTAAATGCCATGCTTCCATTCTTTTTAACGGTGATACTCTACTAATCCTTCCATCGGATTCTTCATTATTTTGCCCAGTTCAAACTCATAACTGTTGCAAAGTTGCTGCAACACATCCTTAAAACCAAATGCAACACTTCCGGCAAAGTGTATGGGCAGTGTCCAGGTTTCCCTGTACTTACAAAGATGGCTAAAGAAAAAATCATTTAAACCATCTTCAATAATATTCTCAATCATATAATGCCCCCGGTTATCCGCCAGGAACCTGGCGTAGCTGGCAAGATAACGGTTAGGTAAAGGCTTTTTATATACGTTCTCCAATATTTCAGCCGTATTGGTAGTATAAGTTAAATCAAATCTTCCTCTCAGTTCATCATCAAAAGTGCCATACAGGTAATACTGAATTACTTTTTTACCGAGATAGGCACCGCTTCCTTCATCCCCTAACACATAACCAAGGCCGGGACTGTTTTTTACAATCTTCTTTCCATCGTAGTAACAAGAATTGGAACCAGTACCAAGAATACAGGCCACCCCTTTTTTTTCCCCGCACAAAGCCCTGGCAGCTCCCATCAGGTCGTGGTTTACATTTACTCTGGCACCTTCAAAAACTTTACTTACCGCTTTCTTTACTGATTTTGCATTGACCGGGTTGGCACAGCCAGTACCATAATAATAAACCTCTTCCACCTCAACATTTTTCAGTTTCGGTTTCAATTCTTTTAATAATAACTCAGTTATTTGTCCTGTATTGAGAAAATAAGGGCTGATGCCTTGTGTAATTATGGTTTTTTTTCTGCCGTTAGTTAGCAAGCACCATTCTGCCTTTGTTGCTCCGCTATCTGCTATGAGTATGGTTGATGGCATATACTTATTAAGCATTTCTGGTTTCTTTAAAAATGAAGGGTATCTCTGAAAACCCTCCAAGAGTTAACCAAAAGAAACTCTTTTTGAGTAGAGAACTCTTGTATGGATTATTTTTTAGAGATGCCCTGAATTTTATCAGGCAACCGTATAGTTTCTGAACCGGCCATGAAACAAGTAACCAGCAACCAGCAACTTTTGGTTATTTTGCGTCAAATTACATAATAAAGGTGTATGATGGGGAATAAAAAATTGCAGGTTTGGCTGCCGCTGCTTTTTTCGATTGTAATGATAGTGGGAATGCTTTTTGGCTATAACCTGGGCAGCCAGAGTGGCAACAGTAAAGGTTTCTTTTCTTCCAATAGTCGTAGTTCGCTACAGGAAGCTGTTGACCTGATTAAGTTGAGATATGTTGATTCCGTCCGTATTGACTCATTAGAAGGCCGGGCTATACAGGAAATGATGAGTGAACTTGACCCCCATTCAGTTTATTTTCCACCGTTTGATTTAAAAGCAGCTAATGAAGACCTCGCCGGAAACTTTGAAGGCATCGGTGTTCAGTTCAATATTTTCAGTGATACGGTAAATGTGGTGTATGTAATGCCAAACGGCCCCAGCGATAAAGCTGGTTTGCAAATAGGCGATAAAATTCTGGCTGTAAATAATGTGCCCCTTACATATAAGGTGGCTAATATTGACAGTATAAAAAAATATATCCGTGGTGAAAGAGGTTCGAAAGCTGTAATGCAAATACTGAGAGGAAGTAAAATACAAAGTATAACGGTAACCAGGGGTACCATTCCTGTTTCGTCTGTTGATGCTGCTTATATGGTTGATAAAATAACCGGCTATATCAAACTGAATAAATTCACTGAAAACAGTTACGAAGAGTTTATGCAGGCTATGGAAAATCTGCAAAAGCAAGGATTAAAAAGTCTTGTTTTTGATTTGCGGGGAAATGGCGGAGGCTTTATGAATGAAGCCGTGGATATGGCAGATGAATTTTTAGAAGGTGATAAATTAGTAGTGTACACAGAGGGAGTCAACAGTAAGAAAAGAGAATATCGTTGCAAACGCCCCGGTTTGTTTGAAAAAGGCAAATTAATATTGCTGGTAGATGAATTAACAGCCAGTGCCAGCGAAGTATTAGCCGGTGCCTTGCAGGATTGGTGCAGGGCAACCATCATTGGCCGCAGAACTTTTGGAAAAGGCTTGGTACAGGAGCAGTATCCCTTAAGTGATGGTTCAGCAATTCGATTGACTATTGCAAGGTATTATACACCGCTTGGCCGCAGCATTCAGCGTTCCTATCAAAAAGGGAAAAAAGTTTATATGGATGAATTGTGGGACCGGTATAGCAGTGGTGAAATGCTGTCTGCCGATTCATTAAAAATTCATAATACCGGGAAAATATTTACCACCAGTTGCAAAGACACTCTGTTTGGTGGCGATGGCATCACTCCCAATATATTTGTTCCGATTGATACCAGCCGTGCCATGCAAAAAATGCTGCGGCTTGTAAGCGATGGCAAATTCAATAGCTATATTTATAATTACTTTCTCCAGCATAAACAGCAGATAGAGCAGTATCCTGCTGCAACCGATTATGCCAATAATTTTAACGGGGCTGATATATTGAATAATATTATCAATGCAGCTCCCGATTCTTTACGACTCAAAATGTTTTCTGTACAGGAAAAAGCATTACTTCAACAGCGACTGAAAGCATCACTGGCAAGGTATAAATGGAGAGAGTCTGGTTTTTATCAGGTACTGAATAATGAGGATATAGTTTTTAAAAAAGCAATTGAACAATTGGCAAAATAAAAAAGTCCCGCCTCGTTTAAAACGAGGCGGGACTTTTGGATAAGGTGTGTTGTAACTTTTATATTTTGTCTTTATTATCATCCCACCACTTCTTCTCAATCCGGTAAGAACCAAACAAGCCAAGGCCGCCGCCGATTGCTATAAGAGCAAAGTAAATAGGTACATTTCTTCCTCCATCATGATGGCCATGTTGATTTATTTCTGTCGGTAACATATAATTATCCATTAAATAAGCCAGAAACAATCCTAGACCAGCTCCTATCAGCAATAAAGCCCATTTGAGGTTTTTGTAAGGAGCAGGCCGGTTGGCAAACTCTTTTGGGTTCATCCCTTTTTCAATCATTGCCAGGTTTTGGCGGGTTTTTAAATAATAAATACCAAATACCATGGCGAATCCACCGGCGAACATGGTTACGGGTACTATTGCTTCTGCTCCATTCATAATTGTAAATTTTAAAGTTAGTGTTTTTGTTATCGATTCTTCTAGGACTACCCCTCTTTCAAAGAGGTTACAGTTTAAAAGAATTTTTTGGAACTGGTTTACAGGATATATGACTACAGCTTATAAGAAGTGGTTACAGACTATCAAAGAGTTTCTTATTCCCCTTTAGGGGTTAGGGGTAAATAAACGTAACTTGTACTGTAACCTAACTGATTATCATGTAGTCTTACTACCAGAATGTCAACCGGACTGAATGATAATGAAATCATTAGCAAAGTGCTAAGTGGTGACTACCAGGCTTATGCCGGGTTGGTGAACCGTTATCAAAACTATGTTTTTACCCTCACCCTTCGGATTGTAAAAAACCGGGAAGATGCAGAAGAAGTGGCGCAGGATGTATTTATAAAAGCCTATAAATACCTGGCTGATTTCAGGGGGGCTTCAAAATTTACCACCTGGCTTTACACCATAGTCAACAATACCTCCATCAGCTTTTTGAGAAAAAAGAAATTGGATATTCATTCATTGGATAATGAAAAAATATTTGAAATGGCCGACAACCAGGATTCTGGAATGAGAGCAAATATGGTAGAACAAAAATCGAAATTAGCGATGGTGAATGAGGCAATTGGTTTATTAAACCCTGATGATGCACAAATCATCACCCTGTTTTATAAAGCTGAGCAGTCGCTGGAAGAAACGGCACAGGTATTGGGGATAGAAGTAAATGCGGCAAAAGTCCGGTTGCACCGTGCCAGAACGAGATTAAAAGAAAAAATGGAAACTTACTATGCTGAAGAAGTAAGAAATTTATAGCCCCTGTCCCCTAAACTGGGACTTAGGTTTGATTTTAATAAAAAAATTATACAAGTCATGAATTTAAAAGGAGGTCTGATATGAAAGAAAACCATGTAAACTCCCCTTTAGGTGCTGGGGGTATCGAGGAACGCCTCTGGAATTTCATTGACGGAACTGTTTCCGCCAAGGAAAAATCGGTGATTGAGCAATTGTTGCAAAGCAACGCTGAATGGAAAGAAAAATATAACGAGTTATTGCAGATAAATGAATTATTGCAATCATCTGATCTGGAAGCCCCTTCCTTGCGGTTCAGCAAAAATATAATGGAAGAAATTTCAAAGCTTCATATTGCTCCGGCCACTAAATCATATATCAATAAGAAAATTATCTGGGGCATCGGCTTTTTCTTTATCGCTATGCTTGTTGGATTTCTTATCTATGGTTTTGCACAAATGAGTCTTACAGGTGGAGAAGAAACTATTTTATCAAAAGATATTATTAAAGTTGACTTCAGCAAATTCTTCAGTAACACCTGGGTAAATGCTTTTATGATGATTAATATAGTGATTGGGCTGGTGCTACTGGATAATTATTTAAGTAATAAAAGAAAAGAGTTCAGGAAACAAGTATAAAAACAAATAAAGAAGCTTGATGATAAATTATCATTGAGTCCGGTACGCCTCTTCTGATCCTGAGTTTATCAAAGGACAGAGGAGGCTTTTATTTTTGATTAACATGTACTCCCACCTAAAATCTTACCTTTGCTGTGAAGAAAACTTCATTATGGATATTAAGAACAACATACTGGAAACTATCGGGAATACCCCGCTGATTAGGCTAAATAAAATTACCAAGGACCTGCCTTGTACTGTATTGGCCAAAGTAGATTATTTCAATCCCGGTAATTCTATTAAAGACCGGATGGCATTAAAAATGGTGGAAATAGCAGAGCAGGAAGGTAAACTGAAACCCGGCGGTACTATCATTGAAGGTACAAGTGGTAACACCGGGATGGGATTAGCATTGGCTGCAATAGTAAAAGGGTACAAATGTATTTTCGTTACTACTGATAAACAATCAAAAGAAAAAGCTGATATCTTAAAAGCTGTTGGTGCTGAAGTAATTGTTTGTCCAACCAACGTAATGCCGGAAGACCCAAAAAGTTATTATAGTGTGGCAGCAAGGTTGGCGAAGGAAGTACCGAACTCCTACCACATGAACCAGTATGATAACCTGGCAAACCGGTTGGCCCATTATGAAACAACCGGCCCCGAAATATGGAATCAGACAGATGGGAAAATCACTCACCTCGTTTCTACAGCAGGAACAGGCGGTACTATTACCGGAGCAGCACAATACCTGAAAGAAAAAAATCCCGACATACAAATATGGGCTATTGATGTATTTGGTTCATTGCTTACAAAATATTTCCGCACCGGTGAAATAGATATGAATGAAGTGCATCCTTATATCAGCGAAGGTTTTGGCGAAGACTTTGTGCCAAAGAATTATGATATGAATATGATAGATTACTTTGAACAGGTGACAGATAAAGACGGAGCAGTGATGGCAAGAAAACTGGCAAAAGAAGAAGGATTATTTTGCGGCTATAGTGCTGGCAGTTGCATACAGGGATTAATGCAATTAAAGGGCAAATTAAAAAAGGATGATTTAGTTGTTTGCATCTTTCATGACCACGGCAGCCGTTATATTGGCAAAATTTATAATGACCAGTGGATGATAGAAAGAGGATTCCTTGATGTAAAAACATTTCGTGATGTGGTAAGTGCAAGAGGAACCAAGCGTTTGATTACTGTTGATGCTTCGCAAACAGTTTTAGAAGCCGTTGAGTTGATGAAGAAGTATGATATAGAACAAATCCCCGTAATGAATGGTAATGGACCACTTGGTGCTATCAGTGAAGGTGGTTTATTTCAAAAAATATTCAATAATCCTGAGATAAAGCACTCCACCGTACAGGAAGTGATTGAACCATCTTTCCCGGTTGTGGCATTTGATACTCCGGTAGAAAGATTAAGTAATCTTATTAACAAGGAAAATGGGGCTGTACTGGCAAAAGATGAGGCTGGCAGTTATCATATCGTTACCAAGTACGATGTAATTCAGGCACTCGGCAATTAACACACAATAAGCAGAACATTGATTAAAAACAAGACCGCTAACGTTGCCGGAACCTTTTTCCCGTAAAACTACGATAGGAATGATGTGCAATACCGCAGCCAAATACTGGCAGGTATACGATGAATGTGGTAAATACCGTCGTAAAAAAATTGGGTTGTTTTGCTCTATAATACTAACGAACTGCCAATTATATTTGTCTTCTGATTATCCAATACCTAAAGAAAGAAACCAAACCAAATCCTAAAGAAAGACCAAAACCAAATCCTGTAGAAAAACCAAACCCAATCCTAAAGAAAGACCAGTTAAAGATCCAAAGTCCAATTCGAAAAAACCAATTAAAGTCCAGATCCATTCGAAAAACCATCCTAAAGTCCAAAAGAGATCCATTGAGAAACCAACCCGAGTGTCACCGTGTCCAAATCCAATGAAAAGATTCAAAGTCCGGAACCCTCCTGCTAAACCCAAAATTTAGCAGGAGGCGCGGTGAACTTCACAACTCTTTCCTTTTACAATTTTTTCAATTCTATTTTTACTGAGTTATTTGTTTGCAGTAGTCTGCGATTCTGATCTTTGTGGAACGTACCGGATTCGAACCAGTGACCCCTACTCTGTCAAAGTAATGCTCTAAACCAACTGAGCTAACGTTCCGGGGCAATAAAAATAGTAGTTTTCAACATTCTTTTCTTTCCCGGTGCAACTTTGCTACTTTTAAATTGTCATTTAAGTAAATGGAGAAATACCAGGTTACCATACATTTTGAAATGAGTGAGGAATTCATGGAGTTAGTGCTACCTCATCGTACTTATATTAATTTCCTTATTAATAAAGGAACGATTGACCATTATGCAGTGAGCATGGAAACACAACGGTCGTGGATTACGCTGAATGCAGATAGCAAAAAAGAAGTAGAAAAAATTCTGACAAAGTCTCCCCTCTTCAAATTCTGGACTTACGAAATTGATGAGCTGTTTGTTTTAGATGGTCAGCATTATCGCCTGCCGGAAGTAAATCCCAATTGAATTATTTTTTAGCCGCCCATTTTGGTTTCTGTTGCAGCACCTTTTTATAAACAGGACAATCTTCTGCATGTGCCCCGGGCAAGTAGCCGGTACTCATTAAAAACTCTTTTACAATTTCACCACCAGTAAACCGAAAAGTTATTTTAAAAAGCTTTACCCATTCTTCTTTTGTTTTTGGGTGATGTGTATCTAACCAGTTTTTAAATGATCCGGACTCATTCTGAATTATTTTAATAGCTTTTGCATTATGTACAGCCGCTTCAATCTTTAACCTGTTGCGGATAATACCTGCATCAAGCATCAGCTTTTCTTTTTTCTTATCGGTGTATCGGGCTACTTTATCAATATTAAAATCATCAAAAGCTTTGAAGAAGTTATCTTTCTTCTTCAAAATTGTTTCCCAACTCAACCCCGCCTGATTTATTTCTAATATCAATCTTGCAAACAACAGGTTATCGTCATCAATCGGAAAGCCGTATTCTTTGTCATGATAATCCTTGTGGACGGTGTCTTTTCCTTTCTTTTGAACAAATTCGCAGTAAGTTGTAGCCATACAATCAATTGGGGCTGAAAATAGGGTAAAAATATTTTGTCTGAAAACTGCTTCACCCCTATCTTTGCCGTCCCGAAAAAGGGAGTTTAGCTCAGCTGGTTCAGAGCATCTGCCTTACAAGCAGAGGGTCGGCGGTTCGAACCCGTCAACTCCCACTTAATAATGAAGCAGTTATGATTTTATCATAGCTGCTTTTTTGTTTTTGTGACCTCAAATGTGACCTCAGATTTATTAATAAAGGAAATTGTAAAACAAATAAAGGAAAACAAAACGATGATGTAAGTGTGTGCAAGTTTGTATCATAACATCAGCGATAAAAAGGCTTACAACTTATCTTAATTGCCGGGTAACACTTCATTTTGTAAACCCATGTACTGGCAAAATTGATCAACAGTAACAACCTGGTGTTGTTGCTTGTTGAAATGCTCTTTAATCTTCTTGATAAGATTTCTGCCATACCTATCGCTTCTGCCTGTGATTATCTGAATGTCCTTTGGATAAATACACAGTCTGTTCATCAATCAAATAACTTTTTAATACACTATCCATACTTCGGCTATGCCTTTGCTATGAATGATGCATGGCAAAGATAATTGTTTTTTGAAGGCGGTTAAAGTGTGTTACTTGGAATAATGTGGAATAATCGGAATGGATGACCTTACACATTTGTAAAGGCTTTGTAGTGGTTCTACTTTTGTTTTCAAATGCTGATAACAAAGCAAAAAATTGAAACAAATTATTAACCCAATAAATTTTTTACAATGGCAAAGCAAAAAGGAATTATCAAATTAGATGGTACTATCGGCGGTATTACTTTCTACAAATCTCAGGACGGTTATCTGGCAAGAGAAAAAGGCGGAGTATCTGCTGACAAAATTGCTAATGACCCAAATTTCCAAAGGACCCGTGAAAACGGCGAAGAGTTCGGAAGAGCTGGTAAAGCTGGAAAGCTTTTGCGTAATGCAATCCGTGCAATGTTGCAAAATGCTTCCGACAGCCGCATGGTGAGCCCTCTTACTGCTGAGATGGTGAAAGTGATTCAGGAAGATATTACCAATGCCCGTGGTCAACGTAATGTGATTGATGGTGAAGCTGAATTGCTGGAAGGTTTTGAGTTTAACATCAGTGGTAAACTTGGAACTACTTTGTATGCACCATTCACTGGAACAATTGACAGGGTGGCCGGTACACTTACCGCAAATATTCCTGTATTTGTTCCTATAAACATGCTTGCAGCACCCGGTGGTACTACTCATTTCAAAATTGTTTCTACAGGTGCAGAGATTGATTTTGAAAATGAAACTTTCGTGATGGATAATCAGGCAACTGCTATACTGCCCTGGGATGCTACTGCAACCGCAGTAATCAACCTTGCAAATACGGTTACTGCAAACAGTACCCATCCGTTATTCCTTGCCTTAGGCATTGAGTTTTATCAGGAAGTAAACGGACAAATGTATCCATTGAAAAATGGAGCATTTAATCCTTTAGCGTTGGTTAAAGTAAGTGGTCGGTAAGCATCAATAAATCTGTTCATTCTTTAGTTCAGCAAATGCCCTGCCGCAAGGCGGTGCTTTTGTTTTTTTAAAACTGCCCTAAAAGGGCAGTGAACAAAGCCAACGACGGCCTGATGGAAAACAATGAATGAACCAGCCAGTGGAACCGATAGCAAAGACCCGAGTGCCACGATAGCGATAATAGACTGGATGCCTGCCCAAATGCCTGCTGAAAACCCAGGAAGGCAAAGGAGGAACAGGACCAAATAAGGAACTGCTAAATGGGCATACTGAAATGATACGCCTGCTGGTGATGATACGAAGCTGCTTGTGCATAATGTATAATTTTTATAAGCTCTCTCCCAGCGAAGGCAGATAAAAAAACCAAAAGGAAAAGGAATAAAAGATGGGGCTGTGTGTCGGCTTTGTGTTTATGCTTTATGCTGTGAAGCATTGGGTTTGTGCCGGTGCTATCTTTGCAGTTTATTTTATTTTTTTAGATGGATTGTCAGTTCCTTGTTTACGGATTGGTTAGTGGAGTTTGTTGGTTGTTGATGCTATTTTCGGAGATGGGTTCGTTCAACAGATAACAGAACGATGATACTATGAAATATGGAGGATGGTATTAAAAATAAATAACTAAAACAGCCTCTAAGAGTAAAATAAATTACTACTTCTTCAAACTGCTAAACACCAAATCTTCCAGAAACGAAACCACCTTCAATTCATCTTTGGATTTACCAAAATCGGTTAGTGAAGGAAGATTGTTCATAAAAAAATTATGAAAATGTGCCATTTCAATAATAGTGCTGGCCAGCGACCTTGGAAATTTATACTTGGGGCTACATTCCAAAATAATATCGGCAATGGCAGCACAAAGGTCTTTGTAGGGTTTAAATAGCTGCTCCTTATTATCTTCAGATACATGCCTGGTTAGATAAGCTTTTGAACCTTCCGCAATTATTATCTGGTGAAGAAGGCTTTCATTTACGTAACTGAAATTTTCATCGTCCACAACTCGTGTAGCCAAGAGTATGATAATTTTTTTGAGCCTGACAGTTGGGTTGTTAATATTATGAGTGTGGTAAATAATCTGATACCGGAGCCAGCTCCAATACCAGGCGGTCATATACAGCAGTAGCCGGTGTTTGTTTTCAAAGTACCTGTAGATACTAGCCTCAGTACTCTCAATTTCTGCTGCCAGTTTTTTAAAAGTGAATGATTCAAACCCGTTATTATTAATCATCTGAATGCTATGCTGAATAATTTGTTTCCCTAATTCTGTGCCCTGTGGGTCACGAAGAAAAAGGCTTCCGTTCATTTCAATCTGAATCTGTATTTGCATAAGAAAAGCGTTGATTGGTAATAGCAAATAGTGTCGAATATTAGATTCAACCAGTTCAGGTAATACTGGTGAATTAAATATATAGTCAAATGTAGCGCTTTTATGTATAATAGTAATACTTTTACAAATCATAGTTAAAGATGACATTGGTCATATTTTTCAAAGTTGTTTAAATGCACCTTTACCATATATAAAATACAAAAGCAATGAAAAAAATACTGGTTCCCACCGACTTTTCAAACAACGCCACAAAGGCAGTTGACTATGCTGTTGCCATAGCCGAAAAAGCAGATGCAGAAATAATCCTCAAATGCATTCATGGCTGTTGACACTACTTTTTCGGCCAGAAGGGCTTTTTTAGATGAGTATAATAACAGCATAGCCGCAGATATTAGAGACCAGCTAAAGAACCTTCAACAGACTATTGAAAAAAAAACCACCGTAAAAATTACCAGCAAATTTTATAAGGGTGGTATCCGGGATTCTATTTTAAAATGCGCAGTTGATGAAAAATCTGATCTCATTGTAATGGGCACCCGGGGCGCAAGCGGAATAGAAAGGATACTTTGGGGCAGCACAACAGCTGGCATCATTGGGGATACTACTATTCCGGTTTTAGCCATACCCAATGAAGCTGAGTGGAAAGGGTTGAAAAATATTTTATTTGCCACCCGCCATTTTGAAGCGGATGATAAAACATTAATACCCATTCTTAAACTGGCACAGTTAAAAGCTGCACTGGTGCATGTAGCGGTATTTACTGATACGGATGATAAAGATTTAGGTGATTACTTAGAACACGGAAGGTTATTAAATGCTTACCAGCAAACATTGCCTGCAAGATATAAGGACGTAAAATTTAAAACAGAACATCTGGAAGGAAAAGAATTTGAAGATACCATTGAGCAGTATATAAAGGGATACGATATTGATATGCTGGCAATGACAACACATAAAAGGAGTTTTTGGGATAGATATGTTTAACCGGAGTATGACAAAGAGCATGGCGTATCATATCAACATACCACTGCTGGCCATTCCGGTGGATTAATTATGAAACGTATTTCAACTGATTGTTAAAATATTCAAACATGAAAAAAATACTCGTTCCTACCGACTTCTCAGCAAACTCAAGAGCCGGTGTACGGTTTGCTATCCATTGGGCTGCACAGCAAAAACTGGATTTGGTCTTTGTGCATGTACTCAATATTTTAAGAGTTAGCAGTTGGTCTGATGCCTACTTTGCAAAATACGCAACTCAGGAAGAAAATCTTCGCAGAACAAAATTTGAAAAATTCATAGCTGATATATACCGGCAAATGAATGTGAAACCGGGTAAATATTCTATAATCATAATACAGGGTATCAGTGCTGATATTTCTATCCTGGATTATTGCAGAAAAAACAAGGGCATTGATTATATCTGCATCAGCACCCGTGGAGCCGGAAAGTTTAAAAAAATATTTGGCACCAATACTGGCAATCTTATTTCAAAGTCAGAAGTGCCTGTGCTTGCCGTTCCGCAAAACTATAAAGTGGCTGATGTTAAGAGTGTATTGTATGCAACAGACTTGCGAAACTATACAGCCGAAATAAAAAAAGTGGTTGATTTTGCACAGCCGCTTAAAACAAAAATTGAAGTAGTACATTTTTCCTGGCCCGATGAAATTTCGTTTGATGAAAAAACAATTGAAGCGGCTTTTAAAAAACAATTCAAATATGGCTTGAAGTTACATTTTGAAAAAAATGATGGCAGCCATTCGCTGATTGAGAATCTGGAAAAACAAATCAGGACAAGGAAGCCATCGGTGGTGGTAATGTTTACCAATCAGAAAAGGACTTTTTTTCAAAAATTGTTCCTGTCAAGCAAAGCGGAAGAATTGTCCTTTCAGGCGAAAGTGCCTTTACTTGTTTTCAATAAAAAATAAAACCAAACTATTTTCTTAGCTAATTAAAAATATACATCATGCAAAAAATACTTGTTCCCACCGACTTTTCAGCCACGGCAATGAAAGCGGTTACTTATGCTGCGGAAATTGCACAAAAAACCGGAGCAACTATTTTTTTGCTGCATGTTATTGAACCTATTACCGACAGCATCCGGCAACCTTATCCGCTGCATGACAGATTGCAGGAAGAAATTACCAATAACAGGTTAAGCGAATTAAATGCCCTGCAAAAAACTGTTGCTGAAATTTATCCTGCTGTAAAAACTGAAACCGAACTGGCAAAGGGTACAGTAACTACCTCCGTTCATGATTTTGCCCAAGGGCAACAGGTAGATTTGATAATTATGGGTACAACCGGTGCCAGTGGCATGAAAGAAATATTTATGGGCAGCGTGGCAGCAGGCACCATCGGCAGAGCAAAGATACCAGTGCTTACTGTACCTGTTGGTTATGAAATGGAAGAACCGGACGGCATCCTGTTTGCCACCAATAAGTTTGAAGAAAACAGGGAGTTGCTGAACCCGATTGTTGAACTGGCAAATCTTTATGCTGCCACCATTCATGTGGCCGTGTTTGTAGATACCGATGATGCACAAGCTTCTGACTACATTCTTAACACCCGGCAATTATTACATTATCTGGAAGTGTTAAACAAAATGTTTCCCGGTACAAAATTTAAAGGGGAACTATTAGAAGGAAGCGATTTTGAAACAACCGTAGATAAATACGATGCAAAAAATGAGGTGGATATAATTGCGATGATTACATACCCCAAAAGTTTTTGGGAAAAAATCATGCGAAAAAGTATGACTAAGAAAATGGCTTTCCATTCTTCTATTCCGTTACTGGCTATTCCGGCAAAATAATTGTTGCCACTGAAGCACAGAGCAAAATTATTTAAAGATACCGTCCCCCTGATTTCCACCCAACTCTAAACCTGCTGTAAACAGTTCTTTGCAAAATAGCAATCATCTTTCTATGATATAAATGTTGCCATTAATAAATCAGTTCTTTATCATCTTCACCACCCAACTTTCTTTGATATGAAGATATTACTTGTATTAGACGCACTGGACTTTAATAAAGACCAGCTTAGCTATCCCGCCTACATTGCCCAACAAACTAATGGGCAGGTAACTGCTTTGTTTATTGAGAACCTGGTACAGGTGGTTGTACCGTTGAGTAAATACGGGCATTTGGGTAATTATCCATTTTCGGGGGATGATGATGCTGATGCAAAAAAAGAAATCGTTGACAAAAATATTGAAGCCTATAAGTAAGCCTGTGCCGAAACGGGCCTGTATGGCAGTTTGCTGAGAGCAAGGGACATACCATTGGAAGACACGATTGAAGCAAGCCGCTTTGCGGATCTGCTTTTAATAGCATCCGGCTTAAGTTTTGGCATAGACAAGGAAGCTGCCCCTGCAAAATTTGTGGAAGAAGTGCTCACCGCTGCACAAAGCCCGGTATTGGTAATGCCCAATAACATGCAGCCAATTAACGAAGTGATTTTTACTTATAACGAAAGTTATTCTTCGGTGTATGCCATTAAACAGTTTACCCATTTGTTCTCTGCTTTTAAAAATAAAAAAGTA
>Ga0163150_10002524_pt1 | contig 27771 bp, 29 predicted proteins | sample OliLakLV19P2IB_FD_148628 | JGI IMG/M metagenome (GOLD analysis project Ga0163150, IMG submission 148628) | Freshwater microbial mat bacterial communities from Lake Vanda, McMurdo Dry Valleys, Antarctica - Oligotrophic Lake LV.19.P2.IB | ecosystem: Environmental > Aquatic > Freshwater > Lake >...
GGCGGTATCGGTTGCGTGCGCAAAGGCCGCGGCCGAGGAATCCGGCCTTTCGCTCTACCGGTATTTCGGCGGCAGCGGACCGCGCCGCATGCCGGTGCCGATGATGAACGTGATCAACGGCGGCGCGCACGCCAACAACAACCTGGATTTCCAGGAATTCATGGTGCTGCCGGTGGGCTTCACCTCGTTTCGCGACGCGTTGCGCTGCGGTTCGGAGATCTTCCATACGCTCAAGAAGATGATCGACAAGGAAGGCATGTCGACCGCGGTGGGCGACGAAGGCGGCTTTGCCCCGAACCTGCCGAGCAACGAGGCCGCGATCCAGTACATCCTGCGCGCAATCGAGGGCGCGGGTTACCTGGCCGGCTCCGACGTGTTGATCGGCATGGATTGCGCGGCGAGCGAGTTCTACAAGGACGGCAAGTACCGCTTCGAGGCAGAAAAGCTTTCGTACACGGCGGCGCAGCTCACCGACCTCATGGCCACATGGTGCGACAAGTACCCGATCGTCACGATCGAAGACGGCATGGCCGAACAGGACTGGGACGGCTGGGAGCTGCTGACCCGGCGCCTGGGCAAAAACGTGCAGCTGGTGGGCGACGACGTCTTCGTCACCAACACGGCGATCCTCAAGGAAGGCATCCGCCGAGGCGTGGCCAATTCCATCCTGATCAAGATCAACCAGATCGGCACGCTGTCGGAAACCTTCGAAGCCATCGAGATGGCGCGCCAGGCCGGCTACACCAGCGTGATCTCTCACCGGTCGGGAGAAACCGAGGATTCCACCATCGCCGACATCGCCGTGGGCACCAACGCGATGCAGATCAAGACCGGCTCGCTCTCCCGCTCCGACCGCACCGCCAAATACAACCAGCTGCTGCGCATCGAGGAAGAGCTGGGCGAAGGCGCCTCGTATGCCGGGCGCGACGCGTTCTACCAGCTGAAGTGAAACAGCTAGCCTTCGTCCTCGCCGCACTGCTCCTCGCCCTCCAGTATCCGCTCTGGATCGGCAAGGGCAGCTGGATGAAGGTCTGGGAGCTGGAACGCCAGCGCGTGGCACTGCACGAAGGCAACCTGCGCCTGAAGGCGCGCAACGACGCGCTCGATGCAGAGGTGCGCGACCTCAAGGAAGGCCTCGATGCGCTGGAAGAACGCGCACGCCTCGAGCTCGGCATGGTCCGGCGCGACGAAGTCTTCTACCAGGTGATCGCGAACAAGTAGGTGGTGTGAGCGACCCGCGCGTCTCGATCCTCATCCCCGCGTACAACGAACGCTTCTTTGCGGCCACGCTGGCGAGCGCGCGCGCCCAGACCTATGCCGGCATCGAGATCGTGGTCTGCGACGATTCGCCCGGTGGCGCGATCGAGGCCGAAGTCCGCGCGGCCGGCGACGCCCGCATCCGCTACCAGCGCAACCCCACGCGCCTGGGATTCCACGGCAACTTCACCGAGTGCTTCAACCAGGCGCGCGGCGAGCTGATCAAGTTCCTCAACGACGACGACCTGCTGGCGCCGCAGAACGTGGCCGGCCTGGTGGCGGCCTTCGATTTCGACCCGCGCGTGACGCTGGCGACGAGCCGCCGGCGCGCGATCGACGCCAACGGCGCTCCGGTGCAGGGCCACCTGGCCTCATCGCCGCTTTCGATGGCCTCGTGCCTGATTCCCGGCGGCGAGCTCGGCAACCTGGTGCTGATCAACAGCCTCAACCTCATCGGCGAGCCCAGCACCGCGATGTTCCGCAAGCGCGACCTGGTGCCGGAGGCGGGCAGCATCTTCCGCTGGGGTGGGCGCGATTATCACTGCCTGGCGGACCTGTCGCTCTGGTTGCGGCTGCTGGCCCGCGGCCACGCCTTCTACCAGGCGGTGGTGCTTTCCGACTATCGCGTGCATGCCGGCCAGCAACAGGAGACCGACGCCATGGGCGTGGCCTGCATCGCAGAGCGCTTCGACCTGGCCTGCAAGGCGCGCGAGGTGGGATACCTGCGCGAGGCGGCGCAGTTGCGCGCCGCGATCACGATGCCGCTCAGGATGGCGGAGCAGGCGCTGCGAGGCGATCCCGCGTTGCCGCAGGACGTGCGGGGCGAGCTCGAACGCCTGGCCGGGGCCATTCGCGCGCGACTTGCGGCGGCGCCTCTGGGTTGACCCGTTCGATCCGCGACAGGTGCATCTTGCAGGTGCCCGAGTCGGATCTGTCGCGGCAGGGGGAAGGTCGTTGTGCATGTCAAATCCGTCCGGAGATGTGGGGGAATTCCACGGGTCGCTCTCGATGTACCTCCCAATCGCCGGGTCGTGGTCACGGAAGTAGTTGTACTGGTTTGTCGCCTTTCCATCGTAATACTGCAAATCTCGGATTGTGACCGACCCTACTTGACCTTCGTCCGCGCCTTGGCCGCGCTTCGAAATTGGAACACGCCCTTGACCTCCAGGTCAGGCGCGACCTTGTCGAGCGCCGCCAAGCCATCCCGGGCTCGACCTCTCCAGCCCGGCCCGCGCGAGATGAGGTCCGCCCAAACAGCATCGAGGTCCGCCGGCCTGCGATCCCTCAGCATCTCGATCAGCGCGGCGGCCTGCTCCAGGTCCTTGCGGGCCTTGGTGGCAAACGCCCTGGGGCGTTCTGGCGCGACAATCATCTTGTGAAGGGCGAAGCGTGCGGGGTCCGGAAGGTTGACAAGAATGGCGCCGGAATCGGCGAGCAGTGCGCCCTGGGTGATGTCCTCGAGCGACAACTCCATGAACTTCAGCGGCTGCAGCGTCAACTTGAGCTTCGGATGTTCGTAGGGTTCCTTGCCGCCCCGGTGGAGGGTAGTGACAAAGTCCAGCCGAAAGTCGGGATCTTTGGGGACCACGTAGCCGCCGCCGCTCTTCGCCGCCACGTCGGCTAGCGGGATGAACCCCATCTTCAAGGAGTCGACCGCCGCATGGGCGTCGACTTCGATGTTCGCCGGGAGAGCCAGGGCGACATTCTTGCCCGCGTGCGCAAAGTCCACGTCCTGCGTACGATCCGCAGCAGACCACGCGACGCCAAACATGTTGCCGTAGGCCAGGAACGCATGGGTGCCGATCAAGACTCCTCCTGCCCTGAAGAAGCCGTACTCGGCAAGCCTGCGAATCACTCGCAGGTGCCGGGGGATGATGGCCGCGTTGCCGAGCGCGATGGCAGAACGCGCCAATCGCTCGATTGGCTCGGCAAGCGATTTGCGCGCTTCCCTGGAGGATCGCTCCACCAACTCCGTCACCGCAGCGCTTTCCGGGCCGACGTAGATCTGGCGAACGTCGCCGGAGATATCGGTGTACTGGAAGTACCAGTACTTGGCGCCCTTGACGGTCTTGGAAACGAACGAGCCGTTCAGGTTTGTGACCGAGCGCGATACGTCCCTCGAGAGCGCGGCGTCGAAGATCTGCGCGTACGCGGATTGACCCGAGGCGGACAGTTCGCGGAAGCGGGGCTGCTGCATTGGGCTGTACTAGGAATTGAGTGTTTCTAGTATAACCTGCGATCAAGAGCGCTGCTGGGTTATACTAGATTATGTGCAGCATTAGTATAGCGTCGGCATCGTGCCCATCGAGATTCGCTCTGAGCCGCGCAGGTGCACCATATCCATGCACAAGTAGTTGTAGTGTTCAGAGGCGACCTATGCAGCCTGCCGAATTAACGACTCGGCAGGGATTCCAAGGCCTCGGTGCAGTTTCCATGCCATGGCCATCGTAAGCGGGCGCTTGTGGCTGAGAATCTCGTAGACGCGATTGGGCTGGCCGATGTAGGGCACGAGATCCTTCACGGAGAGGCCGCGGTGCTCCATGACGAACCTGATGGCGGCCACCGGATCGGGAAGATCCAAGGGAAAATGTCGTGCCTCGTACGCCTCGACGAGAGTGACGAGGACATCCAGCCGGTCCCCTTCCGGCGAATTTCGCTTCGCGTCCATCAGGCGTTCGATCGCCTTGAGCGTCGCCTCATAGTCCCTCTTCGTCTTTATCGGCTTGATTTCCATTGATGGCCTCAAACAGTCTGTGCGTTGATCTTGTCGTACTGAGAATGCGTGCCAATGAATCGTACATATACGACCCGATACGGGTAGTTGATCCAAACGATGATTCGATACTTGTTTCCTGCGATGTTGAAGACCGCGGGGAAGGGCAACCGGGATCGTGTCGTTCCCATGGGGCGCCGCGCGATCAAGTGGGTGACGTTGTACAGTCACGCCGCGACGCACCCGTCCGCGCGCCGCTTCAACTACCCTTCTTCGCCAGCCAGATACCCGCCAGCACGATAGCCCCGCCCATCAGTTGCGCCGGGCCAAGCGTCTCGCCGAAAAGTGCCCACGCCGCCATGGCGGCCACCACCGGCTGGATCAGCAGGCTCACCGAGGAGAGCGACGCGGGCAGGTGGGCGAACGCGTAGGCGATCAGCCCCTGGCCGAGGATCTGCGAGACGATCGCCAGGCCCGCCACCACGAGCCAGCCGTGGGCGCTCGAGGGCCAGAAGGGTTGCGGCGACAGGAGCGCGGCCGGTAGCAGCAGGATCGCGGTGATGGTGGTGCTCCACGCCATCAGGCGCGACGTCGAGACGCCGCCATCGCGCGCCACCTTGATCGCCAGGAAGTAGCCCGCGTAGAAGATCGCGGTCATCGCGCCCACGGCGTCGCCGAGCAGGCGCGTGCCCCCGATCATGAAGTTGGGGCCGACCAGCACGAACATGCCGGTGATGGCGAGCACCATCCCGAGCAGGAACGTGTGTGTGGCCTTGCGCTTCCAGAAGAGCCAGCCCGCGAGCGTCACGAAGATCGGCGCGAGGTTGGCGAGCAGCGTGGCGTTGGCCACCGAGGTCCAGACGATCGACCAGTGCCAGAAGCCGAGGTCGAGCGAGAAGAAGAGGCCCGCCAGCACCAGGGCGGGCCATTGCGGTCGTCCCGCGGGCGCGGCCTTCTCTCGGGTCAGTACCCAAGCCCATAACAGGGGCACGGCGAGCGCCGTGCGCCAGAAGGCGCTTGCCACGGGTCCGGTATCCGCGAGGCGCACGAAGATCGGTGCGAACGCGATGGCGCAGCCGCCGGCGAGCAGGCAGAGGAAGGCGGCTCGGTGCATGGAGGCGGCTATCATAACGGACCATGCCGAACGAATTCCTTTCCGCCGTCATCCTCCTCGCGCTCGTGACCGACCCGTTCGGCAACGTGCCGCTGGTCAATTCCATGCTCGCGGGAGTGACGCCGGCGCGCCGCCGCCTGGTGATCCTGCGCGAATGCTCGATCGCTTTCGCGATCCTGCTGGGGTTCATGCTGGCGGGGCACAAGGTGATGGAGTTCATGCACCTTTCGCAGACTTCGCTGTCAATTGCAGGTGGAATCATCCTTTTCATGATCGCCATCCGGATGGTGTTTGGTCATCCAGAGGGCACCTTCGGCTCGCAGCCGGGTGGCGAGCCTTTCATCGTGCCGCTGGCGATACCGCTGATCGCGGGCCCTTCGGCGCTCGCCACCGTGATGCTGATGGCCACGCGCGATCCCTCGCGCCTGGGCATGTGGGCGATGGCCATCACCGTCACCATGTTCGTCGTCGCCATCGTGCTGCTGGCCGGCGAGCGCCTGCAGCGCTGGCTCGGCGAACGGGTCATGCAGGCGTTCGAGCGGCTGATGGGCCTGGTGCTCACGGCGATCGCGGTGGAGATGTTGTTGGGGGGTATTCGCGAATTCGTCGTGGGCCTGAAATGAGCAAGGCCTTCACGCGCGAGGACGCCGAAGTCCCCGAGGAAGAATTCGACGAAGAAGACCAGAACCCGATCCCGCCGGGCTCGAAGAACTACATGACCCCGCAGGGCTGGCGCCGCATGCGCGACGAGCTCTCGTGGCTGGTCAAGACCGAGCGCCCGCAGGTGACGTCGGTGGTTTCGTGGGCCGCGAAGCTGGGTGACCGCTCGGAAAATGCCGACTACCAGTACGGCAAGAAGCGCCTGCGCGAGATCGACCGGCGCATCCGTTACCTCACCAGGCGCATCGAGGCCGCGGAGGTTGTTGATCCTTCCACCCGCGAGGAGACCGACCAGGTCTTCTTCGGCGCCACCGTGGTCTACGCCAACGCCGAAGGCGAGGAGAAGACCCTGCGCATCGTGGGCATCGACGAGATGGAGCCCTCGAAAGGCCATGTGAGCTGGATCTCGCCCATCGCCCGCGCATTCATCAAGTGCCGCGAGGGCGACGTCGTCACGCTGCGCACGCCCGGTGGCGATGAGGAGCTGGAAATCCTCGAAGTCCGTTACGAGGAGATCCCGATTGCCGCCTTCGTGAAGCCCAGCTAGAAACTGGTGTCAGAGACGACTTTTTCAACTTGGCGGCGGTCGGCCGCCAACTGCAAAAGTCGTCTCTGACACCAGTTTCACGCCTTTTTCACGCGAGGCGGGCTTGTACAATAGCCCGATGCGAATCTCCCTCTTGCCGGCCGCGCGCGCGCTGCTTGCCGCCACGGGCCTGCTGGCCGCCGGCACGGCGTGCGCGCAGTCCGCCGCGCAGCTGTCCACGCGCCACTTCCTGTGGGAGGCGGTGTCCCTGACCAATCGCGTCTACCTCTACGGCACGGTGCATGCGGGCAAGCGGGAATGGTTTCCGCTGCCTCCCGTGGTCGAGGCGGCTTTTGCCGATGCGAAGGTGCTGGTGGTGGAGGCCGATGTCACCGATATCGCCGCGATGGCAAAGTCGGGCCCGGCGATGACCTACCAGCCGCCGGATTCACTCGCCGCACACGTGTCGAAGGACGACTACGAACGCTTCCGCAAGCTGCTGCCGCGCTACAGCGTCGCGGAACCGCAGCTTGCGCAGATGAAGCCCTTCATGGCGGTCTCGGTGCTGGTGTTCAGCGAATGGGCGCGCCTGGGCTACTTGCCCAGCCTCGGCATCGATTCGTACCTGATCCGCAAGGCCCGGGCGGACGGGAAAACCATCGTTGAGCTCGAAGGCGTCGAGACCCAGATGAAGCTGATGGACTCGCTGACCGACGACGAAAACCGGGATGTCTTCGAGGGAACCCTCAAGGCGCTGGAAACGGGCCTGACCGGCGAACAGATCACCGGCATGGTCAACGCCTGGCAGACCGGCGACCCGGGCCTCATGCTGGATATCGCCCGCCGCTACAACGAAAACGTCACGGGCGCGCGCGACTTCGAGGAAAAATTCGTCTGGTCGCGGCACGATTCGATGATCCGGAAGATCGAGGGTTACCTGAACGACAGCAAGGACCGCCACTTCGTCGCGGTCGGCAGCCTGCACCTGGCCGGGCCCCGCGGGCTGGTGGAGATGCTGCGCAAGCGCGGCTACATCGTGAGGCAGCGATGAGCGCGCCCGTGATGCGCCACGGCGGCAAGGTGCTGGTCGACCAGTTGCTGGTGCACGGCGCGGACCTCGCCTTCACAGTGCCGGGAGAAAGCTTCCTCGCCGTGCTCGATGGCTTCCACGACGTGCAGGACAGGATCAGGCTTGTCATCTGCCGCCACGAAGCGGGCGCGGCCAACATGGCCGAAGCCCATGGAAAACTCACCAACCGGCCGGGGCTGTGTTTCGTCACCCGCGGGCCGGGCGCGACGCAAGCCTCGGTGGGCGTGCACACCGCGTTCCAGGATTCCACGCCGATGATCCTTTTCATCGGCGACGTGGGCAGCGACTTCCGCGATCGCGAAGCGTTCCAGGAGGTCAACTTCCTCTCGATGTTTGCCCCGCTCGCCAAGTGGGTGGAACGCATCGACGACGTGGCGCGTATCCCCGAATACGTGGCGCGCGCCTACCAGATCGCCACCTCCGGGCGGCGCGGGCCGGTGGTGCTGGTGCTGCCCGAAGACATGCTGGCCAAGGAGGTTGCGGTGCCCGATGCGCGCCGCTACGTGCCGACGGAATCGCATCCGGGGCCCGAAGACATGGGCCGCCTGCACAACCTGCTGGCCGCGGCCAGGAACCCGCTCGCCATCCTCGGCGGCAGCGGCTGGACGCGCGAGGCGTGCAACGACTTCCAGCGTTTCGCCGAAGCCCAGCAGTTGCCGGTGGCGTGTGCCTTCCGTTTCCAGGATCTCTTCGACAACAACCACCCCAATTACGCGGGCGACGTCGGCATCGGCATCAACCCGGTGCTGGCGGAACGCGTGAAGATGGCCGATGTGCTGCTGGTTGCCGGCGCGCGCCTGGGCGAGATGACCACCAGCGGCTACACGCTGCTCGATTCGCCGGTGCCGCGCCAGAAGCTCGTGCATGTGTTTTCCGGCGCGGAAGAGCCGGGCCGCGTGTTCCAGCCGGAGCTCGGCATCGTCTCGGGCGCAGCGCCCTTCGCGCGCGCCTGCGCCCGGATGGCGGCGATCGAGGATCCCCCGTGGAAGGGATCGGCCGCGGCAGCGCATGAGGACTACCTGGCGTGGTCCGCGCGCAAGGAGATCCCGGGCCGCGTGCAGATGTGGGACATCGTCGATTACCTCAACCAGCACGCACCGGATGCGATCTATTGCAACGGCGCGGGCAATTTCGCCACCTGGCTGCATCGCTTCCATCGCTACCCGTTGATGCGAAGCCAGCTCGCCCCGACCTCCGGCGCCATGGGCTACGGCGTGCCGGCGGCGATCGCGGCCAAGATCGCGCGCCCGGAGCGCACCGTCATCTGCTTCGCGGGGGACGGCGATTTCCTCATGTCGGGCATGGAGCTCGCCACCGCGGTGCAATACGACGCGGCGGTGGTGATCGTGATCCTCAACAACGGCATGTACGGCACCATCCGCATGCACCAGGAAAAGCACTATCCCGGCCGCGTGGTGGGCACGGATCTGAAGAACCCGCACTTCGCCGCCTTCGCGCGATCGTTCGGCGCCATGGGCGAAATCGTGGAAGAAACCGCGCAGTTCGCGCCGGCCTACGAACGCATCGTGGCCTCGGGCAAGCCGGGCGTGATCGACATCCACCTGGACCCGCAGGCCATCACCCCCAACACCACCCTCGACAGGATCCGGGCCGCGGCCACGCCCCGGTAAACGAACTGTCACATTCACGGGTTATTGTCCAACGGAGCCCCCCATGACAGACCATATCTCCAAGCAGTTCGACCAGGACCTCGAAGCGATCCGCTCCCGCATGATGCAGATGGGGGGGTTGGTCGAAGCCCACGTGCGCTCCGCGATCGCGGGTTACCTCGACGGAGACGTCGTGCGGGCGGAGGCCGTGATCCTCGGCGACGCCAAGGTGAACGAGCTGGAACTCGCCATCGACAACGACCTGGGCCAGATCATCGTGCGCCGCCAGCCCGCGGCGTCCGACCTGCGCCTGATCCTCGCGGCCAGCAAGATCGTGACCGACCTGGAGCGCATCGGCGACGAGGCCTCCAAGATCGCGCGCATGGCCAAGGACATGCAGGCCGCCGGGCAGCAGAACCCGCGCCTGGTCGCCATCAACCATATCTCGGAAGTGGCGATCGGCATGTTGCGCCGCGCGCTGGACGCCTTCGCGCGACTCGATGCCGCCGCCGCCGCGCGCGTGGCCGGCGAGGACGCCGCCATCGACGAGGAATTCCGCGCCATCATGCGCCAGCTCATCACCTTCATGATGGAAGACCCGCGCACCATCACCTCGTCGATCCAGCTGGTCTGGGTGGCGAAGGCGTTCGAGCGCATCGGCGACCACGCCAAGAACATCGCGGAATACGTGATCTACATCGTGAAGGGGCGGGACGTCCGCCACATACCGCTGGCCGAGCTCGAACGCGAGGCGTTGAGCCGATGACCGCCTCGATCCTCGTGGTCGAGGACGAACCGGCGATCCAGGAACTGATTTCTGTCACGCTCACCCGCAACGGGCACAGCGTGCGCCGCGCGGCGAGCGCGGCCGATGCCTACGAGGCCGTCGCCGAAGCGCTCCCCGACGTGATCCTGCTCGACTGGATGTTGCCCGACCAGGCCGGTCCCACGTTCGCGCGCAAGATCCGCTCCGAAGGGCGCACGCGCGAAGTGCCCATCATCATGCTGACGGCGCGCGCCGGCGACGACGACAAGGTCGCGGGGCTGGAAGCGGGCGCCGACGATTACGTCACCAAGCCGTTTTCGCCGCGCGAGCTGGAAGCGCGCATCCAGGCGGTGCTGCGCCGGCGCGCCCCGCAACTTTCGAAGGAAGAGGTCGCGATCGAGGGCCTGGTGCTGAGCCCGGCCACGCGCATCGTGACGGGAAACCAGCGCAAGCTTAAGATGGGCCCCACCGAGTTCGAACTGCTGCATTTCTTCATGACCCATACGGACCGCGTCTACGGCCGCGCCCAGATCCTCGACCAGGTCTGGGGCGACCACGTGTTCATCGAGGACCGCACGGTGGATGTGCACATCCGCCGGCTGCGCGACGCGCTGGAACCCAGCGGCCACGATGACCTGGTGGAGACGGTGCGCGGCGCCGGTTACCGCTTCCGCTCCTCGCGCTAGGCCCGTCCCGCCGTCCATGCCGTACACCCGCATCGCTTCACGCGCCGCAGTGAGCATCGCCTTGCTGGGGGCCGCCGGCGTGGGCTGCTTCGCCCTGGGCGCCCTGACGGAGCCCGAGTGGGGATGGGGCACGTTTTCCCTGATCCTGCTGGCTGCGCTCGCCCACCATTTGCGCCAGCTGCTCGCGCTGGGCCGCTGGCTGGAACAAGGCGATGCCGACGGGCCGCCGGCGATCGGCGTCTGGGACGAGCTGCACGCGCTCATGCACCGCACCCGCCGCGACTCCGCCAAGCGCGAAGCAGAGCTGGCGGACCAGGTCGCCCGCTGGCGCGCAGCGGCGCGCGCGTTGCCCGATGGTGTCGTGATCCTGGACGGTGACCGCATCGCGTGGTGCAACGACACGGCGAGCGCGCACTTCCAGATCGAACCGCAGCGCGACGCCGGGCTCACGGTCACCCACCTGGTCCGGATCCCGGAGTTCACCTCCTACCTCGAGGATCGCGACTTCAGCAAGGCGATTGTGGTGCGCCCGCCGGCGATGGACGATCGCGTGCTGTCGGTGCAGGTTGTCTCCTATGGCGAGAGCCAGAGCCTGGTGCTCTCGCGCGACATCACGCGTTTCGAAAGGCTCGAGACCACGCGGCGCGAGTTCGTGGCGAACGTGTCCCACGAGATGCGCACGCCGCTCACCGTCATCTCGGGCTTCCTCGAGACGCTGCGCGAAGAAAGCGATCCGGACGCGCGCCGGCGATACCTCGACCTGATGGACGAGCAGGCGCGCCGGATGCTGCGGCTGGTCGAAGACCTGCTCACCCTGGCCTCGCTCGAATCGTCCCCGCCGCCGCCGATGGAGGAGGCGATCGACATGCGCGCGCTGCTTGAGCGCCTCGGCGCGGAGGCGCGCGCTCTCTCCGGCGGGCGCCACACGATCCAGGTTGATGCCGAAGCGGATGCGCAACTCTCCGGCAGCGAGAAGGAACTTTCGAGCGCCTTCAGCAACCTGGTGAGCAACGCCATCCGTTACACGCCCGCGGGCGGCACCGTGCGCCTGGCGTGGGAATCGTCGCCGGAAGGCGCGCTTTTCGCCGTGGAAGACACCGGTATCGGCATCCCGCAGGAACACATCCCGCGCCTTACGGAGCGTTTCTACCGCGTCGACCGCGGCCGCTCCCGCGAAACCGGCGGCACCGGGCTGGGACTTGCAATCGTCAAACATGCGCTGGGACGCCACGGCGCCACGCTCGTCATCACCAGCCAGCCGGGGCAGGGCAGCCGCTTCAGCGCGCGATTTTCGGGGCCGCGGGTTCGTAACGCCGCGTAAGGCGCCGTCACAGGGCGCGATTGGCCTGGCCCCCGGCGCGCGGCCCGCCTATCCGGCTTCCAGCTCCCAGACGCCGGCACCCCGATGTTTCGCCGCGCGCTTTGCCGCGGCCGCATTGAACTCCTCGACGATGCGCTCGCAGCGCTCGCGCCAGTCGCCGCTCTGGAACAGCACCACGAAGTCGTCGCCGCACACATGCCCGAGGAAATCGCGCAGCGGGTCACACGCCGCCGAAAGCGTGGCGGCGGCGAGCTTGATCATCTCGTCGCCGCGCCAGTAGCCGTACTGGTCGTTGAACGGCTTGAACTGGTTCAAGTCGCTGTAGCAGGCGGTGAACTCCACTCCCGCCGCGAGCAGGCGCGCGATGTGTTCGCTGATGGGGATGTTGCCCGGAAGGAAGGTGAGGGGGTTGGCGTACCGCGCCGCCTCGACGCGGATCTCGGCCACGGCGCGCACCAGGGATTCGCCGGTGGCGAGGCCCACGTAGCGGCCCGAATCGGCGATCACCAGGCCGTCGGCCAGGTAGCGCTGGTCCTGGCCGGTGATTCCTCGGGCATGCCGAGCAGGTAGCCCTGGCCGAACTCGATCCCCAGGTCGCGCAGCACCCGCAGGTCGGCTTCCGACTCGATGCCCTCGGCGATGAGGCGCGTGCCGAAGACGCTGCCCAGTTGCTGCAGCGCCTTCACGCACTGGAAACGCGCGGGATCGGCGTGCAGCCCGGCGACGAAATACTTGTCGATCTTCACGAACTCGGGCGCCAGCTCCGCCCACAGGCGAAGGCTCGAATGGCCGTCGCCGAAATCGTCCAGGGCAAGGCCGATGCCCAGGGCGCGCACCGACGCCAGGCGCTGCATCAGCCGGGTGGGGTCGGCCACGCGTTCGTGCTCCGTGAGCTCGATCACCACCCGGCTCGGCGCAACCGTCGATTCGAGCAGGAAACCCAGCGCGCGCGCCGGGTGTTCGGCCAGCCGCTCGATACACGGCCCGGAGAAGTTCACCGCAAGCATGCCCGGCAGGCCGAGGCGCGCGAAGGAGCTCACCACCTTGCGCGCGGCGGCGATCTCCAGCGCGATCTCCACGCCACGCGCGCGGGCATGGGCGAAGAGCTGCGCCGGATTGCGTAGCGCCGTGCCCACGGGGCCGCGGATCAGGCCTTCGTAGCCGTAGAACTCGCGCCGCTGCAGCGACACGATCGGCTGGAAATGCGCCGTGAGGCCGCCGTCCGCGCCATCCGCGGGGCTGTCGAGACCCGCGATGGTGTCGAGCACCCCCACCTAGGCTGCCTGGGTTGCCGCGATGCGCGGCGCGAGCGCGGGCGGCCTGGCCATGGCGGCGAGGGCGATGCGGGTGTTTTCCGGCCCGCGGAAACGTGCCGCCGAATCGACCAGCTCGTCCGCAAGCGTGGCCATCTCGGCGGCCTGCGTGGCGGCGCTGCCCGCGAGCTGCGCGTTGCGCTGGGTCACGCCTTCAAGCTGTTCCAGGGCGCGGTTGGCCTGCAGGATGCCGGTGGACTGCTCGTGTGACGCCGATGCGATTTCGCCCGCGATCCGGGTCGAGTCGCGCGCGGACTCAACCATCGATTCCATGATGCGGCCCGCGGCTTCGACCTGGCGGCGTCCCTCGTCGATGCGCCCGGTGGTATCCCCGATCAGCGTGCGGATCTCGCGCGCCGCCGCCGCGCTGCGCTGCGAAAGCGCGCGCACCTCCGCGGCGACCACGGCGAACCCACGGCCGGATTCACCCGCGCGCGCCGCCTCCACGGCGGCGTTGAGCGCGAGGATATTGGTCTGGAACGCGATGGCGTCGATGGTGGCGACGATTTCAGCCACGCGCCTGGACGATGTGGAGACCTCGCGCATCGTCGCGACCGCGGCGCTCACCGCGTCGCTGCCTTCGTGCGCGGTGGCGGCGGACGCGGCGCAGATCTCGCGCGCATGCGCCGCGCGTTCGCTGTTCTGGCGCACGGTCGCCCCCAGTTGCTGCATCGCCGCCAGCGTCTGCTCGAGGCTTGCCGCCTCCTCGCTGGTGCGTTCGGACAGGTCGCGGCTGGCGTCGGCCAGGCGCTCGGAGCTGCCGCAGACGCGTTGCGCCCCGTCGGCGACGCTCGCGGCCAGGCGCGAAACCGCCTCGCCCATGCGGTTGAGGCTCGACGCAACACTCGTCTGGTCCGCGCGCGCCAGCTCGATGCGCTGGTCGAGTTGTCCGTCGGCGAAGCCGCGCGCGGCAAGCGCGAGTGTTGTTTCATCGGTGCCCAGCAGCCGCTTGAGCGCGCGCGTGGCCATGCCGGCAAGGAGCAGGCCGCCGATCAACGCCACCCCGATGGCGCCGAGGGTTGCGAGCGCCTGCCACCGGACGAACTGCGCGACCTCCCGGTATTGCTCGTCGGCAAGCCGGACCTGCAGCGCGATCACCTCATCAAGCGCCCGGCTCGCCACGTCCATCTGGGGCCGGTAGCGCGACTGCGAGGCGACGTCGGCCTCGATGAACTGTCCCTTGGCCAGACGGTCCAGCACCGCTGCCAGGCCGTCACCGCGGCTGCGGGCCAATGCCGCGCCCAGTGCGTCGAGGCCCTGCTGTTCGACGGCATCGTCCGCGCGTCCGCGCAGCAACGCGATCACCTCCGGCAGCTCGTTTGCATCCAGCGCCACCTGCTTCAGAAGCGCCTCGACCATCACGTCGTTGGTGGCCGCGAGCGTGGCAAGGACGTCCGCGCGCTGGCGCTCGAGTCGCCGGCCAACCACGTCGAGGCGCACGAGGGCGTCGAGGCGGCGCTCCTGGAGGGCGCCCATGCGTACGGCCACCCGGTCGTTGGCCCAGAGCGCGACCGCGCCGACAAGCGCCGTCACCAGGGTTGCGCCGAGCACCAGCACCGTCAGCCGGGCTCGCAATGGCCACTGCTTCATCTTGACCTTCTCCGGATTGCGCGTGCACCACCGCGATGAACCGAATCTAGGTTTGCCGCGTGACAGTTGCGTGACAAATGCCCTGTCACGCGGCTGCCGCAGTCCCTCGGTAGATTTCGATCGTAACGATCCGCCCTCCGGAGCCCGCGTGAAACCCAATCCTTCCTTCAGCCTCGACGTCGCGGTGCTCGACGACATCCTGCGGCACGCGCGTCCGCTCGGCCACCACGAGGACGCCGAAACACTGAACCTGGGATTCGGGTTCCTTTATTACGGCCTCATCCGCGCCCTGCGCCCGGGCCACGTGGCGGTGATCGGCTCGGGGTTCGGCTTCAGCGTGGTGTGCCTGGCGCTCGCGCTCAAGGACAACGGCTTCGGCCGGGTGAGTTTTGTCGACCCGTCCTACTCGATGCTGCGCAACGGTCCGCTGCACACCGTGGGTGGCACCTCCCAATGGGACGATCCGGAGCGCGTGCACGCCCATTTCGCGCGCTTCGGCGTGGCCGACCAGGTCACCCACTACAAGATGACAAGCGCGGAGTTCTTCGCCGGCTACGAGAACCTGGGGCTGCCGGGGATACAGGTCGCATTCATCGACGGCAACCATGCGTTCGCCGAGGTGCGCAACGACTTCATCGCGGTCATGCGACACGCGCGCCGCAACAGCTACCTCCTTCTGCACGATACCAACCTCTACGTGCGCGAGCTGGTGCGGCATGCCGGCGTGAAGCGCTGGCTCCAGGTGTTGCGGCGCGATACCGACTACTTCGAGGTGGTGGATTTTCCCTTCTCCTCCGGCGTCGCGCTGGTGCGCGTGCTGCAGGACGGACCTTGGCATCCCGGCGCCTGATGCTCGGCGGCCTGGCCGCGCTTGCGGTATCGGGCGGCGCCTATGCGTACTGGCGCCACGTATGGTTCTTTCGCCACCCCCTGCGCGTGCCACCGGCCGCCGAGGGCCTGGTGAGCCCCGCCGACGGCACGGTGGTCTACGTGAAGAAGGTGGAACCCGGCGCCGACGTCGTGGTGATCAAGCAGGGGCTCGCCGCCACGGTGCGCGACCTGGTGCGCGAGGACAGCGTGCGCACCAAGCTCGTGATCGGAATCTTCATGAGCCCGTTCGACGTGCACTACAACCGCGTTCCGCTGGACGCAAGCGTCGCCTTCGTGCGGCGCTACCCGTCGCAGGGCGGCAACCACCACATGGGGGCCATGCATTGGCGCACCCTGCTCGGGATCGAGCCGCGTTACGCCGGCAGCACGCATATCGTGCAGAACGAACGCACCGTGACGTCGTTCGAGGGATCCTTCAAGGGCGCGCCGCTGCGCTATTACGTGGTGCAGATCGGCGCGCTCACCGTGAACGGCATCGACAGCTACGTGAAGCCGGGCCAGGCGATCGCGCGCGGCGAGGTGTACGGCATGATCCGCATCGGCTCGCAGGTCGACCTGGTGGTGCCGTGGGACGACCGGTTCGAGGTGGGCGTGTCGCCCGGCGACCGGGTGCGCGCCGGCGAAACGATCCTGGTGCGGTGATCGCGCGCTTACGCAAAACTGAAACATGCGCGCACTAACCTGTCCAGCCATGTTCCACCTGGAAGATGTCATCGAGGCGAAGTTCCCCGCGTTCGGGGCGCAGTCGCCTTCGATCACCCGCCCGATGCTGGCGATGCTCAAGAAGCTGATGCGCGAGGACGACATCAACACGTTCCTGGCGCAATGCGGCGACGCGGAGGGTTTCGATTTCGTCGACAAGGTCCTCGACTACTTCAACTTCAGCTTCAGCACCGTGGAGCGCGAGGCGGAAAACATCCCCGCCGAGGGGCGGGTGGTGATCGTGGCCAACCATCCCCTGGGATTGCTCGACGGGTTCGCGCTGCTCAAGCTGGTGGGCAAGGTGCGTCGCGACGTGCGTATCGTGGTCAACGACGTGCTCATGCATTTCAAGGCGATGCACCCGCTGCTGCTGCCGGTGGTCAACATGGGCGAGGGCAGCAACCGCGCGAACGTCGACGCCATCCACGCCGCCCTAGCCAACGACGAGGCGGTGATCATCTTCCCCAGCGGCGAGGTCTCGCGCGCCGGGCCGAAAGGCATCCGCGACGGCCGCTGGCACGGAGGCTTCCTGCGTTTCGCCGAGCAGGCTCGCGCCCCGCTGCTGCCGGTCCACGTGGGCGGACGCAACTCCGCGCTTTTCTACGGTGTCTCGACCCTCTTTCGCCCGCTGTCGACCCTCATGCTCCTGCGCGAACCCCACGCCCAGCGCGGGGCGACGCTGCCCTTCCGCATCGGCGAGCTGATCCCCTGGCGCGAGGTGGCTTCGCTCGACCTGCCGCGCGCGAAGAAGATCGAGCGCATCAGCCGCGAGGTCTATCGCATCGGCACCAACCGCGTGGTTGGTTTTCGCACGGAGAAGGCGGTGGCGCGCCCCGAGGACCGGGTGGAGCTGCGCCGCGGGCTGCGCGACTCGAAGGTGCTGGGCCGGACGGCCGACGGCAAGCAGATCATCCTCTTCGACGCCACCGCCGACAGCGCGGTGTTGCGCGAGCTCGGGCGCCTGCGTGAAATCGCGTTCCGGCAGGTGGGCGAAGGCACGGGCAAGCGCCGCGATGTCGACGCGTTCGACGCCTGGTACCGCCATGTGATCCTGTGGGACGAGGCCGAGCTGCAGATCGTTGGCGCGTACCGCATCGGCGAGGTGGCGAGTATCCTGGCCGCGCGCGGCGCCGAGGGCCTCTACACCCACAACCTCTTCAGCTACCACGACGGCCTGCGCGCGCACTTCGCCCAGTCGCTGGAGCTCGGGCGCAGCTTCGTGCAGCCGCGCTACCAGGGCATGCGCGCGCTGGAATACCTCTGGTACGGCATCGGCGCGTACCTGGCGACGCGCCCCGACGTGCGCTACCTGTTCGGCCCGGTCAGCCTTTCGGCCGCCTACCCGGAGCGTGCCCGTCGCATGCTGGTGTATTTCTACCGCCGCTACTTCGGCCTGCCCGAGCGGCTGGCCGAACCGCGCACGCCGTTCGAGATTCCCGAGGCCGACGAGGCGTGGCTGCGCCGCATCATGCCCGGAACCAACTACGCCCTGGACTTCCGCACCCTCAGGCAGCGCCTCGGCGAGCAGGGGCTTGCGGTGCCGACCCTCTACAAGCAATACGCCGACCTGTGCGACGTGGGCGGCACGCGTTTCCTTGGATTCAACGTCGATCCGGCGTTTTCGAATTGTGTCGACGGACTGGTGTGGGTCGACCTGCTGCGCCTCAAGCCGGGGAAACGCCAGCGCTACCTGGGCGACGGGGCGCGGATCGCGCCGGTCGTCGACGGCGCCCTCAAGTCGGCCTGATCCAGCTCGCGACCTGGCGCGCGACCCACATCCCGGCGTCGAGGGTCAGGTCGTGTCCGGCGCCGGGTTTCGAGGCGAAAGGCACGTTCCAGTGCATGGCGAGGCGCTCCGAGCAGACGGGATCGACCAGGCGGTCGGCCGCGCCCGCGAGCACCAGGAACGGCACCTCCGGCCTCTGGCGTGGCGCGGCATAACGCGCCGCGGCCAGCAGCTGGCGCAGGGCATTGCGCCGGCTGACGGGGAACTGCCCTGCGTAAGCCACCCAGTCGCCGAGCACCCGCGCGTGTTGCGCGGGCTGCGCGCTCGTAAGCCCGAGGATCGCGTGCTCGCGCACGTGGACGTCGCGCGCGAGCAGGGCACCCGCGACCCGCAGGTAGGTGGAAGGCTTGAGGCGCTCACGCAGCGCGGCGTGTGGCCGCGCGCTGGTGTTCAGCAGCACGCAGCGCGCGACCTCGCCGGGATGGCGATGGGCCCATTCGATACACACCATCGCGCCCATCGACAGCCCCAGCAGGTTGACGGGGGCGGCGATGCCGCGGGCGGCGAGTGCGCAGCGTGCGGCTTCCATGGCTTCGCGCACGCGGGTCGGGCTCGGGAGCCGGTGCGCGGCGCCGTTGCCGGGCAGGTCGAGAGCGACGACCTCGCCGCCGACGGCCGCGCGCAGCTGCGTGGGAAACTCGCCCCAATGGCGCGCCTCCCGCGACCATCCTCGCAGCAGCACCCAGGCGCTCAAGGCGGGCCCCCGAACCAGCGCTCCAGCCCGCGGGCCTCGTGGCGCACGCGGTCGTCTCCCGTCGGCAACCACTCGCGCCAGGTGTGGCCCGCGCGGCAGAGGTAACCGAGCCAGAGCAGGTGATTGCGGCGCACGCGATCCAGCCGGTCGGCGGGCAGCGGATTGAAGATTCCCAGCCGCGAGAGGATCTGCGAGGGTTGCTTGCGGACCCAGCGCCACGAGCCCATCTCGAGCGTGAGCGGCAGGAAGACGTGTGCGGGCGGCGCCTGCGCGCTGAGGTAGTCCCAGAGGTCGCCGTGTGTGAGGTATTGCCGGCACTGTGGCTCGAACACGTAGGGATGTGCGGGATGGCTGCCGTCGAAGAGCCGGGAGAGCGCGTGCACCTCGGCCAGGCGCGCGAAGGGCTTTCGCGTGTGTGCGTAGGGAAACCAGATGCGGTCACGCGTGCCGAAACCCGAATGGCAGTCGATTGCGATGCTGAAGGGCCGCGAGAGCATCTCCGAACGCACGAGGTCGCACAACGCCGCGCCCTCGGGCTGCATCGGCGCGCCGGCCGGGCCGCGGTAGAAAGGCAGGCGCGGGCTCCAGCGATGGCCACCGACCAGGGGCGGCACGCTTTCGTCCGATTCGATCGGCGCGTTGCGCATCAGGTCCACGCCCCCGGAGCTGGCGCGTGTGCGCCGGCGCATGCCGATTGGATTCACCACCGGGATGAACACCAGGCGCAGCATCTGCAACTGGGCGTGCAGCATCTCGTCCCAATGCAGGCGGGCGACGAGGGAACCGAGGAACGAAAGCACGACCTGCGCGCCGATCCGCTCGAGCCCGTGCACGCCGCCGAAGTACCCCACCGCCGGGACGCTGGGCGAGGGGTTGCCCAGGCACACGGCCGTGACCGGCAACTCCTCGCCGGCGGGCCCGACGCTGCAGAGGGTGCGCACCTCGAGTGCGGCGCCTCCCGCCTGAACGATGCGGTCGAGCTCTTCCAGCTCCAACGGCAGGGCTGTCACCACGCGGTCACGCGGGGCGCCTAGATTGGGCAGAAACGTTCCGAGGGAGGCGGCAATGCAGGCGATCGGATCGAGGTTCGAGGTGCGCGTGTCGCGTGACAGGGCGCGGGTGGTGGAAGCGCAGCGCCTGCGCTACCGCGTGTTCGCGCAGGAGCCGGGTTTCGCCACCACCCTGGATCGGGCGGGCGTCGACGAGGATCGCTTCGACATCCACTGCGAACACCTCATCGTGCGCGACACCGCCAGCGGCGACGTCGTCGGAACCTTCCGGATCCTGGCGCCGGATGCCGCGCGCCGCGCCGGCTCCTACCATGCGCAGGATTGCTTCGACCTCTCGCTGCTGGACGTGCTGCGCGACCGGATGGTGGAGGTCGGGCGGGCCTGCGTGCATCCGGATTACCGGTCGGCAAACGTCAACTTGATGCTCTGGTCCGCGCTCGCCCGTTACCTGGTCGAACACGGTTACGACTACGTGCTCGGCACCGCATCGATCAGCCTCGCCGACGGCGGTCATCGAGCGGCCTCCCTCTTCAGGGCCATCAGCCAGCACTCCATGAGCCCCGAGGACCTGCGCGCCCTGCCGCGACGCCGCTTGCCGCTCGAATCGCTGACACACGCCATCGATGCGCGGCCCCAGAAATCGCTGCGTGCACACCTGGACCTCGGCGCGTGGGCGTGTGGCGAGCCGGGGAAGGACCGCCATTCGATGCGAGCCGACATCCCCCTGCTGCTGCCCCTCGCGCGCATGCGCGATCCTTTCGCGCGCCGATTCCTCGCCAGGGCTGCCTGACCCGAAAATCGGGGACGGACCCTCTTTTCCTGCCGAAAATCGGGGACGGACCCTCTTTTCCCGCGACCGCCACAGGAACCTTGGGCGTTTCTTGCCGGGGAAAAGAGGGTCCGTCCCCGATTTTCGGGTCAGCGGGGCCAGAGCACCAGGGCCCAGACCAGCACGCATTGCACCAGGGCCACAAACACCGCGGCGCTGCCGATGTCCTTGGCGCGCTTGGACAGCGAGTGCTGGTCGAAGGAGATGCGGTCGATCGCCGCCTCGACGCTCGAGTTGAGCAGCTCCACGATCAGGACCAGCAGCACCACCGCAACCAGCAGCGCACGCTCGATGGCCGATACCGGCAGCCAGAACGCGGCGGGGACGAGGACCGCGGCCAGGATCACCTCCTGGCGGAAGGCGCTTTCGTGCACCCACGCGTCGGCGAGCCCGGAGAGCGAGTTGAAAAACGCGTGCCACACGCGAATGAGCCCTGTCTTGCCCTTGAACGGGCTTTCGGAGGGGACTCCCGTGCCGTCAGGATCGATGGCGCTCATCGGCTCAGGCGACCTCGGCAAGGCGGCCCAGGCTGGCGCGGGCGGGCACCAGGCTGGAGACAAACTGGCGGGTGCTGTTCTCCCAGGTATAGCGCCGGCCGTAGGCCGCCACCTTCTCGCGATCGAGCGTAAGCGCCTGCATTGCCGCCGCGGCCAGGTCGTTGTCGAGCACCCCGGCGGCGGGGTCCTTCACCACATCGATCGGCCCGCGCACCGGGAAGGCCGCCACCGGCGTCCCACAAGCCATCGCCTCAGCCAGGACCAGCCCGAAGGTATCGGTGCGGCTTGGAAACACGAAGACGTCGGCGCGCTGGTAGTAGCTCGCCAGCTCGACCCCGGTCCTGGCGCCGACAAAAACCGCCTCGGGGAAGCGCCGCTCGAGCACCTTGCGGTCCGGCCCGTCACCCACCACCAGTTTGGTGCCGGGCAGATCGAGGCTCAGGAATGCCGGCAGGTTCTTTTCCACCGCCACCCGCCCCACATAGAGGAACACCGGGCGGCGCAGGTCGGTGAAGCGCTGGCCCAGGGGTTGAAAAAGGTCGGTGTCGACGCCGCGCGACCAGTCGGCGATGTTGCGGATTCCGCGCTCCTCCAGCAGCGCGCGGATCGCCGGGGTGGCGACCAGGACGGCCGACGAGCGGCCGTGGAAGCGCCGCAGCCAGGCATAGGTGATGGCGAGGGGCACGCCGAAGCGCGGCTTCACGTATTCGGGAAAACACGTGTGGTACGCGGTCGTGAAGTTGAGGTTGTGGCGCACGCAGTAGGCGCGCGCGGCGGCGCCCAGGGGGCCTTCGGTTGCGATGTGGATCGCGTCGGGCTCGAAGTCGCGGATGCGCCGCGCCACCTCGCGGCCCGGGAAAAGGGCCAGCGGGATCTCGGGGTAGGTCGGCATCGGCATCGTGCGGAAGCCTTCGGGCGACAACACCTGCACCTCGTGCGCCCAGCGTTCCAGCCAACGCACGGTGTTCGTGAGCGTCACCACCACGCCGTTGATCTGCGGCGCCCAGGCGTCAGTCACCAGGAGAATACGCAAGGCTTGCTCCTTCCTTCGCGGTTGTGGCGCCCACCCGCAGCGCCTCGATGGCCTTCCAGTCGATGATTCGCAGCTCGCCGCTTTCCAGCTCGACGAGGGCGGTCAGGCTCTCCACCCAGTCGCCGTCGTTGCAGTAGCGGATGCCATCGATGTCGCGGATCTCGGCCTTGTGGATGTGGCCGCAGATGACGCCGTCGAGGCCGCGCCGGCGCGCTTCCTGCGCCAGCGCGTCTTCGAAGCGCGTGATGTAGCTCACCGCGTTTTTCACGCGATGCTTGAGGAATTGCGAAAGCGACCAGTAGGGCAGGCCCACCTTGGCGCGCGCATGGTTGAACCAGCGGTTCACCTTGAGCGTGAACATGTAGGCCGCGTCGCCCACGTGTGCGAGCCAGCGGGCGCCCTGCACCACCGCGTCGAAAAGGTCGCCGTGGATCACCAGCATGCGTTTGCCGTCGGCGGTGACGTGCACCGCGTCGTCGCGGATGTCGATCCCGCCGAAGGCCAGGCCGAGGAAGTGGCGCATCGCCTCGTCATGGTTGCCGGCGACGTAGGTCACGCGCGTGCCCTTGCGCGCCTTGCGCAGCACCTTCTGGATCACGTCGTTGTGGGCCTGGTTCCAGTACCAGCGGCGCTTGAGCTGCCAGCCGTCGATGATGTCGCCCACGAGGTAGAGCTCGCCGCTCTCGGTGTGGCGCAGGAAGTCGAGGAGGTGGCCGGCCTGGCAACCCGGCGTGCCCAGGTGGATGTCGGAGATGAAGATCGCGCGAAACCGCAGTGTCGGCAGCCCGTCGTCGTCGTCGATGTCGACCGGCGGGGGAAATGCGGCTTGTTGATGTGACGTCGCAGCTTCCATTGCCAACCGATTGTCCACGCGGCGCAAGTCAGCGCCGTGGCAGCCCTGTGACGATTTGGCGACAAAAAAAAGCCCGCACGGGGCGGGCTTGAAGGAGCTGAAGGGCGCCGCTTCGAAGGAGGTTCCCAGCAAGCCTCGAGCGACGCGTAGCCATCATCGCAGCCGACCATGACGCCTTCGCGACAACCGGCGCGGCTGTCAGGCCGTTTCGGTACCGATCTCGGCAAGCAGGCCGGTGAGGGCGACGGGATCGACGCTTTCGAACGGCAGGCCCGTGAAACGCTGCACGCGACGGCGCAGGGCGCCGAGGGTCGCGAGGAACGCCGCGCGCGTGGCGTCGGCAGGGCCGGCGGTCATCGCGGGATCCGGCGTGGGCCACTGGGCGCGCACCGCGCGACCCGGGAACACCGGACAATCCGCCTGCTCCATGTCGCAGAGCGTGATCACGTAGGCCAGCGGGGGCGCGTTTTTGCCGGTGAACTCGCTCCAGCTCTTGCTGCGCGCGCCGGCCGTGTCGTAGCCGTGTTTGTTGAGCAGCTCGACGGCCAGCGGGTGGACGCGTCCCAGGGGCCGGCTTCCGGCGCTATGGGCGCGAAAACGCCCCCCGCCCAGCGCATTGAGCAGCGATTCCGCCATGATCGAGCGCGCGGAGTTTCCGGTGCAGAGGAAGAGGACGTTCTGGGGCATGGCGACCTTGCATCGTCCGCCGCCCGGATTTCAGTTTGTTGACAGCGGCGCAACTGTTTGCGCCACCGGCAGGCGGCTACCCGAAGCGGCCCGTGATGTAGTCTTCGGTCGCCTGTTGCTTCGGCTTGAGGAAGAGCTGGTCGGTCTCGCCGAACTCCACCATCTCGCCCAGGTACATGTACGCCGTGTAGTCGGAGACGCGCGCGGCCTGCTGCATGTTGTGGGTGACCATGACGACGGTGTAGTCGCTCTTGAGCTCGGTCACGAGCTCCTCGATCTTTGCCGTCGAGATGGGATCGAGCGCCGAGCACGGCTCGTCCAGCAGCAGCACCTCGGGCTTGACCGCGATGCCGCGCGCGATGCACAGGCGCTGCTGCTGGCCGCCCGAAAGCGAGTTGCCGCTCTGGTTGAGGATGTCCTTCGCCTCCTTCCACAGCGCTGCCTTGGTGAGCGCCCATTCCACGCGTTCGTCCATGCGCGCGCGCGGCAGGTCTTCGAACAGGCGCACGCCGAAGGCGATGTTGTCGTAGATCGACATCGGGAAGGGCGTGGGCTTCTGGAACACCATGCCGATGCGCGCGCGGATGAGCGAGACGTCCTGCTTGCTGGTGAGGATGTTTTCGCCCCCCATCAGGACCTCGCCTTCGGCGCGTTGTTCGGGATAGAGCTCGAACATGCGGTTGAAGGTGCGCAGCAGCGTCGACTTGCCGCAGCCCGACGGGCCAATGAACGCGGTGACGCGGTTGGCCGGGATTTCGAGGTTCACGTCCTTGATGGCGCGGAAACCCCCGTAGTAGAAATTGAGATTGCGCACCGTCAGCTTGGGCGCCGGCATCGGGGCCGGGGCGTTGCGGGCGATGGGGGCATCCATGGCGATCGAGACCAAGGTCACTTCCTCGAGAAAAGCGCCCGCGCGGCGATATTGATGCCGAGCACGAGCAGGGTGATGAGGGCGGCGCCGCCCCAGGCGAGCGTGTGCCAGTCCTCGTAGGGGCTCATGGCGAACTGGAAGATCACCACCGGCAGGTTGGCCATCGGCTTGTTCATGTCCGTCGACCAGAACTGGTTGTTGAGCGCGGTGAAGAGCAGCGGCGCCGTTTCGCCGGCGATGCGCGCGATCGCCAGCAGGATGCCGGTGATGATCCCGGCGCGCGCGGCGCGGTAGGAGATCATCGTGATCATCTTCCAGCTCGGGCAGCCGAGGGCAACCGCCGCTTCGCGCAGGCTGTTGGGCACCAGCTTGAGCATGTCGTCGGTGGTGCGCACCACCACCGGCACCACGATGATCGCCAGGGCAATGGCGCCGGCCCAGCCCGAGAAGTGGCCGACCTGGGCGACGTAGATCGCGTAGACGAAGAGGCCGATCACGATCGAGGGCGCCGACAGCAGCACGTCGTTGATGAAGCGCGTGGCCGGTGCGAGCCAGCCGCGATGGCCATATTCGGCCAGGTAGGTGCCGGCGAGGATGCCGATGGGCGTGCCGATGAGTGTTCCGGCGCCCGCCATCAGCACGCTTCCGAAGATGGCGTTGGCCAGCCCGCCGGTACCGCCCGGTGGCGGCGTCATCTGGGTGAAAAGCGACAGGCGCAGGGCGCCCGCGCCCTGCCACAGCAACACGCCGATGATCCACATCAGCCAGAAGAGGCCGAAGGCCAGGGCGAGCGTGGACACGCTCATCATCACCGCGTTGCGCCGGTGCCGGCGCCGGAAGATCGGGTTGTCCTCGCGGGCCAGGGCGCTGGCGTCGTTCAGGTTGGCGCTCATGTGCTCACGCCTTCGCGCTTCGCGAGCTGCATGAGCAGCAGCTTGGAGAGCGCCAGCACCACGGTGGTGATGAGGAAGAGGATGAGGCCGAGCTCGATCAGGGCGGCGGTGTAGAGCGTGCCCACGGCTTCGTTGAATTCGTTGGCGAGCGCCGAGGCGATCGAGTTGCCCGGCGCGAACAGCGACGCATTCAGGCGATGTGCATTGCCGATCACGAAGGTGACCGCCATGGTTTCACCCAGCGCGCGGCCCAGGCCCAGCATCACGCCACCGATCACGCCCACCTTGGTGAAGGGCAGCACCACGCGCCAGACCACTTCCCACGTGGTCGAGCCCAGGCCGTAGGCCGATTCCTTGAGCAGCGGCGGCACCAGCTCGAAGACATCGCGCATCACCGCGGCGATGAAGGGGATCACCATGACCGCGAGGATGATGCCGGCGGTGAGCATGCCGATGCCGATCGGCGGGCCGGAAAAGAGCAGGCCCACGCCCGGGACCTGCCCGATGGTGGCCTTGAGGAACGGCTGCACGTGGGTCTGGAACAGCGGCGCGAAGATGAAAAGCCCCCACATGCCGTAGATGATGCTGGGGATCGCGGCCAGCATCTCGATGGCGGTGCCCAGCGGGCGGCGCAGCCACACCGGTGAGAGCTCCGTGAGGAAGATGGCGATGCCGAAGCTCACCGGGATCGCCACCAGCAGCGCGATGGCGGAGGTGACCAGGGTGCCCACGATCGGCGTGAGCGCCCCGAACTTCTCCTGCACCGGGTCCCATTCCTCGGTCCAGAGGAACGGCATGCCGAACTCGCGCAGCGAGGGCATCGCGCCGATGGCGAGCGACACGATGATCGCCGCCAGCAGGCTGAAGACCATGAACGCGAAGAACCGGGTGAGGTTCCGGAAGATCGCATCCATCAGGGCGTTGTTTCGCAGCATGGGCGGCCGGGGTGAGCGGTCGGTGGCGGTCACGGACGAGTCCGGACCCGAGAGGTTCGCATTATCCAATACGGCGCTCATGCTTGTGTTTCCAGGCAGTCAAAGGAAAAAAGGGCGGACCTGCCGCCCTTCGGGACCGGTCGCGGTGGCGTTCAGTACAGCGCCTTGCCCGAACCGTCGGTGACGCCCTTCCAGGAGGCCTGGATCTCTTTCACGACGGTGTCCGGCATCGGGACGTAGTCGAGCTCGGCGGCCATCTTCTGGCCGTTCTTGAACGACCAGTCGAAGAACTTCATCACTTCGCGGCCGGCTTCCGGCTTTGCCTGCTTCGCGTGCAACAGGATGAACGAGGCGCCCGTGATCGGCCAGGCCTTGTCGCCGGTCTGGTCGGTCAGCACCACACCCATGCCCGGGACCGATTTCCAGTCCGCGTTGGCGGCGGCAGCCTTGAAGGTCTCGTCATCGGGTTCGACGAACTTGCCGGCCTTGTTCTGCACCTGGCCATGGGCCAGCTTGTTCTGCTTGGCGTAGGCGTATTCCACGTAGCCGATGGCGCCGTTGATCTTCTGCACGTACGAGGCGACACCTTCGTTGCCCTTGCCGCCCACGCCCGCCGGCCATTTCACCGAGGTGCCTTCGCCGATGCCGCTCTTGAAGTTGGCGCTGACCTTGGAGAGGTAGTTGGTCCACAGGAACGTGGTGCCCGATCCGTCCGAGCGGTAGACCACCGTGATGTCGTCGCCCGGCAGCTTCACGCCCGGGTTGAGCTTGGCGATCGCGGGGTCGTTCCATTTCACGACCTTGCCGAGGTAGATCTCGCCCAGCAGTTCGCCGGTGAACTTGAGCTGTCCCGGCTTCACGCCTTCGACCTTGAGCACCGGCACCACGCCGCCCATGACGGCGGGGAACTGGATCAGGCCGTTTTTCTGCAGGTCCTCGGCCTTCATCGGCATGTCGGAGGCGCCGAAGTCGACGGTCTTGGCGGTGATCTGCTTGATGCCGCCGCCGGAGCCGATCGACTGGTAATTCATCCCGGTGCCGGTCGTTTTCTTGTACGCGTCGGCCCACTTCGAATAGATCGGATACGGGAAGGTGGCGCCCGCGCCGGTGATGTCGGCGGCCAGCGCCGAGGTGGTCGCGGCGACTGCAAACGCTGCGCCCAGGAGGTGTGCGAATTTCATTGGATTTCCCTTGTTGGTCATCGAGTTTCCGGAACTGTACCGATGGTTCATGACAGTCCTGTGACCGTAGCTCCAGGACTGATTCCTGCAGGGAACGCCGATGTCCGCCGATGCCACGCCGATTGCCGCGCGAACTAAAAGACCTATGGGCTTCGTGCCATGGCTCGAATTGGCCACGAATCTTTTTCTTTTGCTTTTATCGGCGGCCATCGGCGTGGCATCGGCGTGGCATCGGCGTGGCATCGGCGTGGCATCGGCGTGGC
>Ga0163150_10002527_pt1 | contig 27753 bp, 25 predicted proteins | sample OliLakLV19P2IB_FD_148628 | JGI IMG/M metagenome (GOLD analysis project Ga0163150, IMG submission 148628) | Freshwater microbial mat bacterial communities from Lake Vanda, McMurdo Dry Valleys, Antarctica - Oligotrophic Lake LV.19.P2.IB | ecosystem: Environmental > Aquatic > Freshwater > Lake >...
CAATGGACGCCGAGGGGGTCGGGACTCGTTGTCGCCGGCGCGACTCGGCCGTTCGCAGGACCGGCTTCCGACAACGACTCGCCGACCCCTTTTCGTTGGTTCCGGCTATGCCGGGCTGGGTTTAATCAGTGGCTAGAGAACTGCTCAAGATATTTCCGTACGAGCGCTAAATCAGCTTCCGGCAGCCAACCGCGAACAGGTCGCTGAAGCGCGGCGAGAAGCCCGGCTGCACGACTTCGTCGTACGCGCCGAACATGAACACGTGGCGGAAGTGCCGGTGCATTTCGGCTTCGAGCCGCTCGCCCGAATAGCCGTTGGCCGCTTCGGGCTCACCCACTTCGGGAACGTACTGCTGGCTGGCCACGTGCGGGACGCCGACAATTGCCATGCCGTCGTGTGCGAGTGCTTGGCAGATCCGCGACAGAAACCTCTGCGCGCCGGCGGGCGAGAGCCGAGACAACACGTCGAGGCAGACCACTCCGTCCCACGGGCCCGGCGGCAACTCGGCTAACTCGCGGCAACTGAAGGCCACGCGTGGGTCGGTCCAGTTGCTCTCGGCAATCGAAATGGCGATCTCGTCGGTGTCGACTCCCATCGCGTAGCCGCATTCCGCGGCCAGTATCCACGTGCCCAAACCGTCTCGGCAGCATAGATCCAGCACGCGTTTGCCCTGGCCCAGCATTTTGGCCGCGAATTTGTAGTGCGACGAGTGATTGAGCACCCGTTGCGGGGTCTGGTCGAACCAATCCGAGGTGCGGCGATCGAGACGAATCTCGTCGGCCGCCATGATCTGCGTGACTTCGCTCCAACAGGATCGCTCGTCGCTCATGATGCCCTCCCCGCGGTCCGCTTGTAGCAGCCGACTTGAATCAGGTAGTGGCACATCGGGGCGTAGCCGGTGTGGGCCACTTCGTCGTTGATGCCGAATCGCAGCACGTTGTGAAACACTTTTTGCATCGCGCCTGCCAGGCGATCGGCGTCATAAAGATTGATGTGCCCGCGCTGACTGGCCTCGGAGGCGTAAGCGGCCGACGTGACATTGGGTGTACCAATGATGCACACGCCGTCTTCGTCCAGATTGCGAGTCACGGTGTCGAAGAACAGATCTTCGTAGTCGACGTGGATGTGCTCGATGACGTCGAGGCTAACGACGGTATCGAAGCAGCCAAAGGACTGGCCTAAAAAGTCAGCCTGCACGAAGCTGTGTCGCGGGTCGGCCCAGTTTTCTTGCGCCGTGGCGATTGCCGGTTCGTCGAAATCGACGCCGACATAACTCCTCGCCTCGTGCGCCAACAGCGGGCAGCCGATTCCTTCGCTGCAACCGAGTTCGAGCACGCGCTTGCCACGGCTCGCCAGGCTGGCGGCGAACTTGTAGCGCGCGAGCACGAACGGGAGGCGCTTCGGATCGTTGCGCAGATTGTACGACCAGTGGCGCCCCAACGATCGATCGTTGATCCGCTCGGGCGGCCGCGCATCAGGCCGCGCGCTCGGCGCGAGTGCCGTTTTTTCCATCGGATTTCGACCTCCTTGTGTAATAAGCCACCACAAGCTCAATACACGCGCGGATCGAGCGAAACTCGATCGGTGCATGCGGCGAGCATATGGCCGCCAGCTTCCTGCATTGCATGTCAGTGTGTCGCGGCCTGGCAAATCCTTCGCCCAGGTCGCTCAGCGATATCGTCTCGACTAGCGTCGGTGGCGCGCCGATCGCCGCAGCCACAGCGGCGGCCAAATCCGCTCGACGCCAGGCCTCAGGGGCACAGACGTTGTACGTTCCAGTCGCTCCTGCCGCTTGCAGGAAATGAATCGCGCGCACAACATCATGCACGTACGTAGGACAGAACACCTGGTCGGCTGCTGCCCGCACAACTTTGCCTTGCGAGAGCAGCGCGGCCATCTCATCGAGCAACGTGCCATCGCCTGCAATGAGTCCAAAGACCTTCGACAACCGCACGATCAAATAGTTGTCGCCGCACACGTCGGGCAGGCGGCGCTCGACCTGTGCTTTGCACGCACCGTAGACGTTCAACGGTCGCGGGACCGCGTCGTCGTCGTAGCCGCCGTGAATGCCGTCGAACACGTAGTCCGACGATAGGAAAACGGTCTTGATTCCCAGCGCGGCAAGTTGGCTAGCCAATCGCAGCGTGCCGGTCACGTTACGCGAGACGGCGAACTGCGAGTTCCGTTGGCAAGCGGCAACATTGGTGAGGCCCGCCGCGATGATTGCCGCTTCGTAGCCAGCCTCGGCCAGCCGCAGGGGGGCGATGTCGACCGCCGCCAGATCGAGCCGTGGCTCACCGCCGCTCGGGTCGCGAAGGGTGCCCAGGGTGTCGGGATAGTACGCGCGATAGGCAGCCAAAAGCTGCCGGCCTAAGAAGCCGCCGGCGCCAATGACCGCCGTTTTGGGAGGAGCCGCGCGCACCGCCACATCAATTGGCGTCGACCGTGGCGACGCCGTAACTTGAGCCGAGTCGTAATTAGCGCTTGTGGACATAATCGAGCGTTTCGTTCTTGATCCGCGGCCATTCGGCGTCGACCCACGAGACCACGCGGGCCAGCCCATCCGCGAGCGAGATCCGCGGCCGCCACCCCAACTCATTGCGGGCCTTCGTCGATTCGATCACATAGGCTTTGTCTTGCCCCAACCGCTCTTCGACCGCGCGCGTCACACGGGCGAAATCTTTGTTCATTGCTAAGCAAATCTGCTTCACCACCTCGCGCACAGCGACGCCTGCGTCGGGCGAAAGGTGATACATCTCGCCGGACCGTCCCCGCTCCATCGCCGCCAGCTCGCCGGCAGACACATCGCGAATGTGGATGTACGATTTGACGGCCGTTCCGCCGCCGTGCAGCTCGATGGGCTTCTCTGACTTCAGATAGATCACCGAGCGGGGAATTATCTTGAAGAGTTGCTGGTGCGCGCCGTAAACGTTCGTCGCCCGAATCATCACTAGGGGAAAATCGAAATTCTTCACGAGCGTGAACAACATCAAATCGCCGGCGGCTTTGCTGGCGGCGTAAGGAGTCGAGGGATCCATCGGATGCCCCTCAGCGACCACGCCCTCACAGGTGCCATACACTTCAGGCGACGAGATGTGTACGTACCGCTTGAGCCACTTCTGGTCCTTCAGGAAGTTGCCCAGCGCCGCGATGGCCACGGCGTTCGTCTGGAACCAATGTTCCGGGTTCGCCCAACTGGGGCCGACCTCGCTTTGCGCGGCGAAGTTCACGACATACTCGGGCCGCAGCCGCGCTAATAGCGCCAGCAGATCGGACATATCGCGGTTCAGATCGAGCTGATGGAAGCTGAACCGGGCCAGGTCGCGTCGCTTCTTATACGGCAAGAACAGGTCGCTCTTCTCGGGCGAACGGCTCACGCCCGCCACGGCGTAGTCAGTCTCCGCCAGCAGATGATCGACGAAATCACTGCCGGAAAACGAATTGCTGCCGATGACGACTACGGTAGGCATGGTTGCAGATTATTGTTTGCAGAATTCAGACTGGTGATTTGACCCGGCGAGCTGGATGCGTCGGCTTCCGGGTGAGTTGTGTTAGACGCTCGCGATTGCCCTCGGCTCGGGTCGCGCAGTGGACTTTAGGTGGACCGACTGGCGCGTTGGTTCGCGATGCAGCTCGATCATGCAGCGGCCGGCGATGCGGCCTTCACGCATGGCCGCGATGGCGTCGTTGATGTCGTCCAGTCCGAAGCGATCCGTCACGAGCTGATCGAGCACGAGCTTGCCCGCATCGACCAGCCGCAAGTAGCGAGGAATGTCCGCCTCGGGCAGCGACTCTCCGCCGTGCGAGCCGGACAGCGACTTGCCAAAGTGCAGCGGCAAGGAATGGATCGCGATATTGCTGCCCGCCTTCGGCACGCCCACCAGCACCGTGCGGCCTTGTCGGACGGTCAGCTCATAGGCCATTTCGATCACACGCGGATCGCCGGTGTTGTCCACGGCCACGTCGACGCCCGCGGCGCCGACAATCCTACGAATCTCTTCGCGGACGTCGGCAGTTTTTGCGTTGATCGTGTGCGTTGCGCCCAATCGGGCGGCCAGTTGCAGTTTCGTGTCGAACAGATCGACGGCAATGATTGGCCAAGCGGACGCGAGCGCCGCACCTTGCACCACGTTCAGGCCCACGCCCCCTGCGCCAAAGATGGCAATCGACTCGCCGGCCGTGAGCCGCGCGTTGTTCTTCACGACACCTAGGCCGGTCGTCACGGCGCAGCCCATCAGCGCCGCGATTTCCAGATCCGTATTCGCGGGCACGGCCGTCACACGGTTTTCCGAGACAACCGCGTGCCTATTGAACGTAGTCACCCAACCGGCATTGAGTCGTCGGCCCTGCCAACGATACGTGGGCGGTTCGGCCTCAATCCCCAGCCCTTTCATCCAGTGCAGCACGACACGCTCGCCAGGGCGAACCGTCTTCACCCCTGGTCCAATGGCGAGTACCTGGCCCGCCCCCTCGTGACCCAACAAATGCGGCAAGTACTTGTCTTCACCTTTGACGCCATCGATCTCGCCCAGTTGCGAACCGCACACGCCGCTGTAAAGCACTTCGACCAGCACTTGCCCGTAGCTCAGTTCGTCGGGCAATTCGATCTCGTCGATGACGAGCGGTTGCCGCTGAGCCACAAGGATGGCGGCTTGTGTCGTACGTGGTCGTTCAATTGCGGTCATGGGTCACTCGATTTGTTTTGTTCTCGTTGTTCTCGTAGGGTCGGCTTCAGCGGACACTGCTCGTAGTGACCCGATTCATCGAGTCCGGAAAAACCTAAGCCCAGTCTGCGAAGTTGCCGGACCCGATCGATTCGGGTCACTACAAACGATTACTCAAAGTAAATAAACGAATGGTCGCCCGTGTACCCACAGCGGTCGAACCACCATTGCCACTCCAGCGGCGTGTAGAAGCACTCGCACGTGAGCTGCCAATACAGCAGGTTGGTCTTTTCTTCTTCGTTGCGGTACGACTCGACGACGACATACTTGCTGCGCCGACCGACGCGCTCGATCTCGCGCAGGGCCTTGTCCAGATCGTAGCAGTACAGGTTGTGCAGCGTGTTGATGGAAATCACCAGGTCGAAGCTCTGGTCCGCAAACGGCAACTCGCCGGCACTGGCCACTCGCAATTGCGGTCGGACTTCTTCCTTGGCGTGGTCGATGGCGTACTGCGAGATGTCGACGCCGCGGACCTCCAAACCCGGAACCACCGCGGAAAGATCGTACAACAAAAAGGCCTTGCCGCAGCCCACGTCGAGTACGCGGTCGCCGGCCTTCAGTTCATAGTGTGTTGCCAGGGCTTCGGCCACGCTCCGCCAACGTCCGTCGTATTTGTAGCCGCCGTAGCCGATCTTGCGGTCGCCGTCCCAATAGTCGAAGCCGAACTCCTTGGCCCGCTTCGCCGCTTCGGCTTTGGGAAACTCATTCACGCGCGCAAGGTAGTCGCGCTTCGTGCTGCGATGAACTGTCGAGAGAAAATCAATGTTGGGCACGGGCGAAAGTGGGGGTTAGAATTTCGGAAAATGGAATGGCGTGTTCATGCCACCTGCTGGAGTGCCGCACGAGACTTATGCAATTGCCGAGCATGCCGCTCTTCTTGCGGGCTCGAGAAGGCGAACTCGCGTCGCCGGTTGCCGGCCGGCAGGAAGTCGTTGAGCAAAATGCAGCACCACTTGATTTGATAAACCGGCAGCAGCAACCGAAACCGCCGCAGATGCATCTCCGCCTTGGACAGTCCGAACGCGATGGCCTCGGCGAATCCGTCGAAGTACTCCCGCGGCACGGGCACGGCCGGTTGGCAGAAGAAATCGCATACCAGCTTGGCCGGGTCGTCCCAACCGGCGTACTCGAAATCGATGAAGCGCAACCGCGCCTGATCGTCCACGAGTGCATTGTGAAAGCCGAAATCCGACGGCGAGAGACAACGCTCTTCGCCGGCAATTGGTTGGTCGAGCGACAATCCGTTTCGCGCAGCGTCGTGACGCGCGACTCGAGATGCCCGCACCCAGGCGGCTCGCAGGTCGGAGCGAACGAAATCGACCGCGTCGCGCGCGACGCCTGCTGTCGGCTCGATCCGCAGCAAGCGTTCGAGCCGCCGCTCGACGCAGGCCAGATGCTCGCCAAGGGTGTAGCAGGCCTCGGCCGCATCGGCGAGCGCGGTGGCACGGGCCGAATCCTTATGTGCATTGAGCAACCGAAAGAAGTCAATCGCCTGGTCGACGGCCGCCGCATCCACCTCTGCAGCCGCAAGCCGGCGCCCCGGCACGAGCTCGTAAACGGCCAGGCCTTGCCGGCGGTCGCATGCCAGGGGACGCGGCACGCAACGAACGCCGTTTCCCCAGGCGAAGGTAAGAAACGAATACTCGGCGTTCAAACGGTCGTGACGGTCGCCTTGGTAGGGAGCGTCGTCGTATTGGAAATACGACTTCAGCACGACCTGCCTGCGCGATCCATCGACGCGATACACCTGGTTGTTCGCGCCGCCACTCAAACGGGCCAAGGTAAAGTCATCGCCAACGCCCAAATCGGCCAGCAACCGGGCCGCCCTCAACGTCACGGAATGAACACTCGTCGCCGAAACGTCGGCTGACTGCGAGACGGGGCCAATATTGCTCAGCGGAGTTGTTTTGTGTGGAACGGCAGTATTGGTGTTATGTGTTTGTACGGACGTCATCGTGTCACCTCCGCGCTTCCCAAGAGAGCGTCTTCGATTTCGCGCCAAGCGTTCAGCCGCGTGAACTGCTCCTGCTCGGCGTGCTGATGGTTGGGATCGAACAGAATTCGCTCGACGCCGGACGGAAACGCCGGCTCATCGAGCAGCTCGGGAAGGTCGTCGATAAAATGCGTGCAGCGCGAATCGGCGATCCGCGCGAGCTTGCGCTCTTTGGTGGTCTCGAAGTACGCGTGCTCCGAGGCCAGCGATATCGGTTGCTCGAAGAACCCGTGTTGATCCAACCAGCCACGGGCCCCTTGGTGTAGATCGTAGGCCGGGCCGCGGTAGGGCTGCCGCGTCTTATGGCTGATGATTCGCACCGCCACGCCGGCCTGCCCGCACCGGCGGAAGAAATCCATCGCGCCGGGAAACGGTGTCGCCTCGCGAATTCGCTCGCCGTACACATAGCCCTGCAACAGCGTCCAATCGTCCTCGCGTCCGCAAGCACGCAGATAATTGCGGATGCGGTCCTTGCCGAGCGCAAGATTCCGCGGAATCAGTTCTCGCTCGAGAGCCAAGCGATGAAACAATTCGTCGTAGTAGACGATCGTGTTGTCGAAATCGATGCCGATGAGCATGGAAAGGGGGTCGGGGTCAGGATTCGAGGGACAGGAGATACATTTTTGCGGTTTGACTATATGGTCTCACGCCGCCCAGTGGTGTTCGAGTTTGCGTCCTGCACCCAATACCGCTTGGATCTCGGACGCCATGTGGTGGGCTGTCAGACCGAAGCGCTCGCGGGCGTATTCCTGCTCGCCGGACTCGTGCAGGAAGCAGTCGCTGGTGCCAAACCGCAGTAGCCGGGCACGTTGCCCACCGCGATCGGCCAGCCATTCGGAGACCGCGCCCGAGAGTCCGCCGATCAGGCTGTGTTCTTCGATCGTGGCGACCACGCGGAAGCGGGCAAAGGCATCGGCAATCAATCGCTCGTCGAGCGGCTTGACCGTGTGCATGCTGATCACCCGCGTCGACACGCCGTCGGCCTGCAGTTTCTCGGCCGTTTCGATGGCAGCCGGTAGCATATTGCCCGTGCTCACCAGGCATGCGTCGTGCCCCTCGCGAATCACGATGCCCTTGCCCAGCTCGAACTCCGGCAATCGATCGTGTACCAACGCTTCGCCCTTCTTTCCCAGCCGCAGGTAGACGGGACCATCATGTTCAATTGCCGCTTGTAAGGCCGCGCGGACTTCCCAGGCATCGCCCGGACAAACGACGGTCATGTTCGGCAAACTGCGCAACAGCGCGATGTCTTCGCACGAGTGATGCGTGGCGCCCAGCGAAGCGTAGGAAAGTCCCGCGCCCACGCCGACCACGACGACCGGCAGATGCTGGTAACACAAGTCGACGCGAATCTGTTCCAGGCACCGCGTGGTGGTGAAGGGGGTAATCGTGTAAGTCACCGGTCGTAGCCCGCACGAAGCCATGCCGGCCGCCATGCCGATCATGTTCGCCTCGGCCACGCCGCAATTGAGGAAGCGGCCGCTTGCACGGGCCTTGTAATCGTCGAACAGCCGATTGCCAATGTCGCCGGAGAGCAGCACGATGCGTTCGTCCTGCTCGGCCAGCGCGGTGATTTGTTGAGCGAAGGCGTTTCTCATGGGCGGCTGTGCCCTTTCGTCTTGGCGTCGTCGGTTGTCTGTCCAAGCTCTCGCCGCGCGGCGGCGACTTCCTCGGCTTTGGGCACGCGGTAGTGCCAGTTGTTGTCATCTTCCATGAACGACACACCGCGGCCCTTGACCGTGTGCGCGATAATGCACACCGGCTTGCCGCTGCCGTCGGGTGTGTTTTGCAGCGCACTGCAGAGAGCCGGCAAGTCATGGCCGTCGAGCTCGTACGTGCTCCAACCGAAGGCCTGCCATTTGGCGGCCAGCGGCGCGAGCGCCATCACTTGCTCGCTGCGATCGGTGGCCTGCCATTTGTTGTAGTCGACGATGGCCACGAGGTTTTCCAAACGCTGAGCCGGCGCGAACATGGCCGCTTCCCAAACCGAGCCCTCGTTGCACTCGCCATCGCTCAACAACACTATCACGCGGTAGTCGCGCTGTTGGATCCGGGCGGCAATCGCCATGCCTAGGCCGATGGGCAGGCCATGCCCGAGCGAACCGGTGGCGGCTTCGATCCCTGGCACACAGCGCGGCCCAGGATGCTCGGAGAGGCAGCCGCCGGCTTCGGCATACGTGTCGAGCAGGGCTTCTGGGAAAAATGAGCGGAAGGCCAGCGCTGCGTACAGGGTCGTGGCAGCGTGGCCCTTGGAAAGGATGAAACGGTCACGGTCGGCTGCCCACGGATCGCGAGGGTCGATTCGCAGTGCGCTGTAGTAAGCCGCCACGACGATGTCGACACACGACAGCGACGAGGCCAAATGCGCGGTGCCCGCCCGATGAGACATTTCAACCAATTTGGCGCGCATGCGTCGGGCGGTTGCCGCCATCTCGTCGATCGTGGCCGTCTTTGGGTTCTTGAAAGATATCATCGAATTGCTCGGGGAGTATCTGTCGTATTCGACGTTAGCCGCCTCGCTTGCGAGGCGCTTCGCCGACGCGGTTTGTGGTGTCTTGATTCCGAGGCAACGGGCGATGGCCCGTAACCGCGGAGCGCCCCGCAAGCGGGGCGGCTAACTTGGAATTCCACTATCGATGGTTGCTGCTTATTGGGGCCGCCGTGTAATCGCGGTAATCGACAAAGTGCGGCGGCGCGGCATTCGCCTTGCGGACTGCCGCAGTACTTTCCGGCGCAACAGGCTGCCTCTCCGGCACGGGCGGCAGCTTTTTATTCTGCAGCACCTTGATGTTGTAATAGCGTGGGTCGCTCATCGAGTTGGGGATCTTGCCCGCGGCAAAGGCTGCGACCAGCTCGCGCACGGCGTCCTCGACGCTGTATTGCGGAACGAACCCCAGCTCGCGGCGAATCTTCTCCGACGAGATATGGTACGAGCGGTGGTCGTCGGTGGGCGTGGTGACGATTTGCACGTCGTCGCCGACAACTCGACGCACGGTCTCGGCGATCTCGCGAACTTTCAGGTTGTGGTACCCGGCGTTAAAGACCTTGCCGTCGATCTTCTCGGCGGGCCAACGCAGCGATCGCGCGTACAACTCGACCATGTCGAGAATGTGAATGTTGGGCCGCATCTGCTCGCCGCCGAAGACTTTGATCAGCCGATTGTTGACGGCATGGTTGGTCAGAATATTGACGGTCAGATCCAACCGCAGCCGCGGCGACCATCCGCAAACCGTGGCCGGCCGCACGATGAACGTCTCGAAGCCTGGGCGGCGGCGAGACAATAGCACGTCCTCGCACAGGGCCTTGAATCGCGAATAGTCGGTAAGCGGCTCGAGCGGCAAATCTTCGGTAACGTCTTGGCCGGGCTTGATTCCATAGACGCTGGACGAAGAGGCATAGATGAACCGTCGCACGCCGGCATTGTGGCTCAAATCGACCAGGTCGAAGAATGCGTCGTAGTTGATCGACTTGCCCAACGTCGGGTCGAGCTCGAAGCTGGGGTCGTTCGAGATGCACGCCAAATGGATCACGGCGTCGCAACCGGCGACGGCCTCTTTCAGCAAGGCGCGATCGCGCAGATCGCCGCGAATTTGACGCAAGTTCGCTTGCCCGGCCGCCTCCCCGAAGGGCTGCTCTTCGAACAGGTACAAGTCCAGCACGCGGACTCGATAGCCCTCGGCCAGCAGTCTCGGCACTAGCCGAGCCCCCACGTACCCCGCGCCGCCGGTGACGAGCACTTCGCGAAAGCTATTGGCATTCATGCAACCATTGCTCCTCGTTGGTTCTGAAAGGGCTTGAGCAACGCGTCCAGTGCGTGCGTCAATCGTTGGCGATCGACACTCGCCCGATTGCCCACGATCGTGACGGCTTGTGCCCCCACGACATTGCCCAGGAAGCTCAGCAGATCGCTGGGAACTCCGCGGGCCGCGCACAGCGAAGCGAGCGCGAACACGGCGTCGCCGGCGCCCACGCGATCGACGATCTTCGTCGCGAACGCCGGACACGCCACGAAGCCGTCGTGGTGGTGATACATCAGGCTGCCATACTTGCCGCGCGTGACCATCATGGTTCGGCAGGCAAGTTGATCGGCCAAATTGCGCATGAGCAGACGCAGATCGCCATTGCGCGAGCGGCTGTCCAGGCGAATCTCCCCCTCGTGGATGGAGATAAAATCGGCCCGTCGATACTTGGAGATTGTGTGATAACCCATGTTGGCGGCGTTCAACTGCGTGTTGACTGCCAAGAACGGCGCCTTCTCACACAACAGCTCGACCAGCGGTTCGGTGATCAGTCCATGTCCGAAATCGGCCACGATCACCAAATCGTAGTCGGCGATGCGAGCCTCGACCGCCGCACACAGGGCGTCTTCTTCTGACGGGCAGAGCGCCTTATCGTTGAGGTCGTACACGGCGAACATCTTGGACCGCGAGTAGGCGTCGACGAACCGCCGCTTGATAATCGTGGGTGAGTCGCTCTTGTAGATGATCGTGGGGAAGACGTTGCGCGGCAGGTGATCGCGAACGGTCTCTTCCTGCGAATCCGTCGCGCCCAGGTAGGTGAACAGATCGACCGTCTGGCAGTAGTCGGCCAGATGATTAGCGATCGCCAGCGCTCCGCCGGCATGACGTTCGCGCGAGACGTAACGCATGGCCAGCACGGGCTCCTTGCCCGACTTGCCCAAAGCATCGCAGTAGACGTATTCGTCGAGAATCGACTCGCCGATGAGCGCCACCTTAAGCGGCCGCAAAGAATCGACGTGTCGAAGGACGGCCGTCTGTGAGTACCGCGAGCCCAAATGTTCGAGAAACGTCACGGCGTCGGGACCCAGGCCTTCGGGCAATTCTGTTTTGGATGGAGCAACAAACCCGCCGGACGTGACTTTGGCGGCAGGGCGATCGTGAAGCGGATTTACATCAGCAGCCGTGGCCGTTTTTCCGGGACAAATCGCTTCTTCCCCAGCGACGGTTTCGACCGCAAGGTGAGGGCGCTCGGTACGAATGGCGGGCGGTTGTGCGTAGACGCTGGGGGCGAGGAACTTGACGGTCTCGCCTGCCTCAGTCCAGCGGCTAACGGCGACAAAATCGACGGCTTCGACTATTGCAACGAGCTCCGCACGCTGGTCCTGAGGCAGCATGCCTGCTGACTCGCAGGTCTCGGCGCTTAAATCGGGTGCGACGGTCACGATCAGAACATCGCCCATGCGTCGGGCATCGCGCAGATGCACCAGGTCGCTTGAATCTAAGCGGTCGAAACGACCATGGCAGTGAACGACCGTGTGCCCCATGTTCTTCTGGGTGCGCACGTAGCCGGCCAGCGCCGTCAGGTCTTGGATTTTCGTCTCGGGTTTTAACTCGGCGCCCATCGGCGTGTTTCCTTCGTCTGCGCTGCGTGGGTCGTAGGTTCGTCGTACTTCTTTAAGCCGCGGTCGGTTGCGCTCCGAGGCAGTCGAACCATTTTCGCGTCGCCACGGCGATCGAGTCGGCGTCCCAAACCGGCGCACTCCGCCAGGCATCGATTTCCTCGAGCATCGTCCGCACGCCCTGCTCGAAGGAAACCTGGGGTTGCCAGCCGAGTTCTTTTCGCACTCGCGTGGCGTCGGCGAATGTGCAATCGGGCTCGCCCGGCCGCTTGGGAATCGACTGCCGTGGGCCTCCGAGCAAATCGACGAGCTGGTTGACGCTGTACGTTCCGCCGGAGCCGATGTTGTAGACCGCGCCGCATTGAGCGGACTCGGCGGCCTTAACGAAGGCCGCGGCCACATCGGTGACAAACGTGAAGTCTCGGGTCTGCTTTCCGTCGCCCACCACGGTAAACGGCTTGCCGGCTAGTTTCTGGGCGAGGAACACGCCGAACACGGCGCCGTAGGCGCCGCTGGTGCGCGACCGAGGTCCGTAAACATTGAACAGCCGCAACGAGACCGCGGGCAGCTTGTAGACCTGGGCCCAGTGCAGCACGACCTGCTCGCCCAGGTATTTGGTCAGTGCGTAGGGGTACTGCGGACGCGCGGGGGCCGTTTCCGGCGTGGGGAACACATCGGGGATGCCATAGCACGAACTGCTGGCGGCATAGACCAATCGCTTGACGCCGGCCAGCCTTGCGGCTTCGACCACGCGCGTCGTCCCTTCGACATTGGCTCGGACGTAGTCGAGCGGTCGCTCAATCGATGGCACAATATCGGCCAACGCCGCCAGGTGAAACACCCAATCGACGCCGTCAAATAGTGGTCGAATCCGCTCACCATCGGCGATGTCGACTTTGTAAAATTCACACGTAGAACCGGCCGATTTGGGCAGATTCTCGGCCCGACCGGTGCTGAGATTGTCGAGCACGACCACGTGGTGCCCGTCGGCCAAGAGCCGCTCGACCAGATGACTGCCAATGAACCCTGCGCCGCCGGTAACCAGGCAGCGACGGGGAGTCTGATTCGTGAGGGGGGGCGTCCTTTGCACCATCGTGTTCATCCTTGAACGTGCGATTGTCTTGCGTTCTTGTCAGGTTGGCCGTTATCAGGCGGCTTCCGCCAGGTCCGTTCGCCAAACCAGTCCCGGGCGTACGGGACCGATAAAATGTCGCGAATGATTCCGATCCGCGCGACTGTAATCGTGCAACGTGAAGGTCGCCACATGATCGGCTTGCAGCGTCGGTCCGACGTTGTCGCCCTCCCAGCGGCCAATCACGACCGTTACCGTGTAGGTAATGTCGTTGAGCACGTTGCCCGGAATCCGGCAATGAGCCTCAAAGAGACCCGCCGGATAGGGCCGAAGCAAGAAGTACTCGCCTCCAATAGTGGCCGCTTCTTCGTTGTGGCTCGACAGAACCCAACTTCCGTACTGATCCTTCAGGCGAATCTGCACCAAGTAGCTCTCGCCGGGAAACGAGTTCTCGAAGACGATTCGCACCGTCACGGGATCGTGCATGTCCAAATTGCGAGCCGGATTGCCCGCGGGATCCAGGACGCTGACCGAGTGCAGCCGCACCGGCTCGATTGCGCCCTCCGCGTCGCTCTCGCCTGCGACCGACAGCGAAGTCGGCACGCCCAGCTTCCCGTCATTGACGTAGTGATCGATGACCTGGCTCGTCGATCCCATGCAGGCGATCTGGCCTTGCTCGAGCAACATAGCCCGATCGCACAAGGTGCGGACCGAATCGAGGCCGTGCGATACGAACAGCACGGTGCGGCCCGACTGGGTAACTTCGCGCATTTTGGCCAGGCAGCGCTTCTGGAATTCGTGATCGCCCACCGCCAGCACTTCATCGAGCACCAGAATATCGGTGTCCAGGTGTGCCGCAACGGCGAACGCCAGCCGCAGATACATGCCGCTCGAGTAGCGTTTGACAGGCGTGTCGAGGAAACGTCCGATTTGCGAAAAGGCCACGATCTGGTCGAATTTGCGGTCGATCTCGGCCCGCCGCATTCCCAGCATCGCGCCATTGAGGTAGATATTCTCTCGCCCAGAAAGTTCGTGGTGAAAGCCCGTGCCCACCTCCAGTAGCGATCCGACCCGGCCGTACACGTCGGCGTAGCCTTCGCTCGGTTCGGTGATGCGCGAGAGAATCTTCAAGAGCGTGCTCTTGCCCGAACCGTTGTGTCCGATAATTCCCAACACTTCGCCGCGACGGACCTCGAAGTTGATGTCTCGCAGCGCGCGGATCGTTTCGCCCGACTCGCGGCGAATGCGGCCGCGCATCGCGTCGCGCATCCAGCGACGCGACGAGCGCATGGTGCGAGTGATCGCGTCTCGGAACGTGTCGTTCCGCGGGCGCCGCTTCGCGATGCGGAACCGCTTACCCAATCCGGCGACTTGAATTGCGAGATCGTCCATGCTGCGTCGTAGCGTTGCGGGTCGTTTCGTCTGCCTACTACCTACCGCCTACTGCCTACTTTTATCTCAAATTACATCCGCGAAGGTTCGTTCCATCTTGCGAAAGTACCGCAATCCGGTCACTAGCAGCACGGCCGCCGTGAGGCACGACGTCAGCACCATGCTGGCCGATAGCGTATGGGTTCCCAGGATCGACCAGCGAAACCATTCCACCACGCTGACCATTGGGTTCAACGCATAGGCCGTCCGAAGCCTCTCCGGCACGAGGCTGGCCGGATAGACGATGGGTGTGGAGTACATCCAGATCTGCAACAGAAAGGGAATCAAGTGTCGCACGTCGCGAAATCGTACGCTGAGCGCCGCCAGCCATAGCCCCACGCCCAACGACGCGACCATCGCCAGCAGCAAGGGAAACGGCAGCAGCAACAGCCGCGCGCTGGGCGACACGCGGTAGTACGCCATCAGTGCAAAGAGCACCAGCAGGGCGCAAGAGAAATCGACGAGTCCCGTGACGACATTCGCCAGCGGCAATAAGACGCGTGGAAAATACACTTTGGTGAGCAGGTTGGAATTGCCAACCAGGCTGTTGGCCGCCTGGCTGAGCCCGCTTTGGAAGAAATTCCACGGCAACAAACCGGCCAGCGCGAAAACGGCGTAGGGCGCGTTGTCGGTCGGAAGTTGCACCCACAATCCAAAGACGACGCTGAAAATCAGGATCGTCGCGGCAGGCTGAAGGACGGCCCAGGCCAGTCCCAGCACCGTCTGCTTGTAGCGGATCTTGATGTCGCGCCAGATGATGAAATACAGCACCTCGCGGAATTCCCAGAGCTCCGCGTAGCGCACGACGGTGCCGCTCTGCGAAGGTTCGAGCCGCAATACTTCGCGCCGGATCGACGGCAGCGAACGCGGCTCGGCCGTTTCTAACGGCGGCGAGATAGTGCTCATCGGCAATGCCTGCACGTGCGCTCCGTAGCGCGGCTACGGACCACACCCAATCTGGGTCGGGGGACGCGTTGACCGTGCGGGGCAGCAGACTTGCGGGCTGCTGTCTCGTCGGTCGCCGCCGTGAAGCTAGCACTGGGCATCGCGGGAGGCCCTGCACTACTCCTAGCGGGCTGGGACGATAAACGACTTAGGCACACGCGTCAAGATCACAACGCAGCCGACGGCGCGTCGTAAACCCAATCCGGGTCGTGCAAACTGCTCTTGCAACATCGTTAGGCATGTGGCACGATCTCCCGCCCGACGAGTACACGTGCGCGTACGCCAGGGGCGACCCGGCAGCCGCACAATTTGGGTTGCCTGGGCAGTATTGCTCGAAGGTGTCGGCGGACGCCGCGGCGGCAAGCCCTGGGAGGTCCGCAATGATTGGCCACGATTCTAGGAGAAGCCCTCATGCCCCCGTTTCACTTGGTGAACGTCACCTGGGGCGAGAATCACACAGGGCTGTTTCTCGACGTTTCGCTGCCGACCCAACTGTTGCCCAACAATCTGCCCGTGCTGGCGGAGCGTCCGGATACGATCTATAAGATCTACGCGCCGGCCGAGGACGCGGCCAGGATTCGCGGCAACGCCGGGTATCATCGGCTCTGCGCGATGATGGTGACCCAAATCATCGAAGTCGACATTGGCGGCGCCGCGGCGCACGACGTTCTGACCGAGTGCCAGAAGCAGGCCATTCGCGAGGCGGAGGCCGTCGGCGCGGCAATCATATTTCTGGCGCCCGATACCGCCTTGGCCGACGGCGCGTTCGCCACGCTAGCGCGGCTCGCCGATCTGGGCAAGAAAGCGGTCATGGTGCCGGGCGTCCGGCTGGCGAAAGAATCGTTTGTACCGGCCTTTATCGAGAAGTTTCAACGCCACGACTACGGCCTGACCGATGTGGGGCCGCGCGACCTGGTGATGCTAGCACTCGACCACTTGCACCCCACGGCGAAGGCGTTGTTCTGGCCGGCGAAAGTCAATTGGCCGTCGAACCTTTATTGGTCGGTCGGTCGCGAGGGCTTCCTCTGCCGCTGCTTTCACCTGCACCCGATGATGGTGGTGACGTCGCAACGAAACGTCTCGTTTGCCTCGACCATCGACGGCGATTACGTCGAACAGGCCTGCGCCGATCGCGACCAGATCCACATCGTCGAGGACTCGGACGAGTTGACGATCTTCGAGATCAGCAGCGTGCGGCACTGCGTCGGTCGTCCCGTGCGCAGGCCCCTGCGGGCCCACGCGGTTGGACGCTGGGGAGCGCGCTTCGCCAATAATTTGCACCGCCGCATGTTCGGCTATACCACGCGCATTCACTCGGTTGTCTGCTCACCGTTGTGGGAAACAGTCCAGGCGCAGTCGGACGTCGAGGTTCATAGCACCTTCGGATGGTTGAAGTGCTACGACGCGGCGTTTCGCGCCGTGGCGCCCGCAATGCCAACGATTCGTTGGATCGCCGGCCGCAATGCACTGGCCCGTCGCGCGTTGCGACCAGTTTATAGGTTTGCCGTCAAGCTGGTGACGAGGGGGCCCCGCAAAGCGCTGCGGTTGACGAAAGAGTTTTTGGGTTTGCAGCCGGCGACTCCGCCGGCGATCTCAACTGCTGTCGCGGGATCGCTTACCGCAATGCAACACTCGGCCGCCGAGGACAAGCTGACCGCACCGCAAGTTGATTGCTTGAGTCAGCCCACGGGCGACGGCAAAAGTTCACACTTGGAAACTATTACGAATCCTTGTCAGGTCGACCCAACGCGGGTTCCTCCGCACAGCCTGCACGCCGAGGCGGCCTAACCGCTGCCGCTCGGCCCCACGAATGGATTCCCGATGACGAACGAGGTTGTAACCGAGATCGAATTGTGGTCCCGCGTGACCGACATGCTGGGCGACGTCGGCAAACGATTGGGCCCGCAATGGTCCAGCCGGCTCCATCGCGACCCCATCCAACTGGCGCTGACGCTGGCTTGGGCCAAGTTCGCCGCCAAGATGGCCTGCGTGGGCCGTAGCGTGCTGGAGCTGGGCTGCGACGAAGGGATTCGCAGCCCCATTCTTTCCGAACACGCCGATGGCTACGTCGGGCTCGATTCCAACGAGGCAGCCATCGCGACGGCCGAGGCGAATTGGAATAGCCCGCGCAGATCGTTCGTTGTCGGACCGCTATTGAGGGGGCCTCAGCGCACGTATCAGAGTGTTGTCTGCCACGATGTGCGCTCCATTTGTCGCGGCGCCTCGTACGAATCGCTCTTACGAACTGTGGTGACCCATCTCGACTCAGACGGGCTTTGCGTGCTCGGCTTGAGTACGAGTGAGGATACGGCCCAGGACGACATTCGCCGTTTGAGCGACGCCTGCGCACCGGCTTTCCACCGCGTGCTTCATTTCGGCATGAACGACGGCCTGGTACACACTCGCTGCACACCCGCGGCCGAACAGGTGATCCTCTTGGGCATTTTCCCTCAATCGACGGAGCAAGACCATTGACCCCACCCGCTTCGACTGCTGGGAATGCGCCTTTTTCGGCAACGCAGGCGTCGTCGTCCAACCCGCCCGAGGGCATGCCGCCGGTGCTCCTCGGTCGTTACGTCGGCTACTGGTTCGATCGCACGCCACGCCGGGCCTTGTATTGTGCCTCGTATTACAAGTTTGCCGCCCGCCTGATCGGTCGCGAGCAGCGCGTGCTGGACGTGGGTTGCAGCGAAGGCTTGGGAACCTGGCTCTTGGCCAACGAGTGCGGCTCGGCACTCGGCATTGATCCCGACAAAGCCGCCGTGCAAGTCGCGCGCCAGAATTGGCGCGACCCACGCATCGAATTCACTTGTGGCGACTTCCTGGCCGCCGAGCCTGGCCAATACGACGCGGTGGTCAACTTCGACGTCATCGAGCACATCTTTCCCGAGCACGCCGAAGACTTTCTGGCCCGCCTGGCTGAGAACATCGTCGCAGACGGCATGGCAATCGTCGGTACGCCCAGCCTGCAGGGGCAAGCCTACGCCTCGGATGTCTCGAAGGCAGGCCACGTGAACGTCTATTCGGGCGAACGCCTCGAAGCAGCAATGCGGCGGCACTTTCGCCATGTGTTCATGTTTGCCGCCAATGACGAAGTCGTTCATACGGGCTTTCTGCCGATGGCCCATTATCTGATCGCCGTTGGCTGTATCAGGCGGACAACCTGCTGATCCGTTGGACAAGCGGAAGGGGAGAGAAGCGATGCAACAGAATCTGACCGAATTCGAACAAGCGAAGAACCAGAAGCAGCTTTCCTTGGCCGGCGAGTTCCTGGTCCTGGTGTTCCAGAACAAGCGCTGGTGGTTGCTGCCCATCTTGATCGTGTTTGCCATCATGGGTGCGCTGGCCATGTTTGCTAGCACCGGCGCCGCGCCGTTTATTTACACGATGTTCTAAGCCAGCGCCGAGCGCAGATACCTGGGGAGATCACGTCATGTCCACGGATGTTGTGACGCGCCGTCGCGTGCCCGTTTTGAAGTTTGCGATCGCTCTTTCAATCGCCCTGGCGACGTTCGTGACCGTCGAGTGCGGTTACCGGCTGTACATCGAGTACAAGTACGCCAAGGCCGGTTACGGCGTGACGATCGCCAACGTGGATATCCACGTCCCCACAACCGGGTACTTGACGCCCAATCTCGACTTTCATTGGCGCCTGTTCGACCCCGCGCACCACCTCACCCACGACGCGCACGTAAAGACCAACGCGCAGGGGTTCATTTCCTCGAAGGATTACCCGCTCGCGCGGTCGGGCAAGGAGTTCCGTATTGCACTGGTCGGCGATTCTTTCACGGCTTGCATCACCAACGACTTTCCTTGGGGCGACGCGCTCGAGGACGAGCTCAATCGAGACGAGGCCTTCAAGAAGAAGGTCAACGCCGACATGATCCGCGTGATGAATTTCGGCACGCCTGGCGCCGGGTTCCATCTCTTTGCCCGCAGCTACGTAAGGTACGCAGAGCAGTTCGCCCCCGACATGGTCGTCGTCAATTACATCGAGGACGATTTCCCCCGCGAAGGCGACTCGAACCTCGTGGACGATCTCGATACGATCGCACGCTCGCCTGAGCCAGCAATGGCCTACGTGCGAGTGCAAGAAGCGCGGATCCGCGTCTTGGGAGAGTACTCCGAGGAGTTAGTGCAAAAGTACGGCGACCCGTTCCGCATTCCGGGCCTGTCGCTGTCCTCATTTTTCGTCATCGAAGATGACAACCTGGCGTTCGACAAGGCAAAGATGGACTCGATCAAGAGCGAGCTGGCCAATCGATACTTCCGGCCACGGTTGTGGAAAACCTGGCGGTCGCACGCGATCACACGCCTGATGGGGTCGCGCTTCCAGCTCGAGCCCCGCGGGGCGTACTTTCCGCCAGCCGCGCCCGGCGTCGACGCGCGCGTGGCCCATGCCGTGCAAGCGCTCCGCGCGATTCAGAAGCGGAACGCCCACATGGTCGTGCTGCGCAACCCGGTGTATGGCGACCTTAAAGACAAGCACGACGTGAAATACACCGAGCCGCTTCAAACGGCCCTCGCCGACATCGAAGTGGTCCGCATGGAAAAGTACCTGCCCGTCGATCGGGGCGCCGACGATATCTATAAGTGGTTCAATCTGCCAAGCGACGGTCATTGGAGCAACCACGGCGCGAAGTTGTATGCCGCTGCGGTTCACCAAGCACTTGCCGAGCGGATGCCCGGCGCGACTCAGGACACCACTTCTCCCCTGCCCGCAACGGTGCGATCGAATGAGGATGGCGCGCAACAGCGCCGCTAAGCAAACGTTCGGGGTGGCACGCTCTGAGCGCAGCGAAGGGCGTGAAGCGCTGCCTAACCACGCCCTTCGCTGCGCTCAGAGCGTGCCACCCAATGCCGTTCACGCTGCAATGCGAACCGCCGGCGTCGGTTCGACCATCGTTGCATCGGCGGTCACCGCTTGTCCAGGAGGCACGTTTTCAGCGTGCTTCGCCCAGTGCGATCCGAAGACGGAGAGGATCCGTGCCGCCCGAGCAAGCCGGTTGAAACCGACCGCGGTCGATGGATGACCGACCATCGATAGCTGACACACCTCGCCATCGGGACCCGCGAATCGTAGCGATAGGTTCCAGGCGTCGTTCGCGGTGGTTCGCTCCGCGAGCGCTGCGGATCGCGGCGCCAAACCGCCGCGCGTGCTGTTCCAGTTATGAGCCGCGTGACACTCGCGGTGACGGGTCATCGACAGCTCGAGCCGATGCGCTCGGCAGGAAGCCATTTCATCGGTCAATGCGTTCCAAGCCTCGGCGAACGGCAGTGCGGCCAAGGCTTCGAGCCGCTTTTGGCCGTTTGCGCCGAACAGGGCCGCTAGCAGTCCGACGGTGTCGGCCACTCGCACGGCCAAGAAGCGGCTCACCAGTGCATATTCGTAGTGACCGAAAGCACGAGTGCGGACCAAGAGCATGAACACGCCTAACGCGGTGACCCAAGCCAAGGACTCGACCCTTAAAATTGAAGCCGCGGTCGCCGCGGCGCCCGTCGCCAGGCAGAGCGAGCCGATCACGCACAGGGCCTGCCAGGTGCTCAGACCGCGATCGAGCAACTTGTGATGAATATGGCCCCGATCGGCCGTGTCGAACCGCTGACCCGTGAGCTTTCGCCGCACGATCGCCAGAGCCGTGTCGAGCATCGGCACGCACATGACAACGGCTGGCACCGTAAGCGACAGCGTGGCCGTAGTCTTTAATCCGCCTTGCATGCTAATGATGCCCGCGACCAGGCCAATGACCATGCTGCCGGAATCGCCCAGATAGATGCTAGCAGGCGGCAGATTGTAAGCCAGAAACCCGGCCAAGGCGCCGGCCAGAACGATCGCCACGGCGGCGACTTCCACGTGGCCATCGGTCGTGGCGATGATGGCCATGATCACGGCTGCCGATAGCCCCACGACGCTCGACAGGCCATCCATGCCATCCAATAGGTTCAGCGCGTTGATGCATCCGACCAACCACAGCACGGTCAGCGGCACGCCCAGCCAGCCCAAATGGATCGGTACTCCGAACGCCACGATCAGGTCGAAGTAGTAGCCCGAGGCCACGATCGGCAAGACCGAGACGATCTGCAGCAGCAGCTTGAATCTGCCGTTCAAGTCCCAACTGTCGTCGATGCAACCCAGCAAGCAGACGAAGCCGCATGCTAGCATCACGGCGGTCGACAATTCGCCCAGCGATTCGACGCCGGGCAGCAGCCGCCGCGCGACGATCAAACCCAGTAGCAGCGCCATGTACACGGCGATTCCGCCCCACATCGGCACCGGCTGCGGGTGCAGTTTACGCAAGCCATCGGGCCGATCGACAACCCCCAGTTGCCGGGCCAGCCGGCGGGCAACGGGCGTCAGCAACAGCGAACCGACGAGTGCCGTGATGAAGGAAAAGAAGAGTGGGTGCATTGCGGGAATCGAAGCGTTAAGTCGTACAAAAATAACTTGAGCGGTTTTTTAGCCACTGATCAAACACGGATCGACACGGATGAAGAGAATCACAAAGACAGGAACGAGCAGAAACGAGGAAACCGCCTTTGTTTTCGGACTTTCGCACTTTCTGTCCTTCGCGATTGCATTTTCTTGTCCGTGTTTAATTCGTGTTCAATCCGTGGCAAATTGAGCAGGTAATTTATGTGCGGATCCTAAGTTCAAGTTTCGCACTTTTTTGGACGCGAATTCCGGTTTTCCTCGGGAAATACCTACTTCAAAGCAGTTTCTTGCGTGTGCCCGCTTGTCTACGAGATGCAAAAACCAAGCGCCGAAATTTCGGCGCTTTAGCGCCGTCCGCGAAAAACCGGCCAGCAGTCAATGCTATCAATGCATGAATCGTGCTAGCAAAAAGTGCGAAACTTGAACTAAGGTGGTAGGGCCTTACACGTGGACAAAGGAGTATTTGCCAGCAGGCTCAGGAAATACGCCGGAATGCGGGTCACCTCCGCGGTCTCGCAGCGTCAGGCAGTTTGTCGGCAGCGGTTTTGTCGGCCAGTTTGTCGGCGGAGTGCGACGCCACGGGCGCCAGCACGATCGTCTTCCGGAGTGCAAAGGGCATTCGCGCGGGGTCCACGATTTCCAGTCCCAATCGCTCTCGCTCGTGAAGTAGGGTCGCATAGTCCTGCGGCGTTTGGTGCCGTTGCGAGATCACGACCACGTCGGCATGCATGCCCTCGACCCATTTCGCAAACGCGTCGCCGGCCAACCCTCGGGGCGCTACATCAGCGCTGGCATGAGCGTAATAGCCAACCAGTGGAAGCTGCCGTTCGCTGCCAACGATTGCACACGATTCGCCGTACTCTAAGCGAACCCAACGGCCCAGATTCGCCAGGGCCGCCCGGTTGTCGTAGTCACCGCTCAAAGCGTCGGCCCAACCGGTCACCGCGAGCAGCGCCAGCAATGCCAGCGGCAATGCCGCCACCAAGGTTGGCTTCAAGCGGAACTGTGCGGCCATCCGCATCATCCAGCCGCACATTCCCAGCCAACCCAGCGCGGCGCAACGAAGCGACATCACGACAATGGTCAAAACATATCGACTGCTCAACTCCTGCGTGTTCCACAGGTGAATCCAAGCGCCCGCCGCGATTGCCAGGCCAACCAACGCCAGCGGCAAGTGGTCGCGACGGTCAAATACGCCGCGCCAGGCGAAATAGCCTCCAAACATCAGCAAGGCGAACGGAGGCCAGAGGCCACGACCCATCCGATCGAAGTACCGCCATGCGGCGACGTCAAACTTCATGCGCGGCACTGGCGCTGCGGTAACCAAGGCCGCGGCGGCTACCCTGGACTGGGACGATTCTGGCGACGCCGGCGCGGGAGCGAAGTTGCCCGTTGGCGCCGCAATTGGCAGACTGTCGATCGTATCAGGACTGATCCAGGATTTTGCCCACCATTCCGCGCGTTGCACGGGGCCCGTTCGCAACATAGCCAAGGAAGAATCGTTTCCTACCCAAGCCACATTGACGAAAACGAGCACGGCAGGAAATGCCGCGACCGTGAGTGCCGTCCCCACGAGCAATCTGCGGCGACCTTCCTGGAGTGCTTGCCACCGGACGACCGTCCACCACACCAGTGGAATGAACAGGAAATAGCCTTCGACCCGCGTGAGCGCGCTGAGCGTGATTGCGACCCCTGCCGCAAGAAAGGCTCCCCACCGCACTTCTACGAGGGCGCGCCAGGAGAGATAGAGGGCCGACGCGAAAAAGAACCAAAACGTCGGTTCCCGCATGGCCTCGGGACTCCACTCGATCAGGTCCGGATGGACCGCATAGAGCAGACAGGCCACGACCGCCACACGATCATCAAATTGGCGTCGCACCCAACCGAAAATGGGCAGTACGGCCAACGACGAAAGCGATACTCCCAAGACCTTGGGCGCCAATTCCCAACTCAATCCCAGGCGGTGCAATTGCGCGAGGATCGTCGAAAAGAAATTCAACCCCATGCCCATGCTGTCGTGGGGATTCAAGACGCCCTGTTCCAGGGCCTGCGCCAGCCGCAGGTAGAGCACGCCGTCAACACAAATAACGTCGATTTTCTGAGCCATCAGCAGCCGCGGGACCAGGCAAGCCAATACCAGGAACAAGGCCGTCCACGGCGCCGAGGGCACGGGCGTCCGCGTCGGTCGCGGCGCTGCCAGATGATTTGGATAGCTCGCCAGCGTCGCGGCGGGTGCGGCCAGCCAGTCGGCGGCGGCGCGCAGCGCGATCGCGATTCTGTTCGGAAAAATGCGATCCATCGGTTGTCAGGTGCCTCGGAGAAGGGCCAATTGTCGCTGCGACTTTTGACGAGCGGTCGCTCACTGCGGGGCGAGAGTCCACGCTATCCCAGTGGCACTGTTTGCGCGCCGTGCTAGCGGCCTAGTGGCGAGCGCACGTTCCAGACCACTCGGCCCAAAAAATGAGGCCAGAGATTTAGCCAATTTAGCCCGCTTTCGCCAGACCAGTTCGGCGGAATGCATGTGAACCGGAACCTGCGCGCCGCTTACCGAAAGGTGCGTTGCAACAAGATGCCCCTCGCCAACCCGATGCTTTAGAACCTCTAACTTTGCTACTCGCACGTCATTCCCGCGCAGGCGGGAATCCAGCGAACTGCAACAGGGCGCTGCACGATCAGGCTTACTGCTCGGGTTCGATTTGGGAAAGACATTCGCGTCCATTCGCGCGTATTCGCGGTTCAAGAATTCAACCGCGAATGCACGCGAATTCACGTGCCGGGGCCGAGACGCCCTCGGTCCCTCGATTCCCGCCTGCGCGGGAATGACGATGATCGTGTCCTCTCCAACGTGACGCCTCGGAAGCATGCGATGACGAGGACTGGTGCCGCCAACGGAAGATTGAGTTAGGGGTTCTTAGGTCGCATTCGCATCGTGGTGCCGCGATACCAGCAATTCTGACGCCACACTTCCCATCCGCCGAGCCGCCATTGCATCGGGCGGCGCACTATGCAGCCGGTGTTCCAGGGCGTTCGCCTCGAGAAAGTTCGCCATCTGGCCGCGATAGTGTGCGTAGTTGGCGCCAAACGAAGCGAATGCTTGTGGATCGAACAAACGCTCGATCCCCTCCGCGAGTTGGGATTCGGACAGTCGCGTATGGTCCGGGCTGACGACGCACGGCAAGCCGAATGACCGGCAGAACGACTCGGCCCGCGAACAATTCGCAAAGAAAACCGCCGGATTCCCGTGCGCCAAGTGCAGCATGTTGCCGTGCAAACGCCAGCCGATCGCGCCCACGCTCGATTCAACCAGCGAGAGGTACGGAGGCACTTCGTAGGCGTGCAAGAGCGGCGCCAGCGACGGCCGCAGCGGCCACGGCCGAACAAACCTGTCCGACGGTTGCTGCCCGGCTACGATCGATCCCAATCCGGCCTCCGCTAGCAGTTGCAAAAGCAAACGGACATTCATCCGCTGCCCTTTGCGGACGGTGACGACCACACGACCTGGCCGCTCGGGCGTTCGCAGCTTCCATACCGGGGCAAGATTGCGATACAGAGTCGGGCAGCCTGTCATCGATACGTTGTGGATGCCCGCTTCTTCCAAGGCCTCGACCGTGCGCCAGTCGCGAGCGCTGGCGAGGGGGCATCGTTCGTGCATCCAGCGGATCTGTGCCAGCGTTTCCGGCTCAAAGCCATTATCCTCACGGGCGTGTCGTGTCGTGCCCACACCCAATGGGATGATCGGCACACGAATCTGCCGTAGATCAGCCAGGGTAATCCGCCAGCGGTCGGGCTTGGGCAACCGGCGGTACCAAAGATTGGTGCCTACGATCACGGCCGCGTCGGTGGCGTTGATCCGCGCGATATCGGCCGGCGTCAGACGCCGACGAGGATCGATGTCGATGCTCCGCTGCCGGTCGAAGACGAGGATTCGCTTGACGCTGTCCTCGATGAACAGATCGCCCACGTTGGTCGTCGACAAGCTGGGATTGATGAACGCCAGCGCGCGTGCCACCTCAGGCCCTCCGTTGGCAGACGTAGACAAGTTGATGGGCCAGCAGGTGGGCCAGCGGCGTGACCCGAGGCCAGGCTCGCCGCCAAACGTCGGCAAACGGCGCGGACGCCGAGGTTTGGGCATTCTTGATCTTGCCACGCGCCGCCAGCCGCCGTCGGATGCGGAAGCCCGAACCGAGCAAGAGCCGCTCGAACCCCGCGGGAGACGCCAGTTCCTGCCAGCACGGATTCCGCGCGGGCGGACGGCCTGCTAGCACGCGCACCAGCCGCCTAACATGCCACGCGTTGAAGTACGACGCGACGAACCAGCCGTGGGAATGGAGCCGACCGGCAACCTGGCAGAGGAAACCCGGCAGATCTTCGATGTACTCGCAAATGCCCGAAGCGGCGATGCAGTCGAATCGCAGGCCGTCAAACGGCAGGCCCTCAATGTTCAGGTCGCATTGAACTACGTGCGGGGAATCGATCCGGTCGACCGCCGCTTGCGACACGTCGCATCCGTAGTAGTCCGCCAGGGGGAGCCTGGATTTCAACTCCTGCGCAAGTCGGCCGGTACTACAGCCCAAGTCGAGAACGCTGGCAGGCGCGAGCCTTGCGATCTCTTGGGCCATCAACCGCAAACGGTCGTGCAAGCAATCGTACTTGAAGCTGTTCGATTCCCAGTACACGCGAGCCGCGGGTGCCGAGAGCGGTTCGCTGGCTAGCATCGCCTTGGTCATAGGGAAACGACTCGCGCGTGATATGGGTGGCGACTGGGGACGGCGAAAGATAGCCGCATGCCAGCCAAGGGTCAATGTCGCCCCTCGTCGCAATCTAGTCCGCTGCGCGACTGACGTAGTCGCACCGGCCAAAATCGGGTAAACCTCCGCACTTCTGGGGGCCAATGGAAGTGGCGGCCGCCTGCAGGCCGTCGGGCAGCAAGAGCCGTCACGCGAACACCTTGCAACCAGGTGCGTTCAGCAGTCATGAATTCAATTTGCCATGTCCAGGTGTTGCCGCTGTTGAGCGGTGTGCAACGGTCGATGCTCGAAATGCTCGATCGCTTGGACCGCGATCGATACGACCTGCATGTCGCCTGCCAGGGGCCCGGCCCCTTGACGTCTGAGCTCGAGCGGCGTGGCATTGCCTGCCATTACATTCCGGCGCTCGGACGGCCAATCCGTCCCTGGCAAGACGCGCTAGCTTACCGCCAACTGTCGCAACTGTTTCTCCGCCATCGCTTCAGCCTGGTTCATACACACTCTTCGAAGCCCGGCGTGCTAGCGCGAATCGCGGCGCGGCGGGCGGGCGTCCCCCATGTCGTCCATCACGTCCATGGTTTCGCCTTCCACGATTTCTCGGCCTGGTATCAACACAGGATCTACGGCCGACTGGAACGCCTGGCCGGTGCCTACTGCGATCGCGTCGTGTTCGTCAACCACGCTTTGCGCGAGTTAGCCATCGAACGCGGACTGCTGCCGCCCGAGAAATGCACGACCATCCACATCGGCGTCAATCTGCACAAGTTTTCTCCCACGAAGCGGCTGTGCCGTCGGGCAGAGGCCCGTGTCGCGTTTGAACTGCCCGCGGATGAACCGGTGATTCTGGTCAGCGGTCGCCTAGAGCAACAGAAACAAACATTGATACTACCGGATGTGGTCGCGCGGCTCGATGCAATCCGCCCCGCTGCCTGGCGGCTTCTGGTCGTCGGCAGCGGCGCACTCGAGCGCGAGCTTGCGGCGCGGATCGACCAACTCGGTCTGAAGAAGCGCGTGCGCATGGTCGGCTGGCAGAGTGAGCCCGAGCTGG
>Ga0163150_10002528_pt1 | contig 27747 bp, 25 predicted proteins | sample OliLakLV19P2IB_FD_148628 | JGI IMG/M metagenome (GOLD analysis project Ga0163150, IMG submission 148628) | Freshwater microbial mat bacterial communities from Lake Vanda, McMurdo Dry Valleys, Antarctica - Oligotrophic Lake LV.19.P2.IB | ecosystem: Environmental > Aquatic > Freshwater > Lake >...
ATCTGTATAGGATTGAATATGGCAGTCATCCCAAATTTTCCCTCTTGAAAACTTAGTCCAAAAAAACCACACAATTTTAAACAATGTATTGTCTGAAGGCACTAAGAAAATTGCATATCCATTTTTAGTCAAAACTCGTCGAACCTCTTTTAGAACCGCGAGAGGTTCAGGTACATGCTCAAGCACTTCAAGTGCAAAAACAGCTTCGAAAGAATTTGAAGGGTAATCTAATTGATGCGCATTTCCAACTTTAAAAAACAACTTTTTATTTTTTTTCCAATGGTTCGTTGCCCACTTGACTGACGTATTTAATACATCAATACCTATTATTTTTGATGCCTTAGTTCGCTTTAAAATAACTTGAGTAAAAACACCATCAGCACATCCAATATCCAAAACTTTACCGTTTACAGGTTCAATAAGTTTACCTACCTCCTCGAAACGTCGTGTGTGCCAATACTTTTGACCTTTATTAACTCGAATGGATTGATGATACCAATCAGGCGGCACATTTTCATGCAGCTGTACGGCTGATTGAAGTGATGTATTCATGCTGTTCATTATAGCTGTAGTCTTGACTGTATTCTAATCTCACCAAAGTTCTTTTCTGAGACTACATGACTGGACACATTCTCTTCGCCTAAAGTGTCATCCAAATATCGAAAGGGGATACCTGCCATTGGTTCAATTATTAGATACCGTGTCGGATGTTTCGCAACGGGTAATGCAGTTACCTGTCCCTCTTGACCTCGCCCATGCCAGCCCGGTACATATCCATATTGATTATTTCCGTACCATTCAAACAAATATGACCATACAATATTTACCCATAAAGGGCTCGTTAGTGAATTTATACTAAAAGGTTTTTCCTGTGCCTGTGTATACATATACTCTATTGCTGGCAGTTGATTTGAAAGCAGCATATCTTTTTGAATTGAAAAAATAGTCGAACCACGAGGGTTTTCTTTAAATATAGCTGACATATTTCCAAATACGAGTATCGCTATAAACACTATTGAAAGCACTCTGTTTTGTTTCCAAAGTTGAGAACAGAGTATACCAAGAAGCAAACTCACTGCAGGACTAATGCCTACTAAAAGAAATGGAGTACTTGTCCCTCCCAATGTTGTCACCGTAATATGCGACAATAACCATGTAACAATAAATGGTTGCCAATTCAATTCACCTTTTTTCCATTGTCGGGCAGCAACAACCATACAAATAATAACTATTGCCGCACCATATCCAACATTCCCCGGGTAGCTTGCCATAGAATATACTCTCCCAAGTTGGTTTAAGAATAATAATACAAAGTCACCAAATCCTTTTGCCGCTACAAGAGCATCGCCGCTATTAAGCAAAGAACTAATGCCCCCAATACCTTTGAAGCCAAATTTAACTTCTGACAAAATCATAGTACTGAGCGAGGCTATTAAAGTGAGTACAAACACTATGCACTGACGCTTAGTAATATTTTTTCGAGAAAGCCAAAGCCACAGGGCTAATGGAGCTGCATGATAGGCAAGAAAAATTTCAGCTTGTATTGAGGTACCTAACCCAATTGCCGCAATAATAGGAGCATATTTTTTCGCACGTTTTGTAATCCACATCCATAAACCAAGGTACATTAATGGTACTGTAAACATCCCCAGTGTAGGATTTGACAACCATGTTGCATACTGTGTCGCTTCAAAAGAAATTGCGTACAAAAATGCAGAAAAGTATGATGCGTGCTTATTTTTAGTAAATAAATAGGCAAGGATTCCGACCGTAAATATTGTCAGTGCATTGATAAATGCAATCCAATACGCAGCTACAATCGGACTTCCACTACCAATTAAATATGCAGGCGCCAGAACATAGAAGTACAAAACACCGTGATATAAACCGGGAGTTGAGGATGAAGGTCCAAGTATTTGAATATCGCCACGTGCAATCTGCAGCGCATGAACAGCATCCCGAGCCTGGTCATAGCCAAATGTTAATGCGTTTTGTGGAAGGAAAAGTATGCGAAGAACATATCCAAAAATAAATATTATTAACAAGATACTAATAAATTTTCTCATATGATTGTTATTCTATAGCGAGCAGGGCAGTTTATGAAGACCCAGCGCAATTTATAATAGTGCCGATAAATTTTTTGCAAACACATCGAAGCTAAATTGTTCGCTGGTCTCAGATGCCGCTTCAAGCATTTTTTCTAAATACTCCTTTTCTCGTACAATATTTTTAGTAAATGTAATTAACTCCCGGGGAGTATCCCACAAAATGCCATTCTTACCATGCGTAATAATCTCTCGATATCCACCTCCATTAAAGAGAACAGGTAAACAACCTGCGGCCATTGCCTCAACTACGGTCATACCAAAATGCTCCATTTTCTCTGGTGATTTTTCGCTAACTTCATATCCAGCAGCAGACCAAAAGAGCGTTGCATGAGCATATAACTTTTTAAGCTGTATAAAAGAAGGATTTTGTATGAATTCAATAGGTGCACCACGCGCCTGTCGTATTAAATCTTGATATGCCTTTTCACCACCAACTTCTACTCCACCTGCAATTACTAACTTCCATCCTGAAAGGTCAACTCTCACACGCTTAAATGCTTCGATTAACACGTCTTGTCTCTTAGACTGAAGCAACTTTGAAAATCGTCCAACATATAGAATTGTTTTTTCTTTTTTCTTTGGTTTAAAGACCTGAACGTCGACCGGGGGATATACAACTTTACTTTCAATCCCAAATTCTGAATCGATATGATTTTTAGTAAACTGTGAATTACATGCGACGATCACCCTCCATAACTTCATTTTATTAATCAAACTGCGGCCACCTACTTTTGTAAATGGTACTTGGAAGTGCAATATGTTTTTACGTGCACGCAGGGTCGGAATACTTCCATCTGAAATCCAAAAACATAGATCATAACCATCTCCTCGTTTTATGTCATCAACGACCTGGCAATCAACTTTAACTCCAAACCGTGACTCAAGCTTTTCTACAATTGAAGATTCATTCCACTGGAGGTGTACTGTATATCCCAGGTCACGAAGTACACGAATAACTCCTACGGTATACCGCTCTCCCCCACCTAAGGTATCTAGATATGGATTGAAAATTGCTGCTTTCATTTCTTGATTTGAAGCTCCCACAATTTTGCATAACTCACAAACCTGCTAAAAACTTGATATATCGCCATCATTATTCCTGCCTTTCCATCTAAAAATGCTGCGTGTCTGATCATTCGATACCAAAATTCTCTAAACATTGCAGTTAGAAAGCGTCTAATATTCATTGGTGGATGCTTTGCGTCAAGCATAAGCTGTGCCTCAATAAGTGACCACTTATTCGTTTTTTCAACCATTTCAAATATTGTTTCATGCTTAACGTGATCTAAATGATTATCCAGATGGCCAAGCTCCCCTTCAAAAACTGGCTCCTCGTGCAAGTTACCAGTCCACTTTTTCAATGCATTCTTTTGGTACAGCCTCTTTACGTAGTCAGGCCACCAACCACCATGTCGAAACGCTTTACCAAATATTATATTGCTACGGGGAATCGCGTACGCACTATATTGGTCAGATCGCGAAGTGATGGTACGGAGGATTTCTTGCTTCAGCTTGATAGAAACACGCTCATCAGCATCGATATAAAGCACCCATGACCCTTTTGATTCAGCGAGACCTTTATTGCGCCAATCAGAATAACTTTTTCCAGAAGTGTATATAATTACACGAGCACCATGTTTCTCTGCGATTTTTTTTGTATTGTCCGTCGAGCCGGTATCAATAACAACAACTTCCCCTACAAAGTCCAGTGATTGCAGACACTCGCTAATCATTTTTTCTTCGTCTTTGACTACAATTATTGCTGATAGTTGTATTTGTTTTTTCATTGTGTTCCCCAGCTACCACGATACAGTTTACCGGAGTAGTAATCTCTAACCCCAACTTTCTGCCATGGTCTTCCGCTAAAATACATTCTTACTGACTCACGAGCAAGTGCATATTTTGTACGAAGTGAAGCATACCTCATACCAAAGATGAGACGATTACGGGTAATATAGTAGTCATTTAAATCGCTGCCTATGCCTGAGCTTTGAGATACCTTATGCCACAAGTGCGGCTCAGGTGCATACAATACTTCATACCCTGCATTTCTCGCACGGATTGAAAGATCGGCATCTTCTAAATATAAATAGAACTTTTCATCAAATAATCCGATTGTTCTAATCATTGATGATTTCAAAAACATACACGCTCCTGTCGCAAAATCTACAGGACGGCTCTGGTCATACTGACCAATATCAACCTCATCTACTCCAAAATTGCTTCCGTATACATTATTCCAGTCAATTATCCCTCCAGCATACCAAAACACCTTGCCGAGTTCATTTTTTTTGTACCTTTTATGATATTCATAGCCTTTTGCAAAGTATATTTTTGGTGAGATAATCCCAGCTTTAAGGTTCAACTCCAAGAAACTTAAAAAATCTACAAGAAGATTTTTATCTACCACAGTGTCGTTGTTCAATACACATATCCAATCTGCCCCTTCGTCAAGCGCGAGCTGTATTCCAATATTATTTCCACCTGCAAATCCCAAATTAGAAGAATTTGATACGACGCGATACTTGTTAAGTTTTTTGATTGATTCATCTGTTGATGCGTTGTCTACAATGATTGTTTCGAGGCTGTAGCTTCCTTTAGTTAATTTGTTAATGCTTTCTACACATTCAAGAGTGTCTTTCCATCCATTCCAATTAAGGATCACGATAAAAATTCGTGGCATATTAGAAGAGTTTAAACTTACGTTTTACTTTTTGGCCAACACCTGCTCCCTGCTCAATAAGTGCTTCTGCAGTCCAATAATTTGAATCCTTTTGAGTCTCTTTAAGCGCGGTTACTACTTGTTTAAGCGGTGCTTTATTAGGCTTGTAAGACTGTAGTTGCCACATTTTTACTACAACAGTGAGTTCAGAAAACGATTGAAGAAGGCAAAGTGCTAATCCATGGGTACCATCTTTATACCCTTTTCCAGCAAAGTATCTACTTAAAAATTCGTTTGAAGGCTTTTTTATAAAATCAATACCAGTTATCCGTTTCCCAGCGTCAAATGCATTTTTTGCCTGGATAGTTGTATACCTATTTAGACGTTCTATAAATTGCTCCACTGTTTGATAGTTGTGATGGACTATTGCATACTCTTCAGTATCAGAAACATTGTAACCTTCGCCCATAGATACCGGAATTGAGTGTATTTCATCGCCCCAGGAGACTGCTCCTTTTTTAAAAAAACGTATATTGTAGTCAGGCCACCATCGTGAATGTTCCATCCATTTGCCGAATACGATGTTTTTTCTTGGAATACGAGCAAACAAATATTCCGATTTAATACTAATCTCCTGAAGCTTCTCTAAAAGTTTTTTGGGAGCTTCCTCGTCTGCGTCCAGAATAAATATCCAGTCTGATGTTACTTTTTTAATGGCAAAATTACGTGCAGGCTCGACATAATTTGTCTTTTTGTGAGAATAAATAACTGCACCATGTTGTTTTGCAATCTCAACTGTCTTGTCTTCAGACTCCATGTCGACCACAATGACTTCGTCAGCAAAATCCTTAACGCTTTGCAGGGCACGAGAAATATTTGATTCTTCGTTCCGGGTATTAATAATTACAGAGATGCTCACAGCCATATTGTACATGAAAACAGGGTTAATAACTTAGTATTACGGTGCTATAACCCGATAAATATCTATTTCTTTGTTTTCAAATATTCGTTCAATCCCTAACTGTGTCTCACCAAGAACTGCTCTTTGTCCCTTTCTCCAATATATATATTTAATTTTATTATCTTTTAAGAAAGTACGTACTTCTGACTCATTTTTAGACTGATAAAACTTATCAATTGATTCTCTGCGCGATTTCCAATCGTAATTTAATATCGTTAAGTTTACTTCGTCTTCTAAAAAGACAGGTTTTTTGCTAAATGCTGATACGTACGCGGTAGACTCATAGAGCGCAAGTGGACGCGGAGGGTTAGAAGCAGCCTCGGCTGCTTTATGACCATCGAAAGGAAAGGTAAGGACAACACCATGAGGCTCAGAAGCAAGCGCATGCAATGCTTCGTTCTCCAGTTTTGGCAGCTGTGCCGGTGGTCGATTTGGAAGGTAGTTGAACGATAATGTTCCCACTGAAGTTGGTATAGTTAATAAAATTATAAAAAATGTTAAAAGTCTAGCTTTTGAAGTTGATAATCGTCTCGATACTTCAGCAAGACTTGGACCAGCGAGTAGTGATAATACAAACAGGGTGTAGTATAAAAACTGAATAGTATTCCAAGGCGTACCTTTTTGAACGAAAAGTAACGGGAAAGCAATCCCACCTAAAGCTACTATCCATAAAACGATAGTATATCGATCAAGTTTCTTTATACTCATAATAGTTTTGGGCAGTATTACCAATGCAACTAATCGAGTCCAAAGGTTACCTATTACAAAAAGTGCGAGTGCTACTGAGTATCCAATAATTGCCTTATAATATAAGGCACCAGACCTCCAATTTAGAATAGCTTCATACAGTCGTGGCCAATAAAAGCGATCCGAAATTGCAAGCATTGTTTCAAGAAACCAGAATGGTTGAAATAAAAGTAGCCCTCCGGCCTTACTATTAAGAGGTAAAAATAACATGATGGAAACCACCGTTACAGTAAGAGAGATCTTAGCTAGTTGAGTGTTTTTGTTTTTTATATATTCATATATAGAAGTAATGGTAAGTGCACCAATGATAAGAACACCTGCGTATGATTTTATAGACAAAAGCAGAGAAAAAAACAATACGGCCATAAGTATTTTATTTTTATGTAGGAGCAGTAAACCACCTAACATCACAATTAACGAAAGCGCGAACGGTGGGTTTATTAAACTAGAAATCCCCTGCTGGCTCCAGAATATCGACTCCCCTCCTAGCTCATTTGTTCTATAAAGGGTAACTAACCATCCTAAACTTCCACCAAAATACACGAAAAAGGTACTCCATAGGGCTGCACGCGTGTCCTTTTTCCATTCAAGAACAAATTTATATGAAAGTGTACCAACAGCTATCGAAAACAGTATCGGTAAAATTTGGAAGTATATTACAGAAATAGGTATAGTAGATATTTTAGAAAGCAATGCTATCAAAAGATCAAACCCGATATGATAATTTTGCAGCTGAACGCCTGAAAATGTTGGCATTTCAAAAGAACCTCTCAGTAACGATTCAGCCAGAGCGATATGCCAAACTCCATCATGACCATGAGGCCCCCAGAAACCGATACCAAACGGATACATAAGCCCACTTTTGAACATCGTGAGTATCCAGCTAAGCGAACCAATACAGATTACTATCAGAGGTGCTATGTTTTTCTTAACGTGAGAGTGCATTTTTAAGTATTCTTTTTGCATCTGCAACAAGTGTTGGTCCAATTAAAAATAGGCTTGATAGCCCATATACTGCAGAGCCGGTGATAATCATCACGACTAAACTTGGAATCGAAGAAGGCATAAGAATCCGAAGAGTAACAAGTGTACCCCCCATTATGATACTGGATACAAGTGTTTTACTTACCCCTTCGGTAAGTGAGAAATTCACTGCTTGTTTAGCCACCCATATAGCTACTATCGACAAGGATCCAACAATGGCATACGCAATAGCAGCTCCGTTTACTCCATACTGCATAGAAAGTACGGGTACCAAGACAATGGTTGCTCCAGTCCACATTACAATTAATTTTGTTACCGTTTTTATTTTTCCAATCGCAGAAAGCATACTCGTTAGTAATGTTGTAAAACTTGCGAATGCTGAATTTATTGTCATAAAGAGAAGCGGGATTAATGCAGGTTCCCAATGTTTATATTTAGGAAATATTTCAATGAGAACTGGGGATAATACAAGAAACCCAACTAAGGTCGGGAAAATAAGGAACGTGAGAAATAAGATCGATCGGGTTACTGCTCTACCGAGCTCTTCTCGTGAATCTTGCATACGGGAGAACGCAGGGAACGTAACTTTAGTTACACTATCCATAAATAATCTTAACGGTAGCTGGCTAAACTTTTGAGCAGTATTCAAGATTCCAACACCGCCAACTCCAAGTGTAGAGCCTAAAACAAGTGTTATACCTTGATCTTTTAATACAGATAAAAAGGTGTTGAATTGATATGGAACGCCGAATTTAAATAATCCTTTCAAAGCACTTCGTGAAAAGGCAATACCTGGTACCCAGGGGGAAACGGAGTACATGACAATCACCCCTAAAACTGCACGCACTAAGACTGCATATGTAAAGCTCATAATCCCCGCTCCTCTCCATGCAAAGAATACAAGGGTAAGGTTATACGCAAGTGCTTCAACTATGTCTGGAATGGCTAATTTCCCAAATTCCAACTTACGCTCTAATAAAACAGTTGGAATGCTTTTGAAAGAGGCAAACAGAAGAGAGATTGAGATGGCATACAACAAAAGTTTTCCATCTTCTGCGAGATTATATGTTGAAGCTATATGGGGACTTAGGAAAAAAATAATAACAACAAGTGTCACAATAAGTATTTGCTGTACAGTAAATGTTGTTTTCAGCTCAGCTTCGGTTACTTGATCCTTTTTTTGTATTAGTGCAGCGGCAAGTCCGATATCAGAAAAATAGGTTACAAACGACACAGCTGCACTAATAACCCAGAATGTACCAATTTGGTCTTGATTTAAGAATGCGAGAAGAAATACGAAGGCAACTTGTGATATTACATTCAACAGAAAGCCGCGTCCGGTTATTATTGCTATTCCTCGTACCGTACGAGATTTCACTTGCTCGAGAGAAATCTCAGATTCATGTGGTTCAACGGTTTCAGTAACAGTTTGTTTCTGCATACATCAATTGTATCAAGAAATCGCCTTACTTTTTGGAGGGTGCGTATTTCATTGTGAAGATCACAACAAACAATAGTATCCAGCTTATCAACGAAATAATATTACCAGCAGTGCGCGGAGCGGTGTCCTCAAGCTTTGCATAAACTGCATGCTCTCCTGCAGGCACTTTAACATAGAGTCTTCCCCATTCTTCAGTATCAGGTACAAACGTATCTACCTTCTGTCCATCAATGGTTACGTTCCAATTCGGGAACTGGAACACACTAACCCGTACGGTCGTTTCAGTTTCAGCACGAACAGTAAAACGCTCCCAATTCGTACCATGGTCACCTTCAATAACTTCCCCTTCACCTTCCATTATTTCAGCCTGCACAGTCCGCGGGGCTTTAGGAGCGGTTTTCGCAGTGTTTGGTAAATAATCGTATATACCAGCAGTTTGTTGAAGGTCCCACGCAGCTGCAGTAAACTTCTGTTCATCTGTTAATGGCCCAAGCTTACCGTATTCAGGCACAAAGTAAGTCCAGCTATAGATGACAGCGAGCAAAGAGAGTGATGAAACTATAAAAATATTAACAACCCTCGGGAAAAACCGGGTAATACCTCCAACGACAAATGAAAATCCGAAAATTACGATAGTTAAGTATCTCCAGGGGAACTGAATGAACTGAAGTGGACTAAATGCTTGCCAAATTGGTGTCGACCGGGGGTGAGCCATGAAAGACGCTAAAAGTGCAGCGAAGAATAAAGTGGAAATACTTAAGAATGTGGTGTCTATTTTCTTATGTTTTATCGTTCTATATGCAAGTAGCAACATAATTATTACGGGGATTGTCCAATGAAGCCAACCAATCTGGAAGGACATTTTGTCATCGATATCAAGCCATACAGAGGGACCATACCCCCAAAATCGAGAGAAGAATAGTTGTCCAAAGCTTGGAAAATGCGCAGTAAATTCGAAATACCCCTTCACAAGGGTATTTGTTTGCACAATATCCTTTTCAAGAAAAACTGGTAGCGTAAAAAATGCGGCAAGAGCAAACGACCAAATACCGCTAAATAAAAGTGGAACAGCGGAAGTCCAGTTCCTGGTTTTTAGTATCCAGACTGCACACCACACCGCAAAGAATGGAGTAAATACAACGACCATTAAATTATGAGAAGTAAATAATGCAAACCATGAGAGTGCAAGCCCAATTATCGCGGGCTTTGGGAGTTCTGATATAAACTGCTTAAAACTTTTAAACTTGTTGTACTTATTAACGATAATTTTATACGAAAACAATAAAATAACCGGGAACCAAATTAACCCCCAGCTTTCATTCATTGCACCTCGTACATACACATCTACTGCATGGTATGGTGCCCAAATATAGAACACTGAAGAAAGTACTCCACCAAGACGACCAAAAAACTGCTTGGCAAGGTAATACATCGTTACTCCTGAGCTCATTATTGCAATGATAAAGAGTGCCTTTGCAGTATCTGCAAAAGAATAGCCAATAACTCGTATGAGCTGCCCTACGAGATAAGGTAGCGGGGGGTAGAAGTTAAACAGAGGATATCCAAACCCATATCCCATGTCTGGAACCCAGCGGCACGGAATCTGAAAATCGAGGAAACACTTTTCCATTTCGAGCTGGCGCATCATTTGCAAGTCGTCATGCATATTGAAGTAGCCGCTTCCAAATAAATATCGCGATGCCAGCCATCCGAAGAACAATACTACGATCAGTGGCCAAAAGTCTCTGCTACGAGTGAGTGCTCTCAATGATAATTTCATACGCTAGATGATGATAGCATAAAAGCACCCCTCTTTAGGGAGGGGTATTTGATTCGAACTCTAATATGGATTTCAATGCATCGTCAGCAAAGCGAATTATAATAGCGACAGGTGTAACATTTTTAAGATAGGGCACAAGGTGCACCCACCATAGATTCTCACCTTTTGCACGTCGAAACAGTATGCGGTGCGGATAATCATTTTGCACATCTTCAACAGTTGGTCCAACATGCTCACTGGCTGAGAACACGAAAAGTGTTTTCATTTGATTATCTTTAATGATTGGTAACCAGCCAAACAAAATATAAAGCTGCTGAACATCAGCAGGAATGTAGTCCCTAAAAAACATACCGTCTACGGTCATCGTAGACTCTGTGTGCTTAACAACACATTGATCGTCATTGATATTTTTACCGCCGACGAGATATATGTCTCCACCATCAAATCGACGCTTGGTAATTTCTATAAAGCGATCTACTAATACATCACGACTTGGTGCAACAAAAATCCTGTAAACCGGCGGGTCCCATACACCTAAGATTTCTAACTCAACAACGTCCACAATTCACCTCCAAATATAAAGTTTGATGCAGTATAGTCTTCTTAATTGCTAATAACAATTACCTGGTGAGTTCAAAGAAGTACAGTGATTCTACTGGCCCATGAACAACATATTCGTGAGAATCGGTAGCACGTAGTGACTTTTGATATTTTGATATAAGGTTTAAACCATATTCACTGTAATCAAGTTTAAATTTTATACGTGAATCATTTGCCACAAAATATACAATACTTCCTGATTTCTTTGCATCTTTTAGACTTTGGGGTACATCCACAAAATTAAGTCCAGTTCCAATAGTTGTAACATTTGGAACTTTTTCCAAATAAATTTGTAGCCCATCGGGTAATGTACCAAAGTACCCTTCGGTCCCAATCACAATTTGTTTATCTGGATGCAGTAGTGTTTGCTCTCTAATGTACACAGCAATTTCATAGATACCTTGTCCCGCAGTCCATTCAGATAAGTATCCGCTTCGCTCACCTGAAGGCAAGTGTGCAGCGTCAGGATTTGTAATGAGTTTAAATATATTTAAAGAACCAATCGTGACACTCGCTAATACCGCAATGTATCCAACTATCCGTACTTGTTTCATATGTGAAATTGCAAATGCACCAGAGAGCACAAATAAGGGAGGTAATGTAAAGAATATATATCGTGCAGTAAACACCTTTGCAAATTGTGCTTGAATTAAAAGTGGAAACGCAAATAAAATGAGGAGCCATGCAATCTGCTTTGGATATTTGCGAAGTAGCGCTACTGATGTTAAAAACCCTAATACTAATACCGGCCACGGACCTAGAATCACAATCCATTCAAGTGCACGATCAACATGGAATATAAAAGGGTCGCGTGGATTTGTGAAAATATGAGAATAGGGCAACACATAGTCTAGGTTTCTACTGGCAATAATATGAAAATTAGGACCTAATCGCAAAATGTTGTAAAACCCATACCCCATTACTACCACAACTCCACTCAACAAAAGATACAAACCTACATTTTTCAAAGAAACCTTCCTCATAAAAATTCCATGAATTGGCATTAATAAGGCGAAAAATAATGCTGGTGACTTGGTAAGCCATGCAGCACCCAGCGAAAAACCGGTCAACATTGCCATATCAAGTCGCAAATATCGAGCAGTTAAAAGACCACCGATTGCAGTCCACACTGCAAAGAGCGATAGGGTTGCATCAACCAGCGCCATGCGATGAAAAAAGAAACTAAATGGACTGATTGTATATAACAATAATGAAATTAATGCTGCTTTTTTTGAGTGAAATAACAACGTGCTTAATATAAAAATTCCAATCATGGTTCCTACACCGTTTAAAACTGAAATCATTCGACCAGCAATAAGTGGGTTAGAAAATACTTTTAACGCCGGCATCGTAAGCCACATAAATAACGGCTGCTTTCCGTCTGACTGTGGTAGAAAACGAAGAGTTGGCTCAGCTTTCATGACCTGAGACCATCTAACGTAAATTGCTTCATCTGCAAATACTGGTATTTTTGTTATGTTTACCGCTCGTATGAAGAAGCCAAATAAAATAATGCTGATAGCAAGCACCATTGTATGAACCGTTCGGTTATTGAAATGAAGTTTTTTCAACATTTATTTAATATATTTTCCCTGTATCGCATTGACTCGAACTTTGAGCATATCACGTAGCCCTTGCCACGAATCACGCAGCGCGCTCACACGTTTAGTCCCTTTATGCTCCCATTGTACTGGTACCTCAGCAACTCGATACCCACGCTTTCGTGCGATGTATAACAGCTCAAGATCAAAACCAGCCGTCACTGCAGACGACTTAGAGGTATTGCGTTCGCTAAATATCCTCATGTGTCCAAAAATATCTTTGCCGGATGCGGAAGTCATTGCTTTAAAGCCACATTGAGTGTCGCGGTATGGAAGCCGTAGAATTATTGCCCGTAGTACTTGGAATCCGAAAGCCATGGCTTTCCTAGTAATCGGTGCACCTTTGCGTCCAACCCGCGAGCCGATCACAATATCGTATCCTTCAGAAAAACGAGGAAGAAGCTTTGACAGCTCATTAATTGGTGTTGCCTGATCCATATCAGTAAAAAGTACAATTTCACCTCGTGATGCTAATACACCTGCGATAACAGTTCCACCTTTGCCTCGGTGAGGCTCACGAAGAAGTCTCGTATTTTTATATTTTTTTATTAGTTTAAAAATAGTGTCAGCCGTTTTGTCAGGAGAACCATCGTCAACAATTACAAGTTCCCAGGTATATGTCTGTTGTAGAAGATACTTATACACTTCATCTAATACCTCCTTCTTCAAGTTATCTATTTCTTTATAAGCAGGGATGACGACAGAAAGGTATGGTTTATTCATTCAATTATTGTAGCGGGTACCTTCATGCTAAACAAATTACTCATTGAACATACCCAAAAAGCGGATCAGTGACATTGGAATTCTCCCCAGCACATGAAGATGCTATTCCTTCAGGATTATACTTTTCGTAGTCAGGACGTATTAAACCAAGTGCACCAAAACTTTCATCAATGCGATCAACTCTGCTATGAGGAAAGACTACGGTATATACCGGTGCCTGGCTGCTCGGTTGGTTAACATGCATATTCTCAATAAAATAGAGATATCGATACCCAAAATCAAAACCAGGTTCAGTTATATAGCTCACCGACACACAGGGATATCCATGTGCCGCAGCGTCTGCTTTAACAAACGCAACTAATGCTCGCCGCTCAACGTATCCGCTCCTATTGATTGGAAGAGTTACCATTCTTGCTATATTTACGCAGAAAAATGCTGCAATTAGTATTATTGAGAGGAGTTTAGTTGATGTATATCGTGTTAAATTATTTAGAAAAATTGCGAATATTACTATCCACAGGATAAGCATTCCATTTAAATAATATTCTGATAAGTTAAGTGCATTACGGCTAAAAAACACAATAAACAACAGGTGCCATACCACGATAAGAGCTGCTAAAGGTGCTAAAATTTTACGCTTGATTATAAGAAAACTGAATACAGCTATTAGTAAATATAAGGGGTATCGGTCCGGCACTGACAGGTACGGCCCCCATAAGAGTCCACCTATGTTTTTTGCAGTAATGCTTATAGTTCTGTCTAACTTCTCTGCAAATGTCTGGGTTGCAACTCCACTACTTGAAGATAAAATACTTTGAATTTGTTGGAAATTATGTCGTAGCTCAAAAATAAAAAATGGTGTCATAAGCACTCCCGCGATCACAGTACCTAAAAACACATACTTCAAGTCGGATTTCGTAAAGTTTCGCTTTGAAACTGAATAGGTGAATGCGATTAAAAGTAGTGGAAGGGTGAGCGCAAGGCCCATACTGACATGCCATACAAGCCCAATTAGTAACCCTGAAATAAGAAATGCATGCTTATATTTTTTTTGTAGGAACAAATGTAAACAATAAAACAACCAAACCGACCATAAAATAACCGGAGTTGTCGGCACAACTTCACGATCAGTCATAACCGTGTAAAACGATATTGAATAAAGAAACGATGCAATAAGGCCAACTCGATTTGAATACATTTTTGAACAGATGTAGTAGATACTTAAAATAGTGGCTGCACCAATTACTGTGATAAATAAGATTCCACCTGTAGGGTCCATTCCGCTTATCAGGTAAAACGGTATCATTGCATAATAAAACAACGGTCCGATGAAAACTCCCTTTACAGAAGTCTCCTGCCCAATAAGGCGTAGGTCCTTGTCATATACAACATCTTTTACAAACCATGACAAGAGGTCCTGATCATGAGAATACATAAACAGCTGCAATGGTTTATACAACCGGAGAGCAACTCCAACTAAAAGAATTATTAAAAAAAGTTTATGATTTTTAAGAAGGGTTAGGAATCTATGGACATTTTTTCTCATTTTGAAATCCGAGTTCTCCTTTGGACCGTAATACCTCCAAATTTTTGCTCGTAAATAATTGTTCCTATACCGTCCTGTCTTTTTTTCCATACTGCAAGCCGTTCAGGATGTGGAGGATCTTCTTCGTATAATGTATAGAGAAGCGCGAGGTTGTCGCTTGCAACCCTGCCTGTTTTTGTTTCGCCATACCAAGCAAAGAGATACTCATATGCATACGGTATTACTGGAGGTACATATACATCTGTATTGAATGATTCACCTTTTGCGTCCGTATAAATCCAATCAAGAGACTGCTTTTGATTTGCAAAAATAATGGTATTTGGGCCATCACCATTATCATTTAAACGTGAAAGTGTAATCGACAGGTTTGAATAAAGGAATATTGTAAAGAAAAACACAATAAATACTTTTCCAAATACTGATCTCGCAAGAAAAGATAACGCTATCGCAAAAATTAAGATGAAAATTAAATAATACCCGGTAAGATAGTAATCATAAATATTCCCCTCGTTCCCTTGAAAGAATAGTAATCCCACAATAGGAGACAGGAAGAGGAGAAATAATGCCTTCAAATATTGGCTTTTTAATATTCTGGGTAATCTATATAAAAGTGCGGCAGTAGGTATGAGCAAAAGGACTATCTCACGAGTATTTCGTGTTTCAAAAATCTTGCTTCCAAAAACAGAGTAATAGAAATCAAAGCGCTCGTGTACCACACTCCAAAAATTACCCTTAAAGCTTCCCCTTTCAAAAAGAAACGATTTTATATTGTTGAGCAAAATATGCTCATGACGTAGATCAAAAAGAATAAGTGGGGCAGCTGTTAATAAAAAGGCAAGTATAGTTAATACAATTATCGGTACAGAAGGGAGCGATCTGTTTTTAGTAAAAATTCTAGTCTGCCAAAAGAAGAAAATCAGAAGAGCTGGAAAATAAAAGAACTCACCAGAGCTTCCAAAATGAAACAGCGAAATTCCTGAAATTGCGCCAATTGCAATCCATGCCCATTGTCGCTTCTCAATAATCAAATACATACAGGTGAGGAGTAACACAGACAACAACAACATTGGCGTGGGATTACTTAACCATCGGCTCGCCAAAATTATGTAAAATGAAAATCCCCCTATGATGACTGCAAAAAATCCAGCGGTTGTACCTGCTGCTTTTTGTGCAAGGTAATATAGCCCCACAAGCGCTGCGACCGATAGGAACGCTAAAAATATGGCGGGGGCGATAGGGTTGCCACCTCCAAGCCAATAGGCTGGTGTAATTAGATAGTAGTAAAACGGTCCACGAAAGATTCCTGCAATACCAGTAGTAGGGCCTATTAAGAAGAACTTCCCTTTAGCAATTAAATCCCAAACAACCAAGGCATCACGCCCCTGATCGAAATAAAACCCGAGGGCTTCGTTAACACGGTACACGCGAATTACAAAGGCCAGTACCAATAATAAAAATACACCCAGATACCTAAACCGGTGTAGAAGAAATTCGTTTTTGATCGATTGCATTATTTTAGTTGTTTTCTGCATAGCTCAAGTACTAATGATACAGCTTCATCAAAGGTTTTGCCTTCAATTCTCGCTCCAGCCGCGCCAGGATGGCCGCCACCTCCAAGCATCAGAGCAATATCAGCAACATTAAAGTCGGTACGTGCGCGAAAGCTAATAGAAAAATTTTGTGGTTCGTCTTCCGTCATAACAAATCCAAACTCAGTATTTTCAACCTTTCTCAAAAACATAGTTGCCGAAGATTCCTTTCCTCCTTTAAGATGTTTGTATTTTTCATATTGTGAATACGGTATTGCTGACCATGCAAATCCGTTCCCTTTATTATCAACTTTCAAATGGTCAATCACGACACCCCAAAATTCAATAAGAAGCAGTGGCTTGGTATTGAATAGATTCGTATTTATTTGAGCAATGTCAGCCCCATGATCTAGTAAATCATTTGCAATCCTAAAAGTGTCTTTATAAATTTCATATTGAAATGAGCCAGTGTCCCCTATCATTCCAGCTAACAAATTATTAGCCAATGGCATCGTAATTGATATATTCCAATCTTGAAATATATTGTAAAGTACTTCTGCTACTGAACTTGTTTTAAAGTCGAGCAAGTTAATATCACCAAAACCTTCATTAGTTTCGTGATTATCAATTACAATCACCGGAATTGACGGGAGGCTCGCATTCGGGCTATTCATAACCATCTGCCAACTTGATGTGTCGCAAAGAATAAATAAATCAAACTCTGAGTAGTTGTACTCATCGAAAACAACCTCTTCTACCAAGTCTGCGCCTGTAAGAAAAAGGAGATCTCGAGGGATTTTATTAGGACATATTATGCTTACCTCTTTCCCCATGCTTTTGATTACGTGTGCTAATGAAGTAGCACAACCTACTGAATCTGAATCAGGATTGCGATGACAGTTAAGAAGTATACGCTTTGAAGCCTGGATTTTAGCAAGAATAATTTCTGACTCGGAATAGTACATATTATTGCAATTGAGAATGTACTAATTTAAAGACCGTAGTACCAAATACTTCCCATTCCTCCTCAATTTCTGTCCAACCAAAATTTGCAATCTCAGTCTTTGCATTGTGAGTCGGATCACATTTCAAACGCTCCATTTCACAAACCACAAATAACTGGCTAGTAATACTTCCTTGTGTATCCTGCGCATTAATATCATAAACAGGGTCATTCTTCTGATCAAAGAAATAGCGATATGCACCTTCATAATTGCGCTCTGCAATAACTGCAAAATTAAATGGTGTTCCGTTAGCCTTTTCTCGAATGAAGTCGGTAACAGATACACTTCGAGTAAGCTGTCTATTTGGAGAGTACCGTAATGGGCTTGCCATTAAGCTTGCCCAAATAAGAAATACCAATGCAGTTCCACCAAGCCAGGCACCACGTATTTTATATCGATCAATAATAGTGCCGATCAACGCGCCAATGATAAGAAAAGGTACCGGAAAGAAAAAACCATAGTAATGATCGTAGACTTCTTGTTTGTACAATGCGAGTCCAGCTAATGAAACACCGAACCAGATTGATAACAGAAACAATGCAGAGGGACCATTAGCCGTTTTAAAGAATTTTCGCTTTGTTAGTGCGATAAATACTGTTGCAACTATACCAATGGCGACCCACTGCCCTACTCTCATATCGTATCCTCCGACAAGTCTGGTACTTACCTTAGACAGCTGAGGCCACAGCTGTGGAAGTGCATTCCATGGTCGTATTGAAACAGTTGTTTGTCTTTCCGTGAAGAAAACTTTAATAGCATTAAAATTTCGCCATCCGTGACGTGCATCAAAGATAACCAGTGGACTCATAAGCACAATAAATGAAAGTAGTGCAAGTAGGTTCATAGCGATGTATCGCTTATTAAGCGAGTGCGATCGAATAGCTGACACTGTTGAGAGGAGCCAAATAATGCCAATTGATGGAACGATAAGTAGCGCGAGGTAATGAGACTGCATCGCCCCTGCAAGGCTGACGCCAACCACCGGAAGCCACGCATATTCCTTGTGCTTCCAAACTCTCCAAATGCCATACATACAAAGAAGTGCGAAAAACGGCATAATATTTGGATTCCAGGATGACCGCGAATAAATAATAACAGTAGGTGAAAGAGCGTATAACAGTGCAGCAACCATACCTGCTGCTCGCCCAAACCATTCACGAGCGGTAAACCAAATTAACCATACAGTTGCAATTCCAAGTAATGCGACTAACACCGCCGGTCCAACCGGAGAATACCCCGCAAGAAGTAGTGCCGGTGCCATAAAGTAATAGTACAGTGGACCAAGATACATATTCCCAATTGAAGTACCAGGTCCAATAAGCATTATGTCGCCATACATTAAAAATCTTCGGACTAAGATCACATCGCGGCCTTCATCACCAAGAAATGTCATATACTCATCGATTCGATATAGGCGGGTGAAGCTCGCAATAAGCAGTATGAATAAAAGTATATAAAACTCCTTCTTATGTGAATTGATCCACAGTCGAGAATTAGTATAGTGGCGTTTAATATTAGTTTTAATGCGGTCCATCATATTATAAATTATGACTTTTCATCCATAGTTTACCTAAGTCAACAAAGCTCTGAATAATTACGTTAATATTTCGTCCAGTTCCAACCCCTTCAGTTCTAGGATAATGGGTAACGGGTATTTCAACAATTTTAAATTTCGATTGTCGTGCTTTAATAAGAAACTCACTACTTATGAAGGCACCTCGCTCACTTTCTAATGGAGGAATAGTATCAATTACTTCTTTACGTATTAGTTTAAATCCACAATCGATGTCATGAAGTTTTAGTCCAAAGAGTACAAATACGGCAGCTTCCCACATTTTACTCGTAAGTATTTTGAACGTACTAACCTGACGTTTCTTATAGTATCCCACTACTAAGTCAGCATTTGTTTCACTTTGTGTCTGAATAAAGTGTGTAATTTCACCAAAATCAAATTGGCCATCTGAATCAGTAAAGCTGATCCATTGATACTGAGCATTGTAAAATCCTGTTTTCAATGCAGCTCCGTAACCACGATTCATTTCATGATGTATCGCGCGTACATTCTTATGTGCTTTCGCGAGTTTATCTATTACTTTTGCGGTTCCATCCTTAGAGCCATCATTAATAATTAATAATTCCCACTTGTCAGCAACCGAAGGGAGCACATCAAGGGTCTTTAAAACGGTTGAAGTTATATTTGCCTCCTCATTGTATGCGGGGAAAAAGACCGTAAGTTCCTTTAATTTTTTAACGGACACGTCCGCATTCTTATTCATACCTAACGGTAGTCTAGCATAGAGTATCCCCTCCGTGGTACCATCGCACTAAGGACTATGAAAAGACTAAAAATTTACATTGCAGTTATACTCCTGAGCCTGATTCCAACATTTGCAGTTTGGACACCGTTTTATCTTCGTATTCCTGAGGTGTGGAATATTCCGGTACCGAGCGAGGGCATGCAAACTGTTGTTGCCAATTATGATGGACCACTATATATAGTCGTTGCAAAGTCGCTTTATAACAAAGAGATTATAACTCAGAATTTTTCATTCAATCTTCCCTATGAATACTATGCTGCACACTTTCCTCTGTATCCGCTCATAATTCGGTTATTCTCATACCTGACTGGTTTTGCATGGGGATCACTACTGGCAACTCTCATCACAAGCGTTTTTGCTCATGTGTATTTTTTCCGATTTATCCGGGAATATGTAAAAAAGGACAGTGATGCACTTTGGATAACTTTTGTATTTGCAATATTTCCTGCTCGTTGGCTGATTGTTCGCTCAGTTGGCGCTCCTGAGGCGTTATTTATAGGTGCCTGTATCGCAGCTGTATTTCACTTCAAAAAGAAACAGTATCTACTTGCTGGACTTTTTGGTGCTGTTGCTCAATTGACTAAGTCACCCGGAATTTTGCTGTTTCCAGCTCTCTTCCTCGCGTTAATCTTTCCCCGATTTCAGGAACTAGTAACCACACATAACCTCACTAAATGGATTAAAAGTATTCATTACTCTGCTGTATTCATAGCACTCATTCCATTAGCACTAATCGCAGTATTCTTCAGCTATCAAACAACATTCGGTACTTTTTTTGCATACTTTAATTCAGGAGACAATATTCATTTGTTTTTTCCTCCGTTTCAGATATTTGACTATAGTCAACCATGGGTAGGTACTCATTGGCTTGAGGAGATTATATTTATATACCTCCTTGGTGCCCTCGGGCTCATCAGATTAATAAGACAAAGGGATTGGACCCTCGTATGGTTTGTAGCAATATTTTTTACCACAACTCTATTTGTGTCTCACAGGGACATCATGCGCTATAGCCTCCCAATAGTACCGTTCATACTTGCAGGATTTAGCAAAGAAATTACTTCCCGCGATTTCAAATTTGTAATTGCATTACTTATTATCCCAATATACTTATTTACCATGGTATTTATAATAAACAACCAGATGCCAATTGAGGACTGGACTCCATTTTTGTAATAAATTTAGTTTCTCACTTCATATTGATATAATAGGCATACTGATTTTGATATAAGGAGGAACTCATGGTTACTGTTAGAGAGATAGACAAGGCACTTCGAGAGTCGGAGATTACAAAATACAAAACACCAGAATGGTATGCAGCCATTCGTCCGAGTATCCATGCTATTGCATTTGTACACGGGCATCAAAATGGCTTGGTAGTAAATTCGAAGAACTTTCTCGCGTGGGTATACACCGCTCGAAAAGAAATCATTTTTAGCCAATCATTTGTACAAGCCGAAGTAGGGCATATCCTTAAAAATCGACCAGGGTATTCCTTTCACAACGAATTTGATATCGTGGCTCTCGATTATACGGTCCAATTCTTTAAGGCATGTAAAGGCCTTCAAAAACTCAGACAAAGTATCGACAAGCTAGTTCCAGGAAAGCTTGGTGAATTGGAATTTCTTACTCGGTTCGGAGTAATACCAGAATTATTTGAGGTTAGACCGCTTGGTACCTTAACAATGGCCGAGCTAATCATGATCCAACCATACCTTTTCTTTGGATGGATGGGTTGGAAAGAATAATGTTTGATGCCGGCGGAAGCTGGCATTTTTCATGAAAACGCGAGGAGGTCCTGATTCAAATGTGATAACTGGACGACACTCTGTGCACCGTATACATGAGCACAAACTATTTCATGCATGCCTATACGCAAGGTATCCACATTTAGAAGCGATAAAGGCTCAACAAACTGATGATTTACCAGTTTGTAACTTGTAAAGCTGTTGTAAAGCGAAGGTGCGAGAGTAACTTCGTAAACATTCACGTCAACATCAAGTATGCGTAGTTTTAATATTGGTTTTTGTGGAGAGTCTTCTAAGTTTGTATACATTTTGCCATTCGTTGCAAATATAGTTGATGCGAGCTCGGTTGATACTTCTTGCTGCAGTATTCTAAAAATTGCAGTAGCTGCTGAATCAGTGTCTTTTGAGAATCCCATTGGAACGGTTATCTCACCGTTTAATTTGTATCGATTATTCTCAGTACGCTCAGTAGCAACTAAAATGCTGTCTTCATCGTTTTTAATGATCAGGGCTACTCCATTCCTTCTTACCAGATTTCGCTCAATATGATGGTATATCCGGTGAAGCGTCATCAGTGAAGTTTGAAACGATGGCGGCATACTTCGGTAAACTTCTTCGAGCGGAGTGCCAGGCCGTAATGCTTTTACTTTAAAAAAGTGTAGTACCTCAGGAAGACTCGTATGCCGCCCCGCAGATGGGACGATTCCCATACGCTGTATGAGACGATGATATGAAGCTACAGAAATAGGGAGTTCTTCAGCCATCAGCGCTGCTTCAACGGAGCCAGCGCGAAAATAGCGATCAATAAACCAGTCGTCACTAAACTTGAGGTATTCTCGCTCTAATGGTTCATGCATTAGCGTATTGTATCAATACAACGTGATAAAACCACCCTCTCACGCGTAAAAATGAGAGTAATTGAAAGAAAAAGTTAGATACACTACGGTATTGTGAGTGAAAGGATACGAGGGATGAAAGTACCAATGTACTGGAGAATGCAGGAGCATCGATACCGACTCACGGGTTATCGATATGAGGATGGTGAATTGAGTCTCCAACCAAAGCGACGGCTCAGTACCAAAGTAGTCACTGAGACCACTCCCCTATCATCCAATGATGCCATTCTTGTCGACAATTGGCCGCAATGTACTGATCTCAAAACTCAGCGCTAACGCAGCATAAAGGGCAGGAGTATATCCTGCCCAATATTTATGATTGACGAATCGCGACAAATGCCATCACTACGAAAGCTACGATCACGACGGCATCACCGAAAATTAGTGGTCCTGCAATTCCAACAAGGAGAAATGCCCTTCCTATCTGCACTGTGGCTTTTCTGATGCTCAGGTCTTTTGGGAACGTAGCAATAAAGCAGCTGAGTGCAATTATTATCATAATTGCTGCAAAGCCAATCGCCCCTGCTCCATTCAGAAACTGTGGAAGTCCCAATAGTGCTAAATTCACTTCGTACCCCTTTACTAATTGATGGTATATTATACCATCAATATTATAAGATGTAAATGACCGCGTGATATACTAAAGCTATGGTTTTATTACTACATATTGCAGGTGGAATCATGAGCCTATTTGTTGCCTTATTGGCAATTATTGCTATGGTAAACAGAACCGGTTCAACTAAATTGTATTCATTTAGCCTGTTTACGATTACCATATTTGAGCTGGTTACTGGAGGGTTACTTGTATATGGCGGTCAAAGTTCGTTTTTGTCATTTTGTGCCAAATTTGCGTTTTACATGTCGGTTGTGGGAAGTACTCAAATTGCATTACTACTAAGTGCACGAAGAAGTATTACTTCTTTTTCTTCTTCCAAATAACGAGAGTATACATCGTGTAGTTATACGGCAAAACCAAGAATGCGACTACAAGCCCAAGTACGATAAAGTCATATTCTTTTCCGACGATACTTACCCCGATTGGACCAGCAATCGACTGAATAACCAATGCCCCCGCTGAAGTAAGGTTAAACTGCAGGAACTTTTTCACCACGTTTCCTACACCGCTAATAGTGCTATCTCTAAATGTCCACAAGTTGTTAAAGGTGAAGTTGCTGACAATTGCGGCTTCAGTTGAAAATGCCCAAGCAAGTGGCTCAGCAAATCCAAAACCTCTAAATACTCGAAGAAGAACAAAATTTACTAGGAATCCAGTGAAACCAACGATAGCAAATTTTATTAGTTTTTGTTTATCTTTAATGCCTAAGATAATTGCAACTTTAAATGTTGAAACCATCTCCTGCATACTGAACTTTGAAGTTTCTTCAGTGCGTGCTGCGAATTCAAGTGGGACCTCTTTTACTACTTTTGCGTTCTTAATACTTTGATAGAGAAGGTCAACTTTATATGCAAATCGATTTAACTCCATCAAGTTATCAAGCTCTATCTTATCGAGCACTCCTTTGACCTTAGTTAATCGAAAGCCTGTTGTTAAGTCGTGAAGGCGTGGTTTCACTAACACGAGCCTTATAAATAAGTTTCCAAAGAAGCTGATTGCCTTGCGTGTGGTTGCCCATTCTTTGGGTACTGATCCACCAGGGATGTAGCGCGAGCCAATTACATACTCAGCTCCATCAAGATACGCGGCTACCATTGGTTTTACAAACCGTGGAGGATGTTGGAAGTCTGCATCCATTTCCATCACTGCATCAGCCTTAAGATTTTTTACTGCATGTTTCATCCCTCGAATATATGCCATCCCTAGCCCTTGTTTTTCACCAGTAACCAAATGAACGTGCTTAAATTTCTTCATTTTGTCACGAACAACATCGCCTGTTCCATCTGGAGAGTTGTCATCAACAACAAGCAAATGCATATCAACGCCGCCGATTTTGGGAAATTGAACTCCAACTAATTCATCAATCATACGACCAATGTTCTTAGCTTCGTTGTAAGTTGGGATAATAACGACAATCGTGTCCATGTTAAGAAGCGTTCATGAGGACTGCATAGCTTACTATTTGCAGAACTATAACTAACACAACGATAGGAACTATAAGTAAAACGGATTTCCTCATACTAAATCCATGAAGGCTATGAGCACCGACTGCCATAAGGTATAGCGTGTACAACCCTGAAAGACCACCAATGAACGGGATCCAACCAAAGAGGGACAAGGGAGCACGGGAATAGGCAAAAACGGTATAGGAGTCTTGGTAGGTACCTTTTGCTTTAAAGAGTTTAAACCATCCGTGAAGTATCCCTGCCCATACAAAACTTAACAAAACGACCATAATCATTCCAATTAGGAGAACGGAAACTGCTTCAGCAATCGTGGGTTGAGTTTCAAAGGGAGGAAAAGACTGAGGAAAAGCCGATGTTAAAACTGGACGTAATCCAAAAGAATAAATAAGACCGAGTATTGAACCGACTAGGGTAATAAGCGCAAAGTAAATAACGCGATCACTTATAGGAGTTTGTTTCTTAGTCAGAGCGGATGCGAAGAACTTTTTTGGAAAGCGAATTACTTGTTTAGTGTCGCGCCAAAATGCTCCAAGGTCTATGGTTAATTCTTGTTTCTGTAAGTCTTTCAGTCCCATTGCTTGTATAATACCATTATGAAAGTAGATATCCTAACACTATTTCCAAAAATGTTCGACGGTCCTTTTAGTGATTCACTTATGGCACGTGCACAAGTAAAAAAGCTTGCTTCAATTCGAGTACATGATCTTCGCAGTTTTGGACTGGGAACACGTAAAACAATTGATGATCGCCCCTACGGAGGTGGAGTTGGAATGACTATGATGGTCGAGCCAATATACAATGCGTTAAAAAAACTGAGAGTATCAACGCTTAGGTCAAAACTCACCGGTAAAAAGTCTGTAGTAATACTACTTACACCTCGAGGGAAGTGCTTTTCCCAAAAAATGGCACAGGAGCTCTCTCACGAGAAACATCTCATATTAATATGTGGACGATATGAAGGTTTTGATGAGCGTATACATGAGCACCTGGTAGATCATGAAATTTCGATTGGTGACTATGTGATGATGGGTGGAGAGCTACCTGCAATGGTAATCACTGAAACAGTAGTTCGACTTATTCCAGGGGTTATTGCAAAGGAAGATGCAACAAAGTATGAAAGTTTTAGCGACCCACAACTTCTTGAGGCACCACAATATACACGGCCAGAAAAATTCAAAAAATGGACTGTGCCACCAGTACTTTTAACAGGGGATCATAAAAAAATAACACAATGGAAAAATGAAGAGGCTGTTAAATCTACTCTAAGAAATAGGCCAGATCTGATTTCTAAATAATTGCATTGTTAATAGCGAGCTGGATATTATCAGTATCAAATCTAACACTACTTCCGGGATGGATACTACCTTCAGGAAAGGATTCGACTAAAAAAGAACTACTTCTGTTGAGCTCCTGTAGTGTCAAGGGGATAACATTAATAAGGCTAAAACGAAGTACCGCCTGATACGATAAGCTCCATCTACTATCTCCTGAGTATACTTCTAGGGTAATAAACTCAAGTCTGGGAGAAGCAGTAAATCTGTCTTCTACACTTTCAGGTAAGTCTTCTGAAATAACAAAACTATTTTTTATTGTCTGCTGCTGAGGAAGAGGTAGCTCATAAATTGACTCAAAATTGCTAATAGCAGTTAAAAATCCACCATATATAAGAGATATAACAATACCAAGCAGTACACTTAACACTGCTCCTACACCCTTGGCATGATTCCCTACAAATTTATAATCATCATTCTTTAGTCCACGTCCTATTAACTTTGTTAACCGTCTATAAAAGAAGACTACCATAGAAAGCATACGGGTTATAAAATTAAATACCCCGTAGATCGGAAATAATAATATTACCCAATAGGGCTCATTTCGCCCCATTGTAAAGTAAGGTACAGTTTCTAGTAAGACATATACCAGGTAGAAAAATATTAAATATACTGGATTAAATAGTAAGATTGGGAGTGATAACAACCGTATAGGATCTAGTAATGCCAACACTATAGTATTATAAAAAGCTTCAATCCTTAGACGAAGAGGTATTTTGCGTTTTGTTAATAGTTTTGCGTACAAGTGAAAATTTGCTAAAAACCCTGGATACCATCCATAAACTCTTTGCCTGAATAAAGTTATGAAATCACTTGGAGCAAGTGTTTCAACTATTGAATCAGACATTACAATTCCACCACTTGTTTCACGAGATAGGTGGACTAGAAGTGTACGCTGTAAATCTTCTCCAGAAAACTCTCCTGTATGTATTTTGGTCTGTCTTAACAATTCACTTACGCGAAATAGTCCTATTGCCCCTGAAATATTCTGTACAGTTGCCGACCGATTATGATATTTTCGACCTACATCCATACTTTTGCGGTACTCATGAAGTTGCATTTGACTCCAGAACCCATTTTTAATAGGTAGAACACGAAAAGCAACACCACCATGGCCATCATCTAATGCAGTTGTAGGAATTATGGCATTACCAATTAATGTGTCGTCGTCTAAAATCAATACATATGGAGTTTCTACCATATCAAGTGCACGATTAATTGCTTCAACCTTACCAATTGGCTCAGCTATCTCCATAACTAGAACCCCCATCTTGTGCCCAATATCACATGTTGTGTCTTTCGATCCATTCGAGGAAATAATAATTTGATTGCCCGGAAAACGGAGGAGAAGATCCGTAATAGTTGCAGCTATATGTGCAGCACCATTGTAAGAGGGTATAATGACAGTAACCTTCGAAAGGTCTTCCGTTCCAGAAATAGACTTTTTAGGAGTTAAAGACTCAACTAGCGTTTTAATTCCATCGACCAGAAAGACTGGAATAAGCATAGTAGCAAGAGCAGGAGTAATTTCTACATTATTCTTTCGTTCAAATGCAACATATGCAGTCCATAATAAGTACACGATAATGGTTGCAAGAAAGAAGTTTGCACTCCATCGCTCATTTGGTTTAAAAGGGAAAAGTCTTTTCATGAGTACGTATTATATCCTGTAACAATGAATAGGTC
>Ga0163150_10002529_pt1 | contig 27747 bp, 32 predicted proteins | sample OliLakLV19P2IB_FD_148628 | JGI IMG/M metagenome (GOLD analysis project Ga0163150, IMG submission 148628) | Freshwater microbial mat bacterial communities from Lake Vanda, McMurdo Dry Valleys, Antarctica - Oligotrophic Lake LV.19.P2.IB | ecosystem: Environmental > Aquatic > Freshwater > Lake >...
ACCACCACCGCCCCCGCCACCACGTTCTTCACGCGGCCGAGCTTCGTTGACCGCCAGCGGGCGGCCCTGGTGCTGCTGTTCGTTGAGCCCCGAGATAGCCGCCTGGGCTTCGGCATCCGAGCTCATTTCCACAAATCCAAATCCCTTGCTGCGGCCGGTCTCTCGGTCTTGAATGACCTGCGCGCTGGTGACTGTGCCGTACTGGCCAAACAACTGTTCCAATTCCGAACTACTCATCGTGTAGGCCAGATTTCCCACGTACAACTTCTTACCCACGGACTAAACTCCTGTGCAAGCGCAACGACTGACCCGATTCTGCTTTCCGGGTCTCAATTGAAAGGGGTCGACATGACGACCCAACAGGTGGAAGACGAAAGAGGCCAATTGAGAGCCGATTCGACAGGAACCACGGATCCAACGTCACCGTTTCCAAACGTCACTGTTTCGAACGTCGCCGTCCTGAACATCACCGTCTCGAACCAACGTCACAGTCTCGCTCGACGAACCATCCGCCAGAAGTATATCATGTTTTTTAGGCCGGTACAGTAGGAAGTTAGCCACCCGAGGGCGGTGCGCGACATTGTGGAATTAATCACGAAGTCGCGTTTTTTCGCCCGCGAATTCACTTCGACTCGCGAGTGCCTGGAACCGACTTGCGCTGGCGTTTTGTCGCACTCGCGGTCCACGCTTCGAAGCGAAGGGCCGATCGAGATGAGATCGGCTTGCGGCCCGAGCGGATTGCACAGTAAGGTAAGACGTTATGAGCAAAGAGACACGTCCACTCGTCGGGATCATCATGGGCAGCAAGTCCGATTGGGACACCATGTTGCATGCCGATGAGACCCTCAGCCGGTTCGCCGTGCCCCACGAGTGCCGGATTGTTTCAGCCCATCGCACTCCCGAATGGCTTCGTGAATATGCAACAACCGCGGAGTCGCGAGGTTTAGAAGTCCTGATCGCGGGCGCCGGGGGCGCCGCCCACTTGCCAGGCATGGCGGCGGCTTACAGCCTGCTGCCGGTTCTCGGCGTGCCCGTGCAAAGCCACGCCCTGCAAGGTTTGGATTCGCTCTTGTCGATTGCGCAGATGCCGGGCGGCGTGCCCGTGGCCACATTGGCTATTGGCAAAGCCGGAGCCACGAACGCCGCGCTGCTGGCGGTTAGCATTTTGGCGATCAGCCGACCCCCATTGCGCGAGCTGTTGCGGAAATTCCGCGACGATCAGCGCCAGCAAGTTCTCGGAGAAACCCTGCCGTGAGTGGGGCTATCTTGCCGGGCGCGACGATTGGCGTATTGGGCAGCGGCCAATTGGGCCGGATGTTCGCGATCGCCGCACGTCGCATGGGATATCGTGTCCACACGTTCTCTCCCGACGACGACACGCCCACCGGCCAGGTCGCCGATTGGGAAACGCAAGCCAGCTATGAAGATCTCGACGCCGTCCGCGCGTTCGCCCGCAAGGTCGACGTCGTGACGTTCGAATTCGAAAACATACCGGTCGCAACGGCTGACGAAGCCGCGCGGCATGTGCCGGTCAGGCCCGGCGGCCAGGTGTTGTACACCACCCAACATCGGCTGCGCGAGAAAACGTTTCTGTCTCAAGCGGGTTTTCCGGTCGTGCCGTTTCGCACGGTTCACTCGCTCGCCGAGCTCACCGCCGCCTTGATCGAGTTGGGAGTGCCAGCCGTATTGAAGACAGCCGGGTGGGGCTACGACGGCAAGGGTCAGGCCAAGATCGGCTCGCTCGAACAAGCGGCCGCCGCGTGGCAGGCAGTCGCCACGGAAGAAGCCGTGCTCGAGGCGTTCGTCGATTTCCAGTGCGAAGTGTCGGTCGTCGCGGCACGCGGAGTGGATGGCCAACTCGCCGATTACGGCGCGATTTCCAATACGCATGCCAATCATATCCTCGACGTTTCGGTCGCGCCCGCTTCCGTGCCCGCCAGCGTTACGCGCGATGCGATCGAAATCGCGCGGCAAATTCTCGAGGCGCTCGAAGTCGTCGGCGTGCTGTGCGTGGAGTTCTTTGTGACCAAACAAGGCACGCTGCTGGTGAATGAATTGGCACCCCGCCCGCACAACTCTGGCCATCTGACGTTCGATGCGTGCATCACCAGCCAGTTCGAACAACAGTTGCGCGCGATTTGTGGTTTGCCATTGGGTTCGACCGAGCTGTTGCGCCCGGCCGCGATGGCCAATCTGCTGGGCGACGTCTGGCAAGCGGGCGTGCCAAACTGGGAAGCCGCTTGCCGCTTTGAACAAGTCAAGCTGCATTTGTATGGCAAGCAAGAGCCGCGTCCGGGGCGCAAGATGGGACACCTGACGACTCTGGCCAACACGACCAAGGAAGCGATCGACACCGTGCTGGCTGCTCGCCGCGCATTGCTCGAACCGTTGCTCGGCAAACCAACAGCTTCCAGGAGCTCAACGCATGATTCTCGATGATTTGAAGAACGCCTTGCGCTATCACGAATTGCACGAGGGCTTTCGGCTGGGCTTCGAGTTTTTGGCCCGCCCGGATCTTGAGAGTCTCGCCAGCGGGCGCCATGAGTTGGCTGGCGATCGGTTGTTTGCGCTCATCAATCGCGATCCGGGCCGCGGCCACGAAGGGGCCCGGCTCGAGGCGCACCGCAAATACATCGACATTCAGTTTCTCGTCTCCGGGAGCGAGGAGATCGGCTGGCGGCCGACAGCCGAATGCGAGCAATTGACCGATCCCTATGATGAGGCCCGCGACATCATGTTTTTTGCCGATCCGTCGCACGCCTGGATCCAGCTGCCGGTCGGCAAGTTCATGATCTTCTACCCAGAGGACGCCCACGCTCCCTTGGCCTCGCGCGGCGACAATCTGAAGGCGGTGATCAAAGTCGCCGTGGCGTAGATTATCATGCCTGGCGTATATAATGTCAGCGGCGTCGGACTGCTCGCTTGACGACACTTCATGGCAGCAAACTTTTATGTCCGCCATCGGACAACAACACGATCTCGACGGATCGGCTCTGGGTCCGCCCCGGTTTTCGTTGCGGACGCTGCTAGCGGGCATGAGCGCGTTGTGCGTGCTGTTTGCCCTGATGGCGGCGGTAGGCACGATCTGGTCGCTGGTGCTCGCGTTTTTCTTAAGCCTGGTGTTGGCTCACGTCCTGGGTAATTCGCTCGGCACCAAACTGTGTAGCCGGCAAGCGCTACCCGCGGGCAATCTTCCGTCTGTTGGTGTGTCGGTCGAACACGCGCGGCCGAGCCGGCTCGCCCTGCGGACGGGGCTTCATCGAGCGACAACCTACATGACGCTTGGTGGATCGCTGTTGTGCGGCGTCTTCGGCGGCGCCGGACTCGCGGCAATCTCTCCCGGTGCATCGGCTGGGGCAGTCGTGCTTGGCATCTGTTCTTCGGCCGTGCTCGGTGGCTTTCTGGGATTCACGGCGAGCAGTTTTTTCTCGGTGGCCCGCGCGGCGATTCGCGAGGCGCTGGCCGATCCGACGCTCCGTCAGCCGGTGGCCCATCCTCCCATCCGTTCTCTTTCGTTGGCAATCAAAGGGCCCTCATGAAACAGCCGATCGTCGAGCCGCTGCCGCGCTGGGACTTGTCGAACATCTACAGCTCGCTCGAAGGCGAAGACTACCGCGCGGCTCGTCGCCAGCTCGAATCGATGCTCAGCGAGTTGGAGACATTCTTCGATGCCCGTGGCATCCGCCGCACCGAGAAACTAAATCATCCGGACGATGAGCTGGCGGATACTCTGGAAGAAGCTTTGGACCGGGCCAATGCCTGGGCGAAGCTTTCCGGCACGTTGCGGTCGTTTGTCTATGCTTTTGTCAGCACGGACAGCTACAACACACTGGCCTCGCGCGAGCTTTCGACGCTCGAGATACTGGGCACGCGCGGCCAAAAGCTAAGCATCCGTCTGCAAGGTTGGATCGGCAGCCTGGCGAGCCGGCTGCCCGCTTGGATCGCCGAGCGGCCCAAGCTGGCGGCGCATGCTTTCTTTCTCAGCGACACGGCGCATCAGAGCCAATTCTTGATGAGCGAAGAGCTTGAGAACCTCGCGGCCGATCTGGTGCTCGACTCGGGCGTGGCCTTCGGCAAGCTACAAGGCAACGTCACGAGTCAGCTCAAGGTGCCGCTCGAGCGCGACGGCAAGACTGAGGAGTTGCCGATCACGGTCGTGCGCAATCTGTGCTTCGACCCGGATCGGTCTGTGCGCGAGCGAGCGTATCACGCGGAACTGCGCGGCTGGCAATCGATTCGCACCACGGTGGCGGCTTGCTTGAACGGAGTGAAAGGGACCGCGGGCACGCTAGCCAAACGGCGCGGCCGCTCGAGCGTATTGGCCGAGGCGCTCGACGAAAACCACATCGACTTGGCGACCCTCGATGCCATGCTCGGCTCGATTCGCGAGTCGCTGCCGATGTTCCGGCGATACCTAAATGCGAAAGCGAAGAAACTGGGGATCGATCGTCTGCGCTGGTGGGATCTCTTCGCTCCGCTCGGCGCCGCTCAGCACAAGTTTGACTGGCTCGAGGCACGCGGGTTCATCGCCGAGAAGTTCGCCACGTTCAGTCCCGACTTATCTCAGTTCGCCGCGCAGGCTTTCGACCGCCGTTGGATCGATGCCGAGCCGCGCGATGGCAAGCGGGGAGGCGCGTTTTGCATGGACGTCGTCGGCGTCGAGGAGAGTCGCATTCTGGCGAACTTCGACGGCAGCTTCGAGCAAGTCAGCACGCTAGCGCACGAGCTGGGCCACGGCTATCACAATCATTGCCAGCAGGGGCTGGAGCCACTACTCCGCGGCGCCCCTTCGACCTTGGCCGAGACGGCCAGCATTTTTTGCGAAACGCTGGTCGCCGAATCGGCGCTCGATCTGGCCGCACCCGAGGAGCAATTGAGCATTTTGGAAACCCAATTGTGTGGCGCGACGCAGGTCTGTTTGGATATCGCCTCGCGGTTCCAGTTTGAATCAGCCGTATTCGAGCGCCGCTCGCAGAACGAGCTGAGCGCCGAGGACTTTTGCGAAATGATGTTGCGCGCCCAGGCCGATACCTATGCCGAGGCGATCGAACCGAGCACGTACCACCGGTACATGTGGTTGTGGAAGCCGCATTACTATTCGCATCGCCACAATTTCTATAACTTCCCTTACGCCTTCGGGCATTTGTTCAGCCTGGGACTGTTCGCGATTTTTCGCCGCGAAGGCGCCCCCTTCGTGCCGCGCTATCAGTCGCTGTTGCGTTCGACGGGTCAGGAATACGCGGCCCCGCTCGCTGGCCGATTCGGCATTGACATAACGACGCCCGGCTTTTGGCGCGAAAGCCTGAAGATCATCGAGCGGCAGGTCGAGCGCTTCGAAGCGCTTTAGCGGGGCAGCAGCCGAAAGCCAAATACGATTTGCACGGGCGCATCGCTCGGCGCCGGCAAAACGAAGTCAGCCTGCAAGGCTTTGGCGATCGAGATCAGCCAGGCGATATCCAGGCCAAGAAATGTCGCGCTGTTGATTTCGCTTTGCACGGATTCAAACAGCTCGACGGCCCGGATCGCATGGCGTTTCACTCCTGCGGCCCGGCCTTCGCGCGCTTTGACACCGGCCGCGGCCAACTTGATCAACCCTTTGAGAAAGTCGGCCGTCGGTCCGCTTCGGCACGCGGCCAGCCACAGGCTCTCCCACACCTCGTGCGACTCCCAATAGTAGCCATGGTTGAAAAGATCGCAGGCAAACAGATAATCCTGCGATGGCTGCCAATGTTCTGGATCGATCGCCTCTGGCGCGAGCTGCAAGTGGCCATAGCTGTGCCCGGCCGGATCCCGCGTGGGGTGAGGAAATCGGCCCGTGACGTATGAATAGGGCGGAAACGGCCGCTCGGGCACGAAGCGCGGAGCTAGTTCGGAAGACTGGATGTCCGTCATCTACCCATTTTCTTTTCGTTGAGCGCCGATGGCGTCCAGTGTAGTCGTTACGCTTCGCGTGACGAAATCATCAGCGCGATGCCTACACTCGCGACCATCTGAAATCACTTTCACTCTTGAACCGGCTCCACATGCACCGCGGTGCCGTAGGCCAGGACTTCTGTCACGCCGGGCATGATCTCGGTCGCGTCGTAGCGCACACAGAGAATGCCGTTGGCGCCCATTTCGTTGGCGTGCTGAACCATCAGGTCGAACGCCTCTGCCCGGGTTCGCTCGCAAAGACTGGTCAGCAGGGTGATGTTGCCGCCGATGAGTGTTTGCAGACTGGCCCCGATGCTGCCGATCACGCTTCGCGAGCGGACCGTCAACCCGCGGACCACGCCTAGATTGCGCACGATCGAGTATCCGGGCAGATCCAGCGCGGTGGTGACCATCGGGTTCGTGGTCAAAAACACCTGAGGGTGTTTCGGATTTGATTCTCCGCGAGCGTCCATAAGTTCCTCCTGCCATGGGTTTGCTGAGGGTCTGCGATTCGAGCAGCCAACTCTGATGCGCCATTTTGCGCTTGCGAAGTGACCCAGTAGAAGACCAAACTTGAGAATCGCTCGCGAGAGTGGACAGCCGCCCGAGGAGTCTGTTTTGCAGTTAGCACCATCGAAACCTGACGAACCTGCCAGCGCCGGTTGGCTTGGCCGGTGGCACGCGACTCCGCTGTACTTGCGAATCCTGGGCGCGGTCATCCTGGGACTTTTGACGGGCTTGATCTTGGGACCGCGCGCTGCGCCGCTCGAAATCCCCGGCAAGCTCATTCTGCGCGTGCTCGGGGCGCTAGCGCCTCCGTTGATTCTGCTGGCGATTATCCAGGCCTTGATGCGCGCCCAAATGGCGGGCAAGCAGGCGGTTCGACTGGTGACGATACTGTTGACCAACACGCTGGTCGCTATTGGCATCGGATTGGTCGTCGCCAATGTGATCCAGCCGGGCCGCTGGTCGGACATCGCGCCTCCGGAAGCGCCAAAGCACGAGGCCGCCGCCGCCGATCCGCTCACCGTGTTTCTCGATAGCGTGCCCAAGAGTTTGTTGGGCCCGTTCGGCGACGACGGCAAAGTGATGAGCGTGATCTTTCTGGCCGTCGCGTTCGGCGCTGCGCTGCGGCGCATCCGACATCACGAAATCAAGACCGTCGAAGACGTCGTGCACGTAGCACTCAGCAGCCTTGTGGTCGTGCTGCATTGGATTATCGATCTGGTGCCGCTGGCCGTGTTTGGCGTGGTGGCCAGCATCGTCGGGGTCAAAGGCTTCAACGATTTCATTGCGCTCGGCGGGTTCGTCGTGGCGGTGCTGATTGGTTTATCGTTGCAGCTCGGGTATTACCTGTTGCGAGTCAAGTTTGGTTCCTGGGTCCACCCGCTCGATTTGCTGCGTGGCACGCGCGACGCGCTGCTGATGGCGTTTTCGACGGGCAGCTCGACGGCGACGATGCCCGTGACCTATGCCTGCTTGCGCGAAAAAGTCGGCCTGCGCGAGCAATCGGCCAGCATGGGCGCGCTTGTCGGATCGAACTTCAACAACGACGGCACCGCGCTCTACGAAGCGATGAGTGCGCTGTTCGTTTCGCAACTCATCGGCGTGCAGCTTACGCTTGGCCAGCAGTTCATGGTCGTGCTGACTTCGGTCGTCGCTTCGGTCGGCGCGGCCGGCATTCCCGAAGCGGGCCTGGTCACGATGACTATGGTCTTCAAGGCCGTGGGACTGCCCATCGAGTACATCGCGATGCTGCTGACCGTCGACTGGTTTCTGGATCGTTGTCGCACGACCATCAATGTGGTGGGCGACCTGAACGTCAGTTGCCTGTTGGATGGAAAGACCCGCGAACCGTCGAGGCCGCCGTCGGCCACGGCAATCGCGCCGGCTGTCGACGCTTCACCGTCCGCCGAGATCGCACCAACGGCGAAGCCTTCTTAAACTGACGAGTCGCCGCTTGCTGGATTGGACTGACGGCCTAGAAATGCCAGCTCGTGCTAGCAGCCCGTGAAGCCCGGTTCTCATTGGGGTTAGCTCGTCATATCAGGCGCGCCTTGGATGAAAAGCACGAGTCGAGCGCCAAATTCCGACCGAGGCGACAAAATTTGTGATGGCGCTTGACCCGATATAGATAGATGCAGCAGCCAATCGGAAAACCGCCGGAATAATTCGCGATGCTCGGCCCTGATCGACCCCGGTTTAACGTGACACCGCCGGTTTCCAAGGCGCCGCCGCTCGAAGCACACGAGACGACGAGCGCTCATCACGCATTGGCGATCCAAAAGGCCGCCGCCGTGCGCAAGTTCGTGGCCGCGGTGGGCGGACTGGAAAACGCGCGACGAGCGCTCGAAATGCTGGCGATACTGAACAAGGCAGCCTGATGCCGCGCGGTCACGCACTCTTGCGGGCCGCTGCTACTCGAAGAGCAACGCTTGTTTGGCTGGCATTGCGCCTTCAAGGCACCTAATTTCCTCGTGCTCTAATTGTAGTCCGAAACGCAACAGATCAGTAGAATCGGGCGTTAGTAGCGCTGGCGCCATTGGCCAGGCACGCTCGTTTTCAAAGGAGGCCGAACATTGCCCACGCTCTCGCGAATCAACCTTCACCCGGTCAAGTCGTTCGACGCCCAGGCGGTCGAATCGGCAGTGGTGCTGCCGAGCGGCGCGCTTGAGCACGATCGCAGATTTGTTCTATGCGATCGGCAAGGTGAATACATCAACGGCAAAGGCCGGCCGGAAATCCATCGGCTGCGTTCAGATTTTGATTTGAGCGCCAGGGTGTGGTCGCTGCGCATCGAACAGACCACCGAGACGCATCGATTCCATATCGACACACAACGTGCCGAACTGCTCGCCTGGCTCGGCGACTATTTCGCCACGCCTGTCACACTCATGGAAAACCCCGACGCGGGCTTTCCGGACGATACAGACTCGCCCGGTCCAACGCTGATCAGCACCGCCACGCTCTCGGAAGTGGGCTACTGGTTTGGCTTGGACCAGGACGAAACGCGCCAGCGGTTTCGCGCCAATCTGGAAATCGAAGGCGTCGAGCCGTTCTGGGAAGATCGGTTGGTTGCCGAAGGCATGGGCGTCGTGCGGTTTCAGATCGGCGAGGCCGAAATGTTGGGCACGAACCCTTGTCAGCGATGCGTGGTGCCAAGCCGCTCGCCAACGACCGGCGAGACGATCGGCGCATTTGCTAAGACATTTTCGGGCAAGCGGCAAGCGACGCTGCCGCCCTGGGCGCCGGCTTCGCGGTTCGACCATTTTTATCGCCTGTCCGTCAACACGCGTCCCGTCAACAGCCGCCCCTCGACGATTCGCGTGGGCGACGAGCTGCGCATTTTAGAAAACGATTGAAGACGCACACACTGAGAACGACTTTGTATTTCGATTGATGGAGGAGCGAAGCGATGCCGCAATTCTCGAGACGAGGTTTCATGGAGTCGGCGGCCACCGCCGGTTATTGACAAAATGACTCAAGCCGATGACTTTCCGTTCAAGAACAATGTGCCCGATCCGTTGTTGGCAGAAAAAGAATTGCCGACGTTCAAGTTCGAGTTGGATAAATCCCAAGGCAAGGTCATCGGTGGCAGCTCTGGCAAGGAAGCGACCGTCGAACAATTGCCGATCTCGAAAGGCATCGCGGGCGTCTCGATGATCCTGGAGCCGGGGGTGGCTCGCGAACTACACTGGCACGCCACCGCGGCCGAATGGGCGTTTGTGATCGAAGGCCGCTGCCGCACGACGGTCGTCGATCCGTTTGGCAATATGGAGACCAACGATTTCGAGCCCGGCGACATCTGGTATTTTCCGCGCGGACACGGCCATTCGATCCAGTGCCTGGGAAAACAGCCCTGTCACTTCATCCTGATTTTCGACAACGGCTATTTTTCTGAGTTCGGCACGTTCAGCATTTCTGACTGGCTTGGGCATACGCCTAAAAAGCTGCTGGCCAAAAACTTCGGGCTGCGCGAGTCGAGCTTCGACGGTTTTCCGAGCGAAGAAGTCTACTTTGCGCGCGGCCCGGCGCCTCCCGATGAACAGCAACCGCCGCTGCAAGGCGCGCCGCGGCTATCGCCCGAGACTCACAAGTATCGCATGCTCTCGCAAGAGCCGCACTCGATTCACAAAGGGGGGCGCGAGTGGCGCGTGGGCGCTGACCGGTTTCCGATTTCGCAAACCATTACGGGCGTCATTCTCGATCTCGAGCCCGAGGCCTTGCGCGAGTTGCACTGGCATCCTACGTCCGACGAATGGCAATACATCATCGACGGCCAGGTGAGCGTCACGCTCTTCGGTTCGCACGGGCGTTACCGTACCGAGGCGCTCAACAAAGGGGACGTGGCCTACATTCCCCAGGGCTATGGCCACTCGATCGAAAACATCAACAGGAAGACGGCCCGGATCCTGATCGGCTTCAACACGGGCCACTACGCCGCGATCGACCTGTCGCAATGGATCGCCAGCAACCCCGCCTACCTGCTAGCCGCGAATTTCAGCAAGCCCGAGGCCCTGTTCCAGAAGTTCCCCAAAGAAAGAGTGTTCATCGCCCCGACGGATGCCCCGCCGCATGGCAAGCGGGAGATTCGGTAGGCCGCCACGTTCGAAAATTCTCACTGACCGGTCTTTGTCCCGTAGGGCATGCCCTTGGCCTGACAGGATATTTAAATGGCTCGAACGGTAAGTGACTCGGCCGGAATTTTCCTTTGCGTCAGCGTCGCACACTTGGGATAATCGCCTCGCACAACCGAATATCGCGAGGTGTTTTGCATGCAATCCCGACCTTCACACGGAAGCGATCAAAACCGGGCGCAGGATCTTGAAGAGCCGGACGCACCAGATCGCTCGAGCAAATCAATTTGGGGGAAGGCAAAAAAGGCACTGAATGAAGCTTCGTCCCATGCGACCTCGGCTGGCGGCGCACTTGCTTCCAAAGCTGCCGAGTTAGGCGCGTCAGCAGCGGCAAAGACGGCCGATACGACTCGCGGTGCGATTGAGACCGGGCAGCAGGCATATTCGGGTTCAAAGCTGGAATCGCTCGTCAACTACGTTGACGGCGAACTCGATCAGCGTGGCGCCAAAAAAGCGATCAAGGACTCCACAGGCGCCGTTGTGGGCAAGCTCGATCAGGTCACTGGAAAGCGACTAATCGAACTACTCGAAGAGAAGTTGCGAATCCAAGACGAATACAACGATATTCTTGCGACTCGCCTCGCCGAAGCTCTGGAGCGCATCGCCAAGTTGGAAGCGCGATCCCATGAACATTCGTGAATTTTGTGCTCAACACGGCGGTAGCGCGCGCGGCATTAGGGAAGTCATGCGCCAATGGCAATTGGAAGAGTTGGACGGACTTCTTCTGAATGCACGCGACCAACACGAACAAGTGATCGGCGGTGCCGTGGTTGTCGGCGATGCACTTTATGGCGGCACTCTGCTCGACCAGATCCCGCGAGAGGTGAAGGAAGCCTTTGCGAATCTAATGCACGAGAAAACAAACTCCTACGAAGACATGCGTCAAATCTTGCTCGCGCACATACGGCACGAGTCGGGTGGATTCCTTTCATTTGACGACAGACATGTCCTAGGATTCATCAGCAAGCTCAAAGGCCAAATTGGCGAGAATCTCTTTCAACAGCACGTCGGTAGCGCTGCGACGCTGGCCGAGTCGGGCATCCAGGAAGGTTGGGATGTCGCTGTGAAACAAGCAGATGGCTTGCATCAGTACGTTCAAGTCAAGTTGTACGATGACCCATACGGGGTCGTGCGGCACATGCTGAAGGTGCAGGAAAAAATCGAGGCCGGAAAGCTAATCGGGGTCAATCACGAAACGATTCAGCGAGTCTACTTTGCGGTGCCAGAGAACATCCGAGACGAAGTTCAACGACTGGCCGAGCGACACGACGACCTTTCGGAAATGCTTTATCACACGAACATTCCGGTCAGTGCTCGCGATGCGGCAGGTTTTGTAACCGACGGAATGAGCAACGTCGGTCCTGATCAGTTGGGCCATTTCCTCGACGAACTACTGTGCGGGGCGGTTGCCGCCGGTTCGCTACATGCTATTGTCAGCGGATTCTTGTGGTACAAGGGATCGAAGGAGTTCTCGGTCGCGTTTGCCGATGCCGCTGCAAACACGGCGATTAGCACCACTGGAATCGGGATCGGGCTGCTCGCCGAGACCTTGTGCCATACCGCGATGCTATCGAGCGCGGTTGGCGTCGGCGGCCGCTTGTTTCTTGGGCGAGTGGCGCGTTCACGATGGAATTTTGCCGAGTTCTTGGAACGGTCGCTTGCTGCAACCAAAGCCCAAGCGACTTTGCTACGGTTCAGTAATTGACCGACTGCTCAACGATGCCGAAGTCAGTCCGGTAGGTCAGGCCTAGGCCTGACAAGCTGCACGAGTTGCCCAACAATTCCGAAAGAGTGTCAGGCCAAGGCCTGACCTACGGGAGAATGCACGCGACGCATTTGGTTCTATTGCTTCGGCTCCGGCTCGGCGTATTGAAACGTTAAATCGCCTTGCCGGATGACGGCTGTGGAGCGGTCTGTTTTCTCGCCTCCTTCGTCGATCATGTTGGGACCTACGCAGTAGAGGGTCCAACCGGTAGCGGTCTTTTTCAATTGAATCGGCTTGTTGTTGTACGGGTCGCGGGGCACCAGTTGCAGGAAGTTGGGGGCGAGCAGGCTGTCAGGAAACGCTCCGTGCTGGGCGTAGTATTGGTGCATTGCCTTGGCGGTCTGGGCTAATCGCTGCTGTGCGTCGGCGCGGAATGCCACTTCCGCCGACGGTCCCAGCGAGGGTAGGAACAAACTGGTGACGATTCCCTTGGGCGATCGCAATATGGTGCTTTCGAGTTCAAGGGCGTCCTCGTGGTAGTTCTTATAGGTCAGCGACGGCAGTCGCTGGTAGTCGTGCATCGTCGCGCGACAGGCGGCAATGTCATCGGCCAAGTAGAAAACGCGATACAAAGCTCCCAGGCCGGCGACGAAAAGGGGTGAATGGCCACTGGTCAACGCTCCCATCGCAGAGATATCGGCCGATTCGAGATTGGCGATCGAGTTTAAGAGGAACGCCTCTTCCATCCGCATCGCGCGGACGAACATCCGCCGATGAGAGACCCCGCCTTCGATCTGCACAGGCGACAGATCTTCGAGGGTCGGGTGCTGCCCGCTCAAAATGGCTTCCAACGTGGTGTCTGCCATTTCGTCGATCATCGCGGAAACCAGAAACGAAACCAAAATGGGTTCGGCGCCCGCGTGTCGAGCAACGCCATACATCGCACCGACGTCCACTAGCGCCCCCTTCAAGTCGCCCTGCGCGGCCGACCAACGTGCGTGCAAAGCCAACAGGCGCCCCGCCACGGAAAGTCCCTGGATTTCGGGAAGCAGCATATCGAACGTCGGTCGCGCATAGTCGCGGTCAAAAAAGCAGCCGGACCTGGCCGCGGCCGCCCGCACGAGCGCCAACTCTCCGGCATGTTCGGCCAGGAACTCGCCCAGCGCCGGACTTTTGAAATCAAATGCGGGTTCCGGCGGCGAAGCCTCGTCGGTGTCTTGAGCGGGCTGACCGACGCGAATGTGCCGTAGATCCACTTTGGGTTCTTCATGCGATGTCAGAGCGTCGGTTCCCTCTTGCCAGATCGGCGGCCAGAATTCGCCTGTTCCGCCGGCGTAGGGGCCGAAGGCCTCGAACGCCTGCTGATAGATCACCGCGGCATTTTCGTGATCCGGCATTCGCGGCGGAGCGACGGACGTTGCCAAAGCCATCGCTTCGGCGCGAACCGTGGCCAGCGATTGCCTGGCATTCGCGTCGAGGCTGAAAAACGTCATGGCGTGGAGCATCACGGCGGCGGCCAGCGCAAGAGCCAGTTTGCCCCGCGGCCAGCAGGCCGCTACGGGTCGATCGTCGGGCATCGCACGCATCAGTCCGCGTGCTGCCAGCCAGACCGCGCCCACCAAAAACGCCAACCCCAAGGTCGCTGCCGGCCATAACCATCCCGCGTTAACTCGGTAATGGATCTCCACAACGCCAACAAACGTGGCCAGCGCCGCGTATTTGCCAAGTAGCAACAAGATCGCCAGTGTTGCAACCGCCAATTGCCACAGCCGTCCATTGAGCCGCGCAGCGCAGGCGACTGCCAGGCCGATGAACAACGACGAGCAGGTCAGGCTTTCCAGCCACAGCAGCAGATATCCCATCGCCATGTTTCCTTGAGAGGTTGGAAGGCCTGATACGTTTTCGATCAACGGACGTGATGCTCGGAAGCGGGCGGCTCGGGTCGCCCGCCCCTCAGAACAAACGCTTGCCGCAACGCCTCGCGCCGCGACAGGCCGGGCACGAGATGCTCGATCTGTTCGGCGGAGACTGCTGCGCTTTCTCCGGCCCGCCAACGTTGCGTCGTCGCGCGGCTCACCGACCAAGATAGGTTCATCGCCAACACCAGCATCGCAGCCACCGCCGCGACATACACCAGCCACTCATTTCGAAGCTGACGATTCAGCTCGAAGGCAACGCGCTTTTCGACCCGGTGCTTAAGATCGGGCGAGGGCGCGCTAACGAGCAGCCGCCCGAGCTCAATTTCCAAAGCGTGCAGTGCTGGGTCTTCCATTGGATCACGTTCGCAAGCGGCTAATAAGATGTGCCAGAGCATAGCGATAGCGGCTGGCTGCTGTGTTTGGACTGATGTCTAGCGCCCGACCGATTTCTTCGAATGTCAATTGTCCTTCGACCTTTAGTGCGATTACCTCGCGCTGTTCCGCGGGCAGCGACTCGAGCGCGGCGCGCAGCGCGTCCTCGCGCGGATCGTCGGCTGGTGATTCCGGCGTGGCCGGTTCGTGGACCAGAATTTTTGGTTGTCGCGCTCGACGCTCGGCGCACCGCGCGGCCTGTCTTCGCAACGACGCGAACAGATAGGCCGGCAGGTCATGCACCTCGACAAGTCGGTGGCGCGAGCGGACCAAGGCTGCAAATACCTCTTGGACGCAGTCCTCCGCGTCTTGCCGGTTGCCGGCCAATCCAACGGCCGTGCGATAGAGCCTCGCGCCGAACCGGTCATACAACCGAGCAAAGGCTTCCGCCTCACCGGCCGCCAGGCCGCTAAGCAGTCGAAAGTCATCGTTGGTCTGCGAGGGCTCGTCCACACACCCTAATAGAGACCGCCCGCGGCGAGATTTGTCTAACAATCTACCGGGGTCGCAAAAAAGTCGGTTTCGTAGGTCTGGCTTTTAGCGCTAAAGCCGTGACCTACGGGCGAGCGTACACCGACCATTCAATTTTGGAGCCGCCGGCCCGTGCAGCTAGCCCGTGACCTTCGCGAAATTCGCGCGCACGTATTCGTCGGCGGCGGGTAGGGACTTGAAGCTCATGGCTTCTTCTTTGGTCTCCGACCATTTGGCGCCGGTCCAGACTCGATAGATATCGGTCAGGCGCGCGGGGGCTCGTGTCTTGGGCGCTTCTTCGGAGGAGCGGTCGGTGGTGATGACGAACACTTCGCCTTGTTGGCGAGTCAGAATTCCCATGGCGGCGATTCCTCCACTTGGCAAGCTGCGCGCTGGCGAACTGCGCCTTGGTGAGCTATGCCGAGACAACCGGAGAGCAGATCTCGTAACGGGTCCGTCCGTTGATCTTCTGGGCGAGCTCTTTGACCTGGCAATCTTGCTTCAGCTCGGCGATGGTCTTGGCGTGGCGCACCCATTGGCCGGCGCTATAAATGAACGTATCCTTCTGGTCGTCTTCCAACAGAATGAACGGCTTGCCGTAGACGACTTGGACTTTCCGTTCCAAGACAGGCGCGGCGCGGAAGGCGGGTCCGGTGCCGGCGGCACGCGGTTTTTGTTTCTTGGCGTGATGTCGATTGACGTGGGCCATGGATGCTCCTGGAAAGGGTGGCGGTTGGAGGCCTCGAGCGAAACAACAGGCCTAAGGAGCCTTGCAGTCAGCAAGGAGCCAGAATGGTGGCCCGCCAAGTGGGAGAGGCGAGAGAGGGGCGCTCCAAGCGTCGAACCAGAGCGCTCAAATGTCGTCAAACCGACCACATCCACTATAGCCCTTCGCTGGCTAGTGGATACGCCAGTTTAGCGCCGAGCACGAATTACAGGACAACCCTTGGCGAGCTTACGCCGCCGCAGCCGAGGCCGATCCACGGCGCCACACTGGAGTTGCGCCGCAAAGCCGACGATTGCGAACGCGGGTTTCGCCTAGGCTGTTTTATTTTCGACGAAGCGTCGAAACCCAGAATGCGCGGTCCGAAAGGGGGGACGTCGGCAAATATCGGGCAAGACTGCCAGAGCGTCCGCTTTACAACGTGTTGTAAGCCCTTAAGCGGCCAGTGGTGAGCTCACGCGTGAACTTATAGAAATGCCAGTGCGTGACACAACGGTTCATGAACTGGGCGAAGCCCACGATGTCGCGCCGGTGCTTCAGGTTTCGCGTGAAGAAGTACTTGGCGTACACCTTGCCGACCGAAAACAGCGAACCGTCCCACACCAGCGCCCAGAACAGCGACCACAGCAGGGCCAGGCCATAGCCAAGCGTCGGCAGATGTTTTCCCTCGCCCGCCTTGCGGCAAATCTCGGCGCGCCGCTCCAGATACTCGGGCGACTCGTAAACTTTGAAGTACCGCTCCAGATAGGCCTCGGGCGTATACAGCCGCTTGACCAGGTCCCAATAGCCTTGGCGCAGCTCTTCGCGGGTCATTTGTTGCGGAACGAAATTGCAACTCGGATCTTCCTCGACGAGCCGCCCATCCTTCTTCAGCCGTTCGTACAGCGGCGTCTTGGGAATGGCCTGTAGCATGCCGACCATCGCCAGAGTAATGCCGTTTTCCTGAATGAAGCGAAACTGATCTTCGAAGATGGCTTTGTCGTCGCTGTCGAAGCCGACGATGAAACCGGCGTTGATATCGAGCCCGGCGCGCTGAATGCGCGCGAGCTTGTCTCCCAGCGAGTCGCCGCGGAGATTCTGAAACTTCTTGGTTTCGCTGAGCGACTCGAGCCGCGGCGTCTCGATGCCGATGAACACGCTGCGAAAGTTGGCACGATACATCATGTCCAGCAGCTCGGCGTCGTCGGCCAGGTCGATGCTGGCTTCGGTCGTCAGGCGCAGCGGATAGCCGTGCTCTTCCATCCAGGGAATCAGCTTTTCGAGCAGGGCTTTGGCCTTCTTTTTGTTGCCGATGAAATTGTCGTCGACGATGAACGCCGAATGGAACCCGGCGCGGCGCATGTCGTCGAGCTCGGCCACCAGTTGGTCGGGATCTTTGACGCGCGGCTTGCGGCCATAGATCACGATGATGTCGCAGAATTCACATTGAAACGGGCAGCCGCGCGAGTACTGCAGCGCGCCGGAGGCATAGCGGTCGACTTTCAACAGATCGAATCGCGGTCGAGTGACGGTGAGCATGTCGGTCGGCTGGGCCTGTTCATAGCGCCTTTCGGTGGCCAGTCCGCGCGAGAAGTCGTCGAGAAACTGCGGCCAGGTCGTTTCGGCCTCGCCGACAAACAACACGTCGCACAGCCCGTCGAAGAACTCTTCCTGGACCGAAACAAACGGGCCTCCCACGACCGTGAAGACTTTGAGCTCTTGCAGCTTGAGCAGGATTTGGCGGGTGCGCATCTTCTGCACGTTCATCCCGGTGACGCCGACGATGTCGTAGTGGCGCAACGCGTCCCAATCGATCTCCTCCACGTTTTCGTCCACCAGGTGGACGTCGTGGTCGCCGCACATTCCGGCCACGGCGGTCAGCGAGCCGGAGATCATGGTGCTGCGCTTGTTGCCCGGGTAGAGCGGCAGCGCGAAATCGAAGCCCCAATAGGAAGGTTCGAAGCGCGGATTGATCAGGCAGATCGAGAGTTGTTTTGCGGCCGGACGTGTCGCGATCTCTGCGTCGAGCAACGGCAAAGCGATCTCTTCGTCGAGCAACGGCAAAAGGTTGATGATCATTCGATCCTTTTCAGGCGGTTACTACAGTCGCACAACGGGTTAGGGGAACGCTCTGCCACGTCCGGCGGCGGGTACGGTACGGTACTTTGGGGATTTCACGAATACCAAAGTGTGTGCGAGATCGCTCTTTCTGGGCCAGCGACCAAAGTTTTCCGCAGGAATTCGGGTTCTGAGGCATTTCCGGCCGGTTAGGGTTTTTAGCCTTGGGCTAAATTACAAGCTTGCCGAGGGTTAGGATCGGACATACAATATTTGTAGGTGCTCTTTTTGCATGTCTTAGATGACTTGCCCCCTGCGGGCTCAAAATCACAAAAGTGGTGCCGTCTATGTCCGACTCGATCATCACTCGCGCGCTCTTTCTCGAAGACCGCCACGGCCGGACATTTGTTGACGTCTTGAACGACCCGGAGCAACCGTTCGATCGGGTGCTAGAGTTTTTCAACGACGCGGACCGGCAGCGGCGGATGGAAGAATCAGAGTTGCACCACAATCGTCCGCCCTTGGCAGGCGTGGTGCGCGAGCTCGAATCGCAAAGCGACGTCGATCGCTTTCTGGCTTCGGAGCATCCGCGACGCACGAAGCGTCTGCGCCAGGCCGTCGGCGTCGTGGTGCGCATGATCATGGAGCGGCGGGGCTGGCAAAAAACCGGAAAGAAAGGCTCGCTGGGCGTCCGCGCCGCGCGTGAGCCGCATTCGGCCAAACCGGGAGCCTACCATAACACCGGTGGATTGGCCTTCTGGTTCCTGCGCGCCGAGCGCTATGAGCGGCCCGATGGCATGCCGTTTCGCTCGGCCCGCGCGCGAAGACAAGAATTCGAAAAAACACCCGTACGCAAATCAACACGCTAAAGACGGAAACGTCTTACAAAAAACGCAATCGTTTCATTAAATATAACGCGCGATCGACGACGATCCGCGAACCGTTCTATCGACAGACCTCAAGCTGGGTCACCAAGGTCAGCTAAGCAAGACCTCTCTTCTATGCGGGCAGACCGCTGGGCCGTGCAATTCATTCGAGGCCTCTCTTCATAGATCTGAGCCGCGCGCGGTTTTGAGCGCGCGGGTACTGTGCTCTGTGGTAGTCGTTGGCGCTTTTTTTAGTCGTTGCCGTCAGTTGAATGGAGAGTGCATCATGAGCGAGAAGAAACCGATCATCAACGCGGCCCCGCCGGCGCGAAGCAATTGTCCTGTGTGTGGCAAGCCGTCGTATTCCTCCACGGGCACGCATCCACAGTGCTCCGTGGCTCGTGCCGACGCCATCTCCCGAGCCGTTCTCAAAGCTTCGGGTACCGAAGTTACTAAGCCGCCGAGGACCTCGTGGTCCAAGCCTTGTCCCAAGTGCAAACGGCAGAACCCGGCTCGGCGAATCGTCTGCGACTGCGGCCACAAGTTCGCCATGCCGGCGGCCACGGTCGGGCCAGTGAGCTATCCACGACCGGCAATGTCCGCAAAAAAGCCGAGCTGAACCGACAACCTCTGGGAGTTGAAACGATGGCCATTACACCCGTCCAAGACAAAACGATCAATCGCCAGGTCGAGGCCCGCATTGCCAGCCGTGGGCTGGCTTCGCCTTGCCGCATTTCCGTGGCAACGATCAAGGGCGAAGTTACTTTGACCGGGACCGTTCAATATGCAGGGCAAAAGCCCACGGCCGTCCAAGCCGCGACCGCCGTCACCGGCGTGCGTCGCGTGGTCGACCGATTGACGGTCAAGACGCTGGCCAAGTTCTAGTCACCATTCGTCCCCAGGCTGGATGGAGAGATAGCCTCGCAGTCTCTCGGTGTGAGAGTTGGCGGACGGAATCGTCGCGGCGGGACGTCAACGGAGCCCGCGCGACGCGTACGAAAGGATTGTCATGCTTATCGACACGATCCAAGCGGAGCTCGCCCGGCTGCAATTGCACCCGGTGAACCTTGGTGTTTCCGTCCAGGAAGATCAGCGGGTTGCGCTTGAGGGCAGCTTGCTGCGCTATTGGACGATGCCGCCATTCCTCGATGGCAAGTGGTTCCTCGAAGTTTTGCAAGGTCTGCCGAACGCCGCAGGTCCGGAGGCCGTCATGAATGCGCTCTCGGCGGCCCAGGCTAGCCAACCGCAATAGAGCGTTGCCTCGGACGCTCAAACCCCGCCAAGTGAGTTTGATGCCGCCAGGCATGAGCAAAACGACAGTCGGCGGTGAACAGCAAAGGCAGGACGCGATGCAACATTACCCCAGCGAGCTAACACCGGGTCCCGAGATTCATCTGCAGGCCGATATCGCCAGAATCGCCAGGCTCAAAGAGCTCTCTGCGACGGGAAAGATCGAGGGCCGATCGAGCTACTTCAACCACTTGCTCGATATGTATGGCAAGACGAGTCGGCTGGGCACCAGGCGGACCTTCACGGATCGAGAGCGAAAGCGGGTCGACGTGTTTCTGCAAACGTTCGTCCAATGACGGATGTGCTTTCCCTTCAGGAGCTTTAGCGGCGCTCATTGACCGGCCCACCGCGAAGATTTATTCCGCGAGAAATTCATCGCGCACGAACGTGGCCGCTTTGTCCCATGCTTCGGCGGCCTCCGCGAAATCGACCGGCATGGCTTTGACCGTGCGCGGCGTTTCGACGCGAGGCGGAACATCCACGGCTGAATTCAACGGAATCTGGGCGCTCGGGCCCAGCGCCAGTTTCTCTTCGACGCTCTTCGACAGCAAATAATCGACCAGCCGGCGCGCCGCTGCGGGATGCGGGCAACCCTTGATGATCGAAACCGTGTTAGGAATGAACAGCGTTCCCATCTGATCCGGCTCGCGATCGGGATAGACGATCGCCACGGGCTCCCCTTTTTCCAACATTCCGATCGCATCGTCCGTGTCGGTCAAGCCGAAGGCGAGCTGGCCGGCCGCGACCGATTGGGCCACTTTCGCGTTGCCCGAGAGAATCTGGACGTCGTTGGCCTTGAGATTGCGACAGAACTCCTTGGCCTTATCGTCGCCCAGCAGCGCGAACAGGCAGGCGATGTGGGTGGCGGTCGTGCCGAACAGCGGTTTGGCGATTCCGATCTTGCCTTTCCACTTGGGGTCTAGCAGGTCGTTGACCGACTTCGGGCGGTCGCCCTCAGCGACCAGCTTTGTGTTCACGATCAGAATTCGGGCGCGGGCCGCAAAACCCTGCCAGGTTCCGTCGGCGCCGCGGTAGGCTTCTGGAAAAGATTCGCCGGAAGGTGAGCGATATTTTTCGAGCAGTCCTTGCTTCTCCAGCCGAATCGTGTTGATGACCTCATTGTTCCAAAACACATCGCAGCGCGGCCGCCTGGCTTCGGCAATCAGCGCATTGACCAGGCCGACGGTCTTGGTGCTCTCGACGTCGAACTTCGGCAACACCCGAATTCCGCTCGCTTGCGAAAACTCCTGATAAATCGGCTCGGAAAACTCGGAATCGAGAGCCGTGTAGGCCACCACTTCATCCTTGCCGTTCGAGGACCAACAGCCGGAAAAGCTGATGCACAGAAGCGCTGCGATTACGCGGTACATATTGGTGCTCTGAAAGCGATCGTTAGGATTTCATTAAGGCGAAGTAGTTGGACGAAGCGATTTGCTTGACTCGCGCAGGCTCGCTGCTGACAATGCAGCCCAAGCGACCGTGGTGGCTTTCAGTCCACGTTAATTCTAATTCTCTCAGACGGTGCAAATATGACCCTGCCATTGTATGCGATCGAGGACTTGTCTCGCGTTAACCGCCGCACGTTTCTGGCGGTCACCAATTCGCTGTTCGCCGCCGCCTTGTGGGCGCCGCGGGCGATGGGGGCGGTGCTTAAGCGGCCGACTTTTTCCGCCGATCCGTTTCAGCTTGGCGTGGCTTCGGGCGACCCCGCGCCCGACGGCGTCGTGCTGTGGACTCGGCTTGCGCCCAAACCGCTCGAAGGGGGCGGCGCGCCGGATGAGCCGATCGAGGTCACCTGGCAAGTGGCCGAAGACGAGCAGATGACCAAGGTCGTGCAAAAGGGAACGACCACCGCCAATCCGCAATGGGCCCATAGCGTGCATGTCGAGGTCAACGGGCTCAAGCCCGATCGCTGGTATTTCTATCAGTTTCAGGCAGGCGACGCCGTGAGCCCCAAAGGCCGCACGCGGACGACGCCCGCCGCCGACACCATGCCCGAGCGGCTGCGCATGGCGTTCGCTTCGTGCCAGCAATTCGAGTCGGGTTACTTCACGGCCTACGAGCACATGGCCAAGGACGATTTGGATCTCGTGCTGCATTTGGGCGACTATATCTACGAAGGCGCGGCGCGGCCGGGAGGCGTGCGCAAACACGTCGGGCCGCGGCTGGCGACGCTCGAGGACTATCGCAATCGCCACGCCCAGTACAAGACCGACGCGGCCTTGCAAGCCATGCACGCGGCCGTTCCATGGGTCGTCACGTGGGACGATCACGAAGTCGCCAACAACTATGCCGACTTGATCTCCGAGAATCCCAAGGACACCGTCGAGGAATTTCGTCAGCGACGTGCCGCGGCCTACAAGGCGTACTATGAACACATGCCGCTGCGCCGCGCGGCCCTGCCGCAAGGGCCCGACATGTTGCTCTATCGCAAAATCGCCTACGGACAATTGGCCGACATTTTGAATCTTGACACGCGGCAGTATCGCACCGATCAACCGTGCGGCGATGGCGTGGTCGCTCCGTGCGAAGCGGTCTTTGATCCGAATGCCACAATTCTCGGCGAGACGCAGCGGAAGTGGATGTTTGATACGCTTTCCGCTTCAAAGGCTAAGTGGAACGTGATGGCCCAGCAGGTGATGGTCGCCAAAGTCGATCTGAAGTTGGGCGAAGAAGTCGGCTATAGCATGGACAAGTGGACTGGCTACGAGGCCGACCGCCGTGCGACGCTCAAGTTCCTGCACGATCGTAAGATTACCAATCCCGTCGTGCTGACCGGTGATATTCATACCAATTGGGCGAACGAGCTGATCGCCGATTTCGACAATCTCGATTCGGCCGTCGTGGCCGCTGAGTTCGTCGGCACTTCGATCACTTCCGGCGGCGACGGGCTCGACGAACCCAGGGATCTCTCGGCCCGCCTGGCGGAAAACCCGTGCGTCAAGTTTTGCAACTCGAAACGCGGCTACGTGCGCTGCGACATCAAGAAAGACGAGTGGCGCACCGATTTCCAGACGGTCGACTACGTGAGCCGCAAGGACGCGCCCGTCCAAACCCGGGCCTCGTTCGTCCTGCAATCCGGCAGCTCAAAGCTCAATAAGGCGTAGGCAGGGCCGATGAATCGACAGGTGCGGCCGGTTTTTCGTTCAACTCAGGCCGTCGGACTGTGCCTGTTGTGCGCGCTGGCGATGGCCTATGGATGGGGATGGCGCGGCAGCTATGGGCACGAGGCCGGTGCGATGTTGCCGGGTGCCTTGCTCGGGATGGCGGTCTGCCTGGGCTCAGGGCGCGAAGATTGGTATCGACGCACGGCCCTTGCGGGTCTGTGCGGCGCCATCGGCTGGGCTTGGGGTGGCGGACTGTCGAACATGGAACAAACCTTCTATGTCGTCAGCGACTCGCTGCCCGACGTGGCGTGGGCCTTCGCCTGCATCTTTCTGGTCGGCCTGCTCTGGTCGGGCGTCGGGGCGGCGTGCCTTTCGTTTGCTTTGACGGAGCCTCGTTCGGTTCTCAACGGCTACATCGGCCCGCTCGTGGTCAATGGTGTCGCGCTGTTCGCCGTGTACCTGGTGTTTCTGGTCCGGCCCGACGTTCGAGAGACGGTCGACGCGTTCGGCGTCGCCAACTTTCATGACACGAAGTACCTGTCGGCCACCGTCATTCTTGTTGCGTCGAGCCTCTGCTGGTTGTTGCGGCGCAACGAGCGACTTCAAGCCGGGCTCTTCGTCCAAGGAGCCGTCGGATGGTGGGTTGGGTATCTGTTGTTCACCAAGTTTGGTGGCCTGGAGCTAGCGCCTCCGAATCGCAGCGAGGGCTGGGGCGGCTACGTTGGCATTCTTGCGGTGCTCGTGCTATATCTGGCGCGGCGTGGCAACCGCGCGGGTCTGTGGATGACGCTCGTCGGCGCGTTTTCCGGAGGACTCGCGTTCGTCGTGGCGCTGTTTCTCACTCATCCGCTGGTCGTTCGTTGGGGGCCGTTCGCCGACACGACGATCACCAACACGTGGAAGTTGACCGAAGAGGGTTTCGGCCTTTGGATGGGACTGGGCGTGGGAATCGCCGCCTGCGGATTGGTGCGCGGGAGCTTGCGTCCGCCGGCGGAAGACGCGGATTGCGCCGCCTCCGACCAGTTCGCGGCGTTCGTGCTGCTGGTGGTGATGATGTGGTTGAACTTGCGCGGCAACGTTCGCGATTGGGGACGCCGCTACGACTTGCTGCCGCACGATCCAATAGCCGGCCTGGTGGCCTGGCAATGGTTTTTCCTGGTCGGTGTCGTGATGACGGGCCTGGCGCTCTATGTCTTCTGGCGGCTGCGCAGGGGAACACTCGACATGGTGTTGCCGCCGTCGCCGTTTGGCAAAGGGGCCTTGTTGTTCCTGGTCATCCTCTGGATTGCTCAATGTGCTGTCGCGTTGCACCGCTTTGCCGATTGGAAATCCGGCAGCAACATTTTCGTCGAGACCAGCTATTGGCTACTGGCTGCAATGACGACCTGGGCATTGTTCGTGCTCGTGCCAAACTCACGCGTGCCCGACGCGCTCCGAAATCTGCCGATGATCGGTCCCCAGCGTGACGCCTCCGACCCTTGGTGGCGGCCGAGCCGCGGCTATTGGATCGCCTGGCTGAGCGTTCCGCTAGTATTGATCGGCGTCACGTTTGGCGCGATGGCGATGCAAGACGGCCCGCTCAAAAAGTTCCGCCTCCGTTTCGGCCCCGAGGCTTATTGGCGGACGCAGCAAAAACAAGTGAAGGGCAAGGCTTTGCCATGATGCCGATTCGCTCGCTCTATGTGCGCGGTTACCGCTCGATCCAGAGAGTGTTTCTGCGCTTGGGCCAGGTCAATGTGCTCGTCGGGCCGAGCGGTTGCGGGAAGTCGAACTTATATCGTTCGCTTTATCTGTTGAATGCGGCGGCCGAAGGCCGAATCGCGCGCACGCTGGCGCAAGAAGGGGGCATGCCCAGCGCGCTTTGGGCCGGTGAGCAGTCCAAGAACGTGCCGAAGCGGATCATGGTCGATGTGAGTTTCGATCAGTGGTCGTATCGATTTAGCTGCGGTTTGCCTGGTGCGTCCGGGAGCCATGCCTTCAAGCTTGACCCTTTCGTTCGCGAGGAAGAGTTGTGGTTTCACGACAGCGAGCGCAAGGTCAGCGTGTTCAAACGCAGCAATGGTTCGGCACATTTGCGCGATGAGAGCGGGCGTCGAGTCGATTTTCCGTTGGCTTTGTCCGACTGCGAATCCATTCTGTCGGAGTTGCGAGAGCCGCACCGATATCCCGAACTGTCGGCGCTGCGCAGCGTGCTGCTGGGCTGGCGTTTCTACCATCAGTTTCGCACCGACCCTGAATCTCCACTCCGCCGACCGCAAATCGCAGTGCGCACACCGGTGCTGAGCCACGATGGCGCCGATCTGGCCGCGGCGCTACAAACGATCGAGGAAATCGGCGACGCCGCGACACTGCACGAGGCGGTCGCCATCGCCTTTACCGGTGCGCGCTTGGCGATCGAAAGCTCATCGGGCGGGATGGAAGTCACGCTGCAAACTCCCAAATTCCGCCGAGCCTTGCAAGCCAACGAGCTTTCGGACGGCACGCTCAAGTACTTGTGCCTGTTGGCGGCGCTATTGAGCCCCCGGCCGCCTGCGCTTCTAGCGATCAATGAGCCCGACGCAAACCTGCACCCGCAACTCTATGAGCCGCTGGCGCGGATGATTGCCCAAGCGGCTCAACATTCGCAGATGTGGATCACCACGCATTCGCAGAATCTGGCCGAGTTGCTCGAGCGTCACGCCGGCGCAAAACTGATCCAACTGGAAAAACGCGACGGAGCAACCTTTTTAGCCGGCGATTCGTCCGATGCCTCGCTGCCTAATGACCCTGACGAATGTGACTGAGCTAGCGTTTATCTTTGAAACCGCATCGCTGCTACACAGCGGTAAAGCTCGACGCGGCATTGATAAACCAGTGCAGGAATCCGAGCACGATGATGTCTTGGACCTTCCACACGGCGGCGATCACGAACACTGCAATTCCCGCGTGGGCAGCCGCCATCGTCACCGCCGACGTCAGCGGCAGGTGATACAGGCCCTGCGTGTAGTTCGGCAGGTGCGCTGCCATGAATAACACGGCCACGAGCACGGAGGTGCGCTTGATCCCCAGCCACGCACCGACGCGGTACAACAGGAAGCCCACGGCGAAACCTTCCATGAACGTTTGCACCATGGCGGGCGGTCCGCCGCGGGTGAGCGTAGGCACAAACTCGCCGTACTGCGATGCCTGTCCGCGAACCAGCAGAAACAGAAACGACGCGGCCAGCGATAACACGATTCCAAGCACGATTTTGTTCGGAAGTTTGTCCGATCGCAGAAAGGCGGTGTACAGTCCTTGGCGTCGCCATAACATGACAGCAAAAATCGGGCTGTAGACCAGCGCGAGTTGTCCGAGATAGACCCAAGAACGGATACTTGGCGTGCGCTTCCATTCGCTGAACGCTCGGTCGGTCACCACCGAAATCGCCACGACCGCAAGGCTTGCCGTGAGTGCCCAAAGTGCTTCCCGGCGTGCGTGCTCCAACGTGATCGGCCGGCAGGTATGCCAGACATGCGGTTTCAAACGCACGAGTGCCAAGAGCGCCGCCAACGGCGCAAGCCAGGCAGCGTAGACGGCCAGTTCATAATTAAGCGAAACTTCCACGTCGACTTCTCCGCAACGGCTGCACTAGGCGTACATCGAGGTTCGGACCGGACTTGAAGAATCACTGAATATTCGTTGCGACAGCCCGTTTCTTTGTCGAGGTCCATGCCAGCATCAAGATTGGCCACTGTCCGGGATAATGCCGCTTCGCGTCCAGATTTTGATCTCTCCACAGATCCATTCCACGGGTGCCCTTCGGTCCCGTGTCCGCGAGGCGGTCTGAATACGCTTCTGGGCCCAAAACCCTGGCGAGATCGCCTCGTTTTTGCCGCCGGGGCAAAAATACTTAGTTATTTGCCTCACTTGGGTGGCGGGTCCGAGCTCGATTTGTTGATTTCAAAGGTAGGCCTGCGTTGCCACCGATTTTAGGCAAGACAGTCCCTGACCAGGCGACCTGCCGTCTCGGGCAAGTAGATTAACATCCGCGCTATCGAAAGTTGTCTCAGATGCGACGTTCCGCAGTCGTTTTAGAATTGGGTGAAGTCGACGAGTTTCAAGAGTTCACGGCAGATGATCCAATCGGTTTTGGCCGCGGGATATGGGAATGCCACGAGCCGTGCTACATGGTCGTCATCTATCGCCGAACCAAGTGTTGGGCCGGCTGGAGTCCTCGTTCGGTCGAGGATGTCCCTCCTAACCTGGCGAGCCAAGGACTCTTCAGTTGTTGTCAGAGTTTTGGCGAAGCATTGCAAAAAACAAGAAGCTTGAACTCCCAGTGGCTAAAGAGGGCAACAAGCGGTGGGCCAGCAAAATGGGCGACCGTGTCTTGTATCGATCGCAACGCGCTGCACGGAAGCGCGCCGGTGAGAGCAGTCACCCCACTCGACTATCGATCTCAGGAACTTCAAGTTGCCGCGGACTGGATACCACGGCATCTCTTGGACGTCCCCATAACTCCCTGGAAAAGGAATTTTTCGTGCGGGGGCGATTTGCCGGTTTGCGGAACCCTTGAACCCGCATTTCCCAGATGAGTTCCCGATCTTCGGTATGCGATTTGCGCTACACCCTTGAAAAACAGGGGTATTCTGCCAATTCGTGCCATGCTGACGGGGGAACCCAATGGG
>Ga0163150_10002530_pt1 | contig 27744 bp, 26 predicted proteins | sample OliLakLV19P2IB_FD_148628 | JGI IMG/M metagenome (GOLD analysis project Ga0163150, IMG submission 148628) | Freshwater microbial mat bacterial communities from Lake Vanda, McMurdo Dry Valleys, Antarctica - Oligotrophic Lake LV.19.P2.IB | ecosystem: Environmental > Aquatic > Freshwater > Lake >...
CTTTAGCACAATCATACATATTATTGATATAATATACAAAAGTTTAATTCTTATGAATCAAGATAAAAAAGAAGAGAATAAAAAATGGTATAAAAATTCTGTCATCTACCAGATTTACCCGATGAGTTTTAAAGATTCAAACCATGATGGTGAAGGTGATATAAATGGAATTATCCAGGGGCTACATTATTTAAATGACGGTACTCCAAATTCTCTTGGAGTCGGGGCAATTTGGATTTCCCCTATCTATAAGTCTCCCATGAAGGATTTTGGCTATGATATTTCTGATTATTACGATATTAATCCGACCTTTGGTACCATAGACGACTTTGATCGATTAATAAAAGAAGCACACAGGCGTGGAATAAAGATCATTATGGATTTTGTGATCAACCATACTTCCAAAGAACATCCGTGGTTTTTGGAATCCCGTTCATCTTTAAATAATCCGCGTCGAGACTGGTATATTTGGCGAAATCCCAAAGAAGATGGCTCGCCTCCTAACAACTGGCTTAGTATTTCTGGTGGGCCGGCCTGGACATATGATGAAGCCACCAAACAATATTACTTTCATAGCTTTTTGGCGGAGCAGCCTGACCTAAATTGGCGGACAGAAGGAGTGCGTAATGAAATGATGAATGTTATCAGATTCTGGCTTAAACGCGGAGTTGACGGTTTTCGTGTTGATGCGCTAGACACATTGATGGAAGACGGCTACCTTCGAGATGATCCTACCAATCCAAAATATGATGCGAAAATTGATGGAGAATATAGATCTCTAGAACATGTTTTTAGTCGGGTGCCAGCTGAAACTAAATATTGCACTAATATCTTATGCAATACGGTCGGAGAATTTGAGAATAAATTTGTAATAAGCGAGGCTTACGCAAAAATTCCAGTTATGGTTGAGATGTTTAAATCATGTGCGAAAAAAATTCACTCGCCTTTCAACTTTAATTTGATGAAATTGCTTTGGAAGGCTGAGGAATTTAAAAAATTTATTGACGAATACGATAAAGCTCTTGGTCCGGAAGATTGGCCAAACTATGTTCTAGGCAATCATGACAAACCAAGACTGCGAGATAGAATAGAAGAAAAAAGGCTTAAAGTGGCCGCTATGTTACTTTTGACCCTGCGTGGCATGCCTTTTATTTATTATGGAGAAGAACTTGGTATGAAAGGTGCGCAAATTGAAGAAAAAGAGGTCAAAGACACCTTTGCTTTGCGTAGTGGTAAATTATCTACTAGTCGCGATCCTGAACGGTCTCCCATGCAATGGAACGCTGACTTAAACGCTGGTTTTTCAGAAGTAAAACCATGGTTACCTGTTGCCACCGACTATAAAGAAAAAAATATTGAGACCGAAACGAAAGACCCAAATTCCCTACTCAATCTTTATAAAACCATAATTCATTACCGAAACAATTCTGATGTCTTAAAAATCGGTGCCTACAAGTCGTTACAAACCCAATCTCCAAATGTCTTTTCTTACGTCAGAGAACATGATGGCGCAAAGATTTTAATAATGCTCAATTTTTCTGAAAATCAAATCGAAGAACCTCTTCCTTTTCCGAGGCTTAAAGTTGTCTGTGCAGCTAATTTAGAACTACCAAGCGGAGAAATCATTCTCTCACGAAATATTGTAATCAAACCAAACAGCGGATATATTCTTGAGGTTCAGTGAAACTAATCTCTAATTTTAGCCAGGGTTTCTTTCTCTTCCCTTCCGATCTTATTGTATTGCTCGTTTATATCGTTCATTATTTCTACCAACCTTTTCTGTTTGTCCACAATCTGCCATCTTTCCTGTTCTACTTTTCGAAGCTTATCTTCTATCTCCCATCTCTTAGTCTCCATGATTTTTTCCTCAGCGAAATCTTTTGTCTGATGTTCCCTTTCGTCTATCGCTCTTTTCTCTAGAACGATGCTTTTCTCAACCTTATTAAGCCTTTCTATTGTCTCATTAAAGCTTTTGATCTGGGTTTCAAGTTTGGTTTTGTTGGTTTCAATATCAACTTTAAGCCTCTTGATTTCACGTAAACGTAATTTGGCTTCACCAGCCTCTTTGGTTTTTTCCAGTTCAGCTAATTTATCCTCAGCTTCCTTTTGTTTATAGACCAAGGTTTGATAAGTTTGGTCTTTTTCTTCAATAAGTTTAAGAGCAGCGCTCAAATCTTCCATATGAGCCCATTTTTCACGCTCTAACTTTTGCCTTTGATCTTCCTTTACCCACCTTTCTTTCTCCTCCAATCTTTTTTGGTTTTCGTCCGGAGTCGCTTCTATTTTTTCTTCAATTGTTTTTATGATTGCCTCTATCTTTTTTTCTTCTTCCAAAATCGGCTTCAGCATTTTCTCGATATCTTCTTTGTTCAAGACAAAATCCTCCCTTTCTTCCAAAACCTTACTTTGGTTTTTCTTGTAATATTCTAATTTCTGTTTCCATTCGGCATGCTCTTTTGTAAAAGCTAAGATTTTTTCTCGAAGAGCGTTTTCTTCGTTTTCTGGAACTCCCCCGGTAAAATCAATCCCCTCTAACAAGAGCTTTTTCTTCTCAATATGTGGTTTTTTCGTATCTGTTTGATTTTGGACCCCTCTCGGAACACGCGGGTTATAGACTTGTTCGTGCCCCGTGTATTCTGGCTCCATTTCAATCCTTTTGTTTTTTAAAAGTTCAATAAATGGTATATCTTCCTCCACGTCCTCATCAGTTTCTTCTACTCGTTTAGTTGTTTCCGTACTTTCTTTTTTGACTTCAGGCTGAACAACATTTTTTTGTTCTTTCTCTACATCTTTTTCTGACTGATCCGTAGACAAATAAGGGTCGTAAGAAAATTTTTGATCTTCTCCGTATTTTTCGACATTCTTTTTATATTCTTTTAAATCACTATCGAGAGTTCGAATGCCTTTAAGATTAATTTGATCACTCTCCTCCTTTTTGTCTGTCTTTTTGTTGCTGTCGTCTTTCATATTACTATTATAATCTAAATTTGCCCTAAAAAAAATTCTATTCCACAGCCCAAGGTGACACCTTGGGACCACCTGATATGAGCGTCTTTACCATCAGAGCGAGCATTTAATTTTGAAAAGCCTTGCGGAGCCGCAACTGGCGGTTAGAGAGCAGCAAAACCACCAGGTTTTGACGCGTGCTTTTCAAAACTAAATGTGAGCGAAACCCTCCACTTTTTTCCTTTTTTTTGGCATAATGAAGCATTAAATGATTTTATGGAAAATAAAGAAAAACCATTATATAAAATCACCAAAAAGCCTCTCTTACGAAAGGTTCCTGTTCTAAAAAATATTTTTGATACAATGTGCGACCAAAGTAAGGACGCGAAGCAACTCATAGAAAGTGCTTGGAAATTCGGAGAGAAATCTCATGAAGATCAAAAGAGGCTTTCCGGGGATCCATACTTTAATCATCCAGCATTAGTCGCACTCTATTTAGCCGAGATTGGTATGGATAAGAAAACAATTGCTGCAGGACTCCTTCATGATATTTTGGAAGATACTCCAACAAACGCTCTCTTGCTTGAAGAAAGATTTGGCATAGAAATTAGAATTTTAGTTGAAGGCGTAACTAGGCTCGGAAACATCAAGCACGAAGGTTACGAATGGGAAGGTCATACAGAAACTATACGTCGATTATTTTTGGCCACAGCCCAAGATATGAGGACAATCATAATCAAACTGGCAGATCGTTTGCATAATATGCAGACTCTTGAGTTCCACGACAAGAAAAAGCAGCAAATGAAAGCAAGGGAAACGATGGAGTTATATGTTCCAATTGCTGACAGGCTCGGTATGGGAAAACTTAGACAAGATTTGGAAGATTTATCATTTTCGTTCCTTAACCCAGAAAAATATACGGAGACAGAAAATCTTCAAAAACAAAAACTCTTAGAAAATAAAAAGAAGATTGATCTTTTACATAAAGCTCTAAACCGAGAACTTGCAACATTAAAAATAACTTTTAATACAGAAATTCATACTAAAGGCCTACACAGACTTTATAAAAAATTGGAAAGAAAAGGCAATGAGTGGGACCAAGTGCCGGATTATTTCACCTTTTCTGTGGTTGTCCCAAGGGTTTCTGATTGTTACAGAGCCATGGGCCTAATTCATAGTAAATGGCGTCCTCTGCCAAATAAGATTAAAGATTTTATTGCCTTCCCAAAGCCTAACGGTTACCAAGCAATAGAAACTACAGTTTTTTCTGATAGCGGCGTTATTTTTGAAATTCATATCTTTACCGAAGAAATGTTGCTCCAAGCAAAATACGGCATAGCTTTCTTTTTGTCTCCCAAAGAATTCTATCCAAGGTTAAGCAAAAATTCTGAAAAACCAGTGTTCTCCGTTAAAGATTTTATTTATTCTTTATTTAAAGTTTTTACAAAAGGAGAAAATATAAGTTTGATACAAGAGAAAATTTGCGAGGTACCACTATGGATTCGAAAAATGGTAGAAAATCAAAAAAATATAATGAAACCAGACGAGTTCGTCGAAGGATTAACTCGTGATTTCTTCAATCATCGAATTTTCGTTTTTACTTCGAAGGGAGAAATTATTGATTTGCCCCAAGGTTCAAGCGGAATAGACTTTGCCTATGCGGTCGGCCCTGATTTGGGAAATCACATAAGCGTAATACGAGTAGATCACAAGATAGTTCCACTTTCGCAAGAACTTCGAAATGGTGACATCGTTGAAATTGAAATTGACCCCAAAATTAAACCTACAAAAAATTGGTTGAAATTCGCCAAAACAATCGCCGCTCAACAACTCATAAATCTTTATCTACAAAAGCATGCCGATTAGATATATCGCTCACATTTAATTTTGAAAAGCACGCGTCAAACCGTGCTTTGATTTGCTGCTCTGCTCGCCGCCGCCCGCGACTGCGCAAGGCTTTTAAAAAATAAATGTGAGCGACCTCTTATCTCTGCTGAAACACTGGAATTGGTATGATTCGAACACTGCAGATGTCGCTGGTTTCGCAATTTCCAGTACCGTCACACGTTTCTACATATCCTGTTCGGAGTCCCAAGGTTGGATATGTTATTTCAAACGTCGACCCTATTCCGAATGATTGATTTGGTAGACTATTTTCATAGAACCACCTATAGGTAAATGTCGGGTCATTGGATGGGGCTCTCCACGTTACTTCTTGATCTATGAGAGCTGTGGCAGGAGAGACGCTACAAGCGACGTTGTTGTTTCCAGGATTAATTGTAATGTAAAAGTCGGTATCCTTCTCTTCTGGAGGATTGCTAGTTGCAGTATTATCAACTGACACAATCAATCTAATCTGGTTATTGGACGGGTTAGGAACGTAATTACTGCCAAAAGTTACATCAGCAGAAATCTGGAGGGCGCAAGAAGCGTTCGGGCAAACTAAACCAACCCCCCGAAAATTTCCGACACTTGTTATTCCTGTAGGCAATTGATAATTAGGAGGGAGAGCAATGCCAGTGATTTCGACATCTTCCGGCGCGCCTCGCAGACGATTAATAACCAAAATAGATCCAGCAGTAACAGTACCTGCGCCAGACGGAGGATCAATTAAAACCGTATTGGCCGTGATCGAATAATCGAAGTTGCCACCGCCCGTCACACATTGATTACCTGAGGCTAAAGTCACTCCGTAATTAGTATCACGGAAACTTAACCAACCAACAATCGGTCCGCCCCAAGCCCAGCCTGATAATTCACCATTTTGTGGATTAGATGTAACTCCGTATGATACGCCCGACGCAGAACCACGGAGAGCGATCCAACCATCCCAGCCTCCCCGGTAATAGTCAGGAGCAAGAGCGCCAGAGCAACCCGAAGCAAAAACTGCGCAAGCTCTAGCCCAGCCAGTCAGTTCATTATTAATCTCAATTCGAACATTATTAGAAACAACACCTCCTGTCGTTGGAAAACCACTAAGTCCACCAAATCGAACCCAGCCAATATTTTCTGACCACGCATAACCATTTAACCAACCATTTTGATCCGCGGCAACCTCGTACGTACCACTACTGCCAGATATATTTCCGCTAAAACTTACCCAGCCGACTCCTTCCCAAACCGTCCAGCCTCCAAAAAGTTGACGACTATAACCACTCCAAGCCCAGCCGGATAACGGACAGATAGATGCTTGGGCTTCTGACTTAGCCGGAGAAATAAATAATAGACTCAAAATAAAAACTGCAATGCCACTTGAGACAATTGAATATTTTTTTATCAAATCTATTTTTTGTTTTAATTTTTCCATTTTTTCACTTGGTCATTTGCCCGGATCCGCTTAATTCCCCATCCAATAAGCGCTAACTCCAGTTATAATTGGACGGCTTGGATTTAGATTGCCAGAACTACCATGATGATTTATTCCGTCACTTAAAGAGATGTACAAGCGTCTGTCTGGTCCGCCATTGACAATGATACTGCTAACGGAAAATGGGGCGGTGCCGTCCGGATAATCCGCAATGCTCAGGACTTTATCCGCGCTAACAAAATTGCCACCGGATGGTCCACCATTTGAGATCATTGTTGATTGACCGATACTACCGGCTCTGATCGAAACCCTTAGATTGTAAGCAGCGCCGTTACCAGCGTCTCCAAGATTACCAAAAACAGTGACGTACCACATTCCCTGGCGCAAATTGGGACTTTGATAATGATTCAAAAACTGTTGGGTGTTCCCGATAAAACCACCATTTTGATTTCCATAAGGCCAATTCTCGTCAATTATATCTGGCGGTGCTATATTTCCTGAGTTCGCTGTTCCGGGTCGAGGAGACCAGCAAGCATTTCCTTGATTATCAAGCGAAGTTAAAACATAGCCGACCATTGGAGGACAAGAAGAAGACCCTTCAATTTGAATGGTGCCTACTTCCAATAAACCAGGGTATTGTAAACCATAACTCGGCTCCCAGTGTGTTGGCTCGGTGCCGATCCTCGCAGTGCCACTTGGTATATCAAAATTGTAAGCCGGGTTTAAAGTGCCCAGTCCGATTCTGGCATTTTGGGACGAAGTCACAAATACCGGCCGGCCTATTCCGGTTTCATTATCTATTCTAATCCCGACATTTGAACCAGGCTGTGCGTTGTTTATATGTAACAGGCCGGGTAAATCACCAGCACCGAGTGCACCGGTTGGAGTAAGGACAGAACCGATACTAATACCGCCATAAGGGATTTTTAAAGCAAAACTGTTATAAATAAAATTATAGTTACTGGAAAGATTATTCATACTGATCATGAGCGGACCGTCTTTAATTTGTGGAGCGGTGTGAGCGGTTAGGGGTAGCGGCATGTTGCCTAGGGGTGGAGCACTAGCCGGCTGTGTCCATTGAGCATGAACCATGTGCCCTCCGATGCCCATAAAAAGCATAAAAGTCAAAATGAAAATTTTGGATATCGTGAGAGAGCGGTTTTTTTTGAGTGTTGGCTTCATAAAATATTTTTTAACTTAGATCTAGAGTCTAGCACTGGTTCTGATTCCAGAGGAATTTTAATTCCCCATCCAATAGGCGCTAACGCCGGTAATTACCGGGTCAGAAATAGCAAGAGAATTATCACTCGCTCTGATATTCAAGTTGGCCGGTGCAGGGTTACGAATTATTGAGGTAACGGAAAATGGGGCCGTGCCATCTGGGTGATTTCTGATATTGAAAGTTTTATCGCCAGTGGCACTTGGTGTTGATCCGTCAATACTGATCGTTACTGCATAAGTGCTGCCACCATTGCCGGCATTACCAATCACTCCATTTACGATGACTTGCCAAACCCCTGGACGAAGATTTGTATAGGTTGGAGTGGAAGTAATTCCTCCTGGCCAATTCTGATCAATTACCTCAACAGGGTTTACTCCGACACGTGGTGTGATATTGGCAACAGAACCAGGAATGTTAAAAGTTGGTCTCCAGCTAGCATTTCCTTGATTATCAAGCGAAGTTAAAACATAGCCGACCTGCGGCGAGTCGTTCCAAATTCTCAATCTTCCCACCTTCAGAGTATCTATTCTGGCGGTGCCGTTTGGTATGTCCAAGTTGTAAGCCGGGTTTAGTGTGCCCATTCCGATTCTTGCTGGAACAGTCGACGAGGCCACCAGAACTGGTCCGTTGCCATCAATACGGATAGCAGGCCTTGGAAGTGGATTTGGATAAGAATTGTTTGGTAAACCATTGTTTATATGTAATTTCCCAGCATAATCACCGGCACTGCCTCCGCCGGTTGGAAAAATGATCGAGCCGATGCCGATGCCACCAAAAAAAACCCGGAATCCAAAGTTCCCAGACACCACATTAGAAGCATTTATCATAAGCGGCCCATCTTTAATTTGTGGAAACATGCCATCGTTAAGGTTAAGAGGAATCGGAACATTGCCCGATGGTGGTGGAGCGCCGGATGGTTGTGTCCATTGAGCCTGAACCATGACCTGTCCAGCGCTTGCGCTCAACAAGATAGACAAGACAACTGTCTTTAAAAAGAGAAATTTATTTTGTTTTGATTTTCTAGTACTCATAATTATTTAAACTGAAAGACCTAAGCACTCCTTACTGTGACATCCAATAAGCTGTGACACCCATGATTTTGGGCCGAACATGATTTTGCGCCAAATCGTCATCGACATTGACAAACAAACCGGTTGTCGGTACAGAGCCAGCGGCACGATTATCAAAAATACCTGCTACAGAAAATGGGGCTGTGCCGTCGGGATGGTTTGTGATATCGAAAGATTTATCAGCGCTTGCTCCACTTGAGGTAATCCCACCATTTATCGTCACAGTGACTCTATAGGGATTACTACTGCTGGTTTGTCCGATGACCCCGAAGACTCTGACATACCAAACCCCGGGGCGCAGATTGGCAAAGCCTATTACGTTGTTTCCAGTTGGCCAATTCTGGTCAATTACCTCAACTGGTAAGACGTTTAGACGCGGGGCGTTATTAAATATCGGGGAAGGAACTGTTGGATCGGCCCAACAACCCCAACCACCATTTAGCGTGCCTGTGTATGCGGTAAAAATCTTGCCGGCGGCCGGAACACAATTCAAACCGATCATTTGCAGATGTCCAATCCTAAGATTATAAATTCTGGCGGTGCCGGTCGGTATGTCCAAGTTGTAAGCCGGGTTTAGTGTGCCAAGTCCGATCTTTGCATCTGTGGACGGAGCAACCAAGGCCGGCCCCGGACCATCAATACGGATAGCCGGAAATGATCCCTCAGACCCCGGCTGTTGATCATTACTTATATGCAACAGGCCGGGTAAATCACCGGCACCGAGTGCGCCGGTTGGAAAAGTTATCGAACCAATGCCGATGCCGCTATATGGAACTCGAAATCCAAAATCTCCTCCTGTGTTTAGGAGATTTATCGTGAGTGGCCCGTCTTTTACCTGTGGAGCAACATGAGTGCTTATGGGTAGTGGCATGTTTCCTGCTGGTGGACTGCCAGTTGGCTGGGTCCATTGAGGTTGAATCGATTGGGCTAGAGCATACCCAAGACCAACACTTAGCATGAGAGAAAGTGTGATGATCTTGAGAGATGAGAGAATATTTTGTTTTAACTTAAATAAATTCATAAAAAATTTCTATTCTTAGTTAACAGATTCGAAAAATGCTTGTTTTTCCGCATCACTTAAACCAACTGAATCTTTTGGAATCTCCATTTCGAGAAATGCTTTTTTTTCAGCCTCAGCCAAACTTTGTGATTTTAGAACTTTTTCTTTTTCTTGGAGAAAGAAAAAATAAAAAACTACGGCGACAATTAGAACAATTACTACCGTTATCCAAATGAGAGACTTGGAAATCGAAAAATTAGAATTTTTAATATTCTCTGGAGGCATTAGACATTAAATGATTTCTTATTAGAAATATTATACTACAGACTACTGAAATTATAAATATAATGTGGATAACTCAACTCTAATTTAAGATCTAGGTTGTAAAATATCAGATCTTTCCACGGTGCCTGCTTACCAAAAGTAAATAGTTTCCCATATGTCTAATATTATGATAGATTATTAGAATCAAATTTTGAATCATTATTAGCAATTATTTTTAGCTCAATTCTTTTCTTAAATATGGAAAATAATAAAACAAGCAACAGTGGGTTTAAAGTTATTAGTTTAATCGTAGTTTTAGTAATCGTTATTTTGGCTGTTGTATTTTTGATGCCACAAACAAAAGGTGCGGTAGCAGAAATAAATGGAGAAAAAATAACTCAGGGTGATTTGGATAAAAAGATAGTAAAAACCAGGGATTTCATAAAGGGAAATGGAAACACTGAGGTTCTTACAGCTCAGCAAGAAATAGACCTTCAAAAAAATGTTTTAGAAGGTATGATAAATGAAAAGTTAGTGGCAAATTATGCTGCAGAAAATAATGTCGTAGTTACAAATGAAGAATTAGATAGAGAATTTGCAAAAGTGGTAAATTCAGCTGGTGGCGAAGCCGGTTTGGAAACTCAACTCAAAAAATTCAATATAAACAAAGTTCAGCTTCTTGAGGACATCCAGGCCGCTTTGCTGTTTAATAAATCTATAGAAAAATACGTTGGTCCTGCTAAATTAACAGTTACTGAAGCAGAAGCATTGAACACTTACAACACTTTAGTTGCACAAGCCAAAGCTCAGGTTCCTCCACAAACAGAAACCATTCCTTCATTTGAAGAAACAAAAACATTATTGATGGAACAAATGATAGCTCAGAAAATCAACGATGAATCAAAAGGTTTTATTGAATTTCTACGAGGAAAAGCTACCATAAAGACCTATCTATAATAAAGGGTATTAACCCTTTGATGTCGTCGCTCGCTCGGAAGAGAATATGAGTCTATCGTTTATGATAGACATTTGTAGACGATACATCTTCTCTTCTCTCACTCCGCTAGACAATAGAAATCAAGGAATTATTGTGAATAATTAAAAAACTGCTGGCAGTTGCCGGCAGTTTTTTAATTTTTAGTATTCTTTTCGGAAGCTAGAACTTGCCCCTCGTGGTCGCTCTTCTTTTGCGCGAGCCTCGTCAACAGTAATCTTTCTTCCTTCCATTTCTTTGCCGTTAAACATTTGAATTGCTGTTTTGGCTTCTTCATCAGAGGCCATTTCAACGAAACCAAATCCTTTTGAACGACCTGACATTTTGTCAGAAATGATTGTTGCAGAAGCGACTTTACCGGCTTTTGAGAAAAAATCGGATAAATCGTTTTCAGTGGTGCTGTAAGGCAATCCACCCACATATAGCTTTTTCATCAACTTGAGAACTTGCCACACTCGGTGCGTTTTGGCGTTAGATGCTCCTTCTACAGCGCGCGGTATTACTCATACAGCTTGCTCGTAGTACTTGTATCTGCCTAAAATCACGCTCGAATGTGGAAATTCTTTATATTTGGATATTTTTTAATTAGTAACCGATCGAACCTCTTTTCTACAGCAAAAAGAGTTTTACTCTTGATTTGCCTTGAAATACGCTTACTTAAGTAAAAGTCTACAGGTAAATATTCAAAAGATCAAGAAAACTTGAAAAAGTTTCTAAGAATATGGCCAAAATAAAAAAACCGCCTCTACCACAGTGGTAAAAGCGGTTGTTTCGGATTGACGTTGGACATTGTTTGTTTTAACAAAGAACATGGACGCATCAAACCTTTTGTATCAATCTACAGGTCTGTACATATTCGGAGATCGTAACTCCGAATATAGTGTGCCATACCCTATTGTATCGATGGGGGGTCTAGATCCTGAAGAAAAAGAGCAGGTTGGGGTTTTCTTGGTGTTATCCAAGCATCATCTGTACTTGCTCAAGGCACAGCGGCACTGCTACAGTGCATAAAGGCTGGAAAGTCCAGCTTCCACAAGGGAATTCGGTTATGTGAGAAAAACATCAAGGATCGTCCGAAACAACCCTCTGTTTTTCTCATCTCTCAATGTCAATGTTCCGAGGGAGAAAGTAACATAATCATTAGATAATTGTCAAGAGTTTTTTGAAATCCGGCGAGAATATCTCGTCATTCTAAATAAGTATTAGGCACTAAAAACAATATGATTTTCTACCTTATTTGGCTTCCGGCAGGAACTTCTTCCGAGGGGTGAAGCAGAATCACTTTATTACTATCAGAACTTGTCGCCAAAATCATCCCCTGACTTTCAAGCCCCATAAGCATTCTTGGGGCGATATTTGTAAGCACGGGGATTTCTTTTCCAATTAAAATTTCTGGGCTTGGAAATGATTCAGCAATACCAGATAATATTTGGCGTTTTTCAACACCTAAATCAATTATGAGTTTTAGAAGTTTAGTGCTTCCTGGAATATTTTCGGCAGAAATAATCTTACCGATCTTAATTTCTAATTTTTTAAAATCTTCGATTGATATCATAAATTTAGGCTTTATGGATCTAGGCGCTAGTCTTTAGGATAAGAAAAAAATTACTACAAAATTGTGATTATATGTGTTTTTACCTCGCGAGCGAACATTATTTTTTGAAAGCCTTGGAAGGCGCGGCGGCGCCGTACAGAGAAAATTTTTAGCAAAAAATTTTCGTGCTTTCAAAAAATTAATGTGAGCGGGATCTAATTACTTCTTCGGGCTTTGCTTCTGTCAGTATCACTCAAAAATTGCTTTCTGAGTCTTACGCTTTTAGGGGTTACTTCCAAATATTCATCATCTCCCATTATTTCAAGTCCTCGTTCAAGGGTAATCGGCACCGGAGGCGCAAGCATTATATTTTCATCGGATCCGCTCGCTCGCATGTTTGAGAGTTGTTTACCTTTGGTTGGATTCACTGTCATCTCTTCTCCCTTCGAAGTGTTACCGATAACCATACCTTCATAGACCTCTTCGGTTGGGCCAATATATAAAGTACCTCGATTTTGAAGATTATCCAGAGAAAATCCAAGAGCTTTGCCGGTCGCTTGTGAAATCATGGAGCCGACACTTCCCTTTTTAATCTCTCCGAAATAAGGACGGAAACCAAGCACTCGGCTCGCCATAATCCCCTCTCCTTTGGTATCAACTATGAATTGTCCGCGGAAACCCAAAATGCCTCTAGTTGGACCTTCGAATGTGAGACGAATACGTGAACCATCTGGCTTCATATTCGTCATCATCACTCCTCTTTTTGATAAATTTTCAATAATGCCTCCTTGCATCGATTCAGGTACTTCAATCGTTACTTCTTCAAATGGCTCGCTCTTCATCCCATCAATATCTTTGATAATAACCTGCGGTTGGGAAACCTGCATTTCATACCCTTCGCGTCGCATGTTTTCAAGCAAAATAGCAATGTGCATTTCTCCACGACCGTAGACCCTCATATCATCACCTGAAAAATCAACTCTTAATCCCACGTTGATTTCGAGCTCCTTTTCCAATCTTTCTCTGATCTGTCTGCTGGTAACATATTTTCCTTCTCGGCCAGCAAAAGGCGAGTTATTAACCAAAAAATTAAGCGCGATGGTTGGTTCATCAACCTTAATCACCGGAAGAATTTCTGTTTCTCTTTCGTCAGTGATCGTATCTCCAATATAAATCTGAGGTAGTCCTGCGAGCATAGCAATGTCCCCCGCTTCTGCTTCCAAAACCTCTTTTCTAGAAGTGCCTTCAAAAGTGAAAATCTTAGTTATCCTCTCTTCTTTTATCTCACCTCCTAATTTCTTTACAAAAACTTTATTTCCTACTTTTACTGTACCTTGGTAAATACGGCAGATTGCAAGACGTCCCAAGAAATTATCATATCCCAAGTTAAATGGTTGGGCTTTGAGGGGTGCAGTTTTTGATGCGTTGGCCGGAGCAACTTTTTCCAAAATAGTATCTAAAAGCGGTGACATGTCCTTCTTTTCATCCGAAAGGTTCTTCATGGTAACTCCTTGTTTTCCAATTGCATATACAGTTACAAAATCTAATTGCTCTTCATTTGCTCCAAGTTCAAAAAAGAGTTCCAAAACTTCATTATGAGCTCTTTCCGGATCAGCGGCTGGTTTATCTATTTTATTTAAAACGACGATTGGTTTGTGGCCGATTTCAAGTGACTTTTTTAAAACAAAGCGAGTTTGTGGCATTGGTCCTTCCTGGGCGTCCACAACAAGAACAACTGAATCAATAGATTTTAAAACTCGTTCAACTTCTGAACCGAAATCGGCGTGGCCCGGAGTGTCTACGATATTTATTTTAGTGCCCTTGTAGATTATCGAGGCATTTTTAGCATAAATAGTAATACCGCGCTCTCTTTCAAGAGAATTTGAATCCATACTACCTCCTTCCGCCACCATGCCAGTTTGTTTCATTATGGCATCGGTAATAGTAGTTTTACCATGATCCACGTGAGCGATTATTGCTATGTTTCTTATTTCCATATAATTAAAACTCCCACAAATCGTGGGGGTTTCAATATAACACAAAATGAACCCAGAAGCTATGATTAGATAACTTCAATTTAAATAAGTTTAGTTTTCCTCACCTCTAGTGCCTAAAGCCTAGCTTTTTCTAGAGCTTAGACTATACCCACAAAGCGAGAATCAGGATCATCACAAAGATATAAATCAACTGATGAGCGGCGTTCAGAATAAAAAGCTTAATCGGTTTGTTTTCCCAAAGGAAACTTCCAATACAGATCGGCACCATGATTCCAAGCCAGATCCAAAAAGCTAATGACCAAGCAGAAGCGGCGTCGACTGCTCCGAGCAAAGAAACAAAATGGGCTACCACGTATGATTGCAAAAGAGTGAACAGAAAACCAAGAGTCATTGCTTGAGTGGGAGAAAGTCTCATTGATTTCATGCCATCTTTTGAAATGCCCATGAGACCCATCCACGTTTTTCCAAAAAGCGGTCCGTACCAAATTCCGCCAATAGCAAATGAAGCAATAGCGGCAACTAATACTGCCCAATAGTTTAATACAACTTCCATAAATTTATATAACTTTCATCTTTGGAACATTCCGTTGTTACAAGCTCCGCCCTCTCGATGCGCTGTATAAGTACATACAGCTTGCTCGCGGTACTCGCTTGTGCCTAGAACTGTTCTCAAATCTGAAAGTTCTATTACCTTGGTTTATAAGTTTATAAATTTTTAAACGAGTTAGATATTTTAATTATAAGAAATGTTGACTCTTGGAACAACATTGTTGTCCACCGTTGATTTCAGAGGCTATTTTTAGCCGAATATGTTCAATTGACTACTTTTTGTGTTCCGTGACTCTGTTTTCCGGAATCACAAAAATTGAGATGATATAAAAGAATATTCCTGGCACAATTGCTGTGAAAATCAGAACGAAAAGAAATACTAAACGTAAAGTAACCGGATCAATATCAAAGTATTCGCCTAATCCTCCAAAAACTCCACCAAATACCCTATTTGTTTTACTTCTGTATAATTTTTTCATCTTATTTATTTTTACGAAGTTTTTTTTCGTCTAGATCGAATACACATTTGAGACAATTTATTTGTCCTGGACGAGTTTTCAGATATTTCCCACCACAAATACAAATCAGAATTTCGCATCTGCGCGGCTTTTCTACCCATTTCCCCCTTTGGGTAAATTTATTCTTATTTTCAATTTTAATTACTTTGTTCATGATTTAAAAACTGTTTTCATCTTATTGGTTTTCATACTTTCCACTTTATGAACTTTCAATTTTCTTTTTTCCTAACGCCTAGAGCCTAATTCCTAGTGCCTAGCTTATGAAGGTTAGAGCTTTTCCGAATTTATTTCCACGCCCAGTTCTGCCAATTCTATGCACATAATCATCATACGTTGCCGGTATATCGAAGTTGATCACATGAGAAACATCTGGAATATCAAGTCCTCTTGCAGCCACATCCGTTGCAACCAGTACCTGCACTTTTCCCTCTTTAAAAGCCGTTAGAGCGCGCTTTCTATTACTTTGAGTCTTGTTTCCATGAATTGATTCAACGCGGAATCCTTTACCAGACAATAATTTGGCTAACTTTTCAGTACCGTGTTTGGTTCGTGAAAAAACTAGCACCTTATTGAATTCTTTTTGGTTCAAAAGTTCATGCAATACCTCTACTTTATCTTTACCTCTTGGAATTTTAACAACATCTTGCTCAACATTTTTGGCAGTGTCCCCGGTTTTAACTGAAATCTTTATCGGAGTTTTCAAGAATTCATTAATCAATTTTTCAATATCGCTCGACATGGTAGCTGAGAAAAATAGAGTATGTCTTTCCTTCGGCATTCCTGCCATAACAGCTCTCATATCAGCAATAAATCCCATATCAAGCATTCTGTCTGCTTCGTCTAATACAACTGTCTTAAATTCATTCAAGCGAATAAATTTTCTTTGAATTAAATCTTTAAGTCGACCAGGAGTTCCGATTATAAAATTATGCTGTAATCGCAATTGCTTAATTTGGTGTGAAATACTGAGGCCTCCAACACAACAGACAGAAAAAATTCTCATACCTGGAGTCAAATGTTTTAATTCTTGATCGATTTGGCCGGCTAATTCTCTTGTTGGGACAATCACCAAAACTCTTTCGCGAGGATTCTTGATTATTTTATCTATCAAAGGAATAAGGAAGGCTCCAGTTTTTCCGGTACCAGTATTAGCAATACCAACCACATCAGATCCCTGAAGAATGTGAGGGATGCATTTGTCTTGGATTGGTGTTGGCAAAACATAACCTCTTTTTGTAATCGCACTCTTAAGAGTTTCACCGATGAGAAAATCGGTGAACTTATGTTCTGGTTTGAATACTACCGATTCTTCAACTACTTTTACTTTATTTATAAATCGAGAGTAATCAATTCGCTCGTCTTTGCTTCTTTTATTTGAAGTAAAACGTCTACCATGAGAAGGTCTTCCACCTCGAAAATTACCACCGAAAGATTTACGTGGTCCACCGGCAGAATGTCTGCTTGGATGAGAAAATTTTGATCCCGGTCTAGCCGAGGATGTGCTGTGATTCTTTGTATGCATATGAATTATAACTTCCATATTCGGCACACTTCTTCGTTGCTGATTTCTGCACTACAGAAATCATGTCGGAAGATTTTTTATCACGAAGTGATATAAAATTTCTGACTCGCTCCGGTCTTCCCTCGTCCTATCATCAAATAGGTCTCGGTTCAGTCCTCGCTTGCGCCTTGAATTGTGCTCGAATCTAAAAGTTCTAATAACTGATCCAATCTTTATAATAAACAACGTGACTGGCTTATCCTGGCTAGCGAACGTTATCGCGAGAATCTTTATTCTCATGATGCGCGAGCGAAGACAGGGTCGACGGGTTAGGCGTCGACACCTGTAGACGGCCAAAGGTTTTAATCCCCTTTATCTCGAGAGTTTAAGCCGCCTAATGTGAGCCTATAACCTTCCAAATTTGTTCTGGGAAGGAAAACTTAAGAGATATTAGTTATACGTCTATAGTATATTAAAAACAAAATATTGTCAATTCCAAATTTTTGCATAAAAAAAGACATGTTTATGGAACGGGTCTTGCTTCGGGAATGGGTGCGGCTACCTTACTAATGTCAACAGAAGGCTCAAAGAAATAAATCGTTTGTTTTTTAGAGGTTTTATAGACTTCCTGCCACCTTTCTGGTGATTGGCCCAAAGTAGCCTGCCGCTGGCTTAATCCCATTTGCAGTCTGGAAACGAATAAGCGCCGCTTTGGTCGCCGTGCCAAAAATTGAAGTTTCATTTCCTGGTGATCCTGAACCCATCAATGCTACTTTAAAACCTTTTGAATTTAAAAACTGTTGAAGAACTTTTACGTCTTCCCCGCGCGAACCAAGTTCTAGATTACTTTGGGGGACGTTTGTAATTTTGGCCGGCGGAGTTCCCGAGGGAGTTTTCTCTACCAAACTTACTGGTTTATTTAGGTTATTAACTCCTTTATGATCTTTTAGAACATCCCACAATTTCGGATCTTGCCCGCCGTCAATCTTAAAAACTGATATTCCACGAAGTCCAAGAGTCTCTGCTAATCTGGCTTTGTCGGCAATAGCTTGTCCATCACTCCATGTCATAAATCTGGTCGCTTCTTTAAGTGGAATAACTGGATCCGGTGATTTCGAGGCTGGGTAAACCAAATATAACTCCCCCGCTAAGTTGCGCTTTGGTTCAAGTTTTAATTTTGTAGCATGATCAAGAGCATAACTCGGATTGAATGACCAAAGTCTGGAATATTGCGTAAATCCAGGCGCATTCGTGCTTGAAAACATATCGTATTCATAGCCGTAAGTTGCTACTCCAATTGTGAGTTTGTCTCTGGAAATATCTTGGAGAGCAAGCTTCACAACTTTCTCCACCCATAACTTATCTGCAACTGGGTTATAAGGATGATCGTTTGTCTCATTTAATTTTAGATCAAAACGTCCTTGGTCATAGGCCATAATACGCACTCGATCGCAATATTTATTTATTTCTGCAAAATCATTGGCGTACTCTATGTCAGTTGGTATATCTTCCGGCAAGCTAAATCTGGAATCAAGCGGGGTGCGGGCTTCAATCGTACACATAATCCATTTGTCATGTCCGATTGCTTCTTGTAGTTCTTTAACAAAAAGTGAGAAAAATACTTTGGTCTTTGCAAATTTACCTTCGTAATCAATATCAATTCCATCCAAATCATACTTATAAACTACACTTGAAATATTCATAATATGTCTGTTTCTTTTTTCCGAGTCACTTAGGATGTTATGAATGGATTGCCCGCCGCCCCAGGTGATCGTTGGCACAAATCTGACATTAATCTTTTTAGCTTCATTTTTTAGAGTTTGCCACTCATTATTTGAGAGTGGAGAAGCTTCAAAAAGTGAGCCATCGAGCTTAACCGTAAAGACAAAAGGGTTTACTTCGGTAAAAGAACTTAAATGAGGCAAAATATTTTCCACTCCCTCTTTAGATTTCCAATAAGGAATCCAGCCTGATATTTCAAAATTTGGATCTGTTCCTGCGGCCTTTAGATTCTCCGGGAGAACAAAAATCATTGTTACTAGAATAAAGAGAATTGTTTTTTGAAAAATTTTCATAAAGATAATGATAGAGTTAATGATACTCTATTTAAAACATAAAAACCTATCTTTTAAGACGTAAGTTAATTGAAATCATTACTGAATTTAATAAATCCGCAGAATTCCCCCAGAGCTTGCTGCGTGGTAGTTTATTTTTCAATTTTAAATTAATCGTCATAAATTAATGAAAGTTGAAAATTATTAATGTATACTGTTAAAAATATGAAAAATCTAGAAAAAAAGAGTGAATTCCCCATGCGTATCAACAGATATCTCGCTTTAAAGAAATACGCCACACGCCGAGGAGCCGATATGATGATTCAGAAAAAGCAGGTCTTAATAAATGGTAGACTGGCTGTTTTAGGTGACCGGGTAAATGAAGAAGATAAGGTGGAGGTAAAACAGAAGGCCTTAAACCAACCCCGTGTTTACATTGCCTATAACAAACCAAGGGGTATCTTGACTCACAGTGCCAAAGGTGAAGATAAAGAAATTAGAGATGTGAGTGATTTGAAAGATGTTTTTCCAATTGGCCGGCTCGACAAAGACTCAGAAGGGTTAATGATTTTGACGAATGACGGAAGAATTACCGAGAGACTCTTGAGTCCACGTTTTAACCACGAAAAAGAATACTCGGTGACCGTCAAGGATAAACTGCGTGGAAATTTCAAGCAAAAAATGGAAGCTGGTGTCCAAATAGAAAACGAAACGACCAAACCTTGTAAAGTGCATATTTTAAACGAAAAAACTTTCAGAGTAATTTTAACGGAAGGAAAAAAACATCAGATCAGACGCATGTGCGTTGCTCTGTTTCAGGAAGTCGAGAACTTGAAAAGAATTCGAATAATGAATATTCAACTTGGGAACCTTAAGGGAGGAGAACATCGAAAAATTGAGGGTGATGAATTACATGCTTTCTTGCATGAACTAGCTCTGGCATAGTCGTAAATTAATCAACATCTTTGCAACACTTCAAGGATTGAGTTCAGGAGATCCTTCCGTTTCTTTGAAAAAAGAGCGTAGAGGAGGAGAGCGGCTAGAAATGGTCGCTCTTTAATTTTGCCAAAATTTCTACCTATTTAATAGACTGCCCCGCAGCAGGCTTCTGAGGGAATTCTACGGATTTAGTAAAAGAATTTCATAAGTATAACAATTCCCCACCACGCAAGAAACGAAATCGCGGTTGCAATACCAGCAATTTTTGTAAAATTTTTAACCTTTAAAGTATTCTCTTGCCACTCGGGTACTAATTTTTCGAATCTTGGAGTAACCCAAACGTTTAAAAACACTCCGTTTAAGAAAACTAATAGCACCAAAAACATTTTAAATTGAAAGACAAGGTTTGTTGCAATTCCCTGATTTGGCAAAAACATTAGAAGACCGGAAATGGATATGAGAATGAGACCAAGCCAAACCTGGAGTGAAAGCATGGGAGTAATTTTAGCCACGATACTTGCTTCCTTCGGTTTAAATTTGAGCCAAACTAAAATAATGTCTGCCATGACTACCGAACCAAGAGCGATTATTACTCCGGCAATGTGGAAAAATCTCCAAAGTGAATCGTACTTAATTAAGAATGAGAAAAATCCAGATTCCATTTACTTTTTGTTAAAAAATTCCTTTTTTATGATCTGTAATGCAAAGCGCGCCGAAATTATGAGAATCAGGATAGCTAAAATGATTATTAACCAAGACATAGATTAGTTTAATAAGTTCTAGAATTTAACGTTATAACTTTCTACTCTATTATAAGTTTCCCTATCATTCCCTTTTCCCTATGGTTTCCTACTGAACAATAATATTCGAATGTTCCTCTTTTATTTGCAATAAATTCTATTGTTTCATCAGCACCTCCTTTGGCAATAATTTTTGTTGCGGTATTGAATTCATCGATTTTAAAATCGTGAGGCATACTGTCTGGATTTTTAAGAGTTACTTTTACAGTGTCGCCAGCTTTAACCTTCATTTCGGCAGGTGAAAATTTAAAATTAGATCCTTCTACCACAAACTCTTTAACTTCGCCTGTTGCAGTTATTGTCTCCTCGTCTGACAAAGGAACTTCTTTTACAGAATCTTTAGTTAGAAACCACATTCCACCCAAAACGATGATTAAAAGCACGATAATGCCTATTAATTTATTCATCCCGCTACGAAGTAGGACACGGACAAAATAAATTATCCTTACCTACTTTTAATTAAAATAATAATTTCAAATGTTTTGATTATTAATTATGTTTGGTGTCCGTGACTTCGTACGGGATTCATCTTTTTATTTTATTTAAATTATAAGTTGATAACACTGCTATAAGTATTTAAAAACGACGGAATCGCAAAAAATAATCCTATAATAGGCAAAACAATCGCCATCACAGTAATCCAAGCTGTGATCAAAAAATATTTCCTCATTTTTTCTACAGATGCATAAATTGCATCGAGTTTAGCATCCTGTTCTTCTAATTTATTTTTTATTTCTTGTTCCATATTTATTTTAATTATTTGTATTTTTTAGTCTTTAATCTTTTATCTTTAATCTTTTTTTGTTTTCTCCGCCACAATCGCCATAAACATCGGAAATTCTTTTCGAGCAGTATCTTCGGCCATAGCTCTCGGACCAGCCTCACTTTGTTTGTGTGAAATCCATTCTTCAAGGCCAATCACACAAAACCCAGCATTAACAAGCGCCTTGAAGTAATCCTGTAGAGGTCTATGAAAAGATGTTGTGTACACCTTAGAATCATCTGACTTGGCCCCCGGCGTCATATCCACCTCAACATCAAATGGAATTCCATATCTATCAATTCTGCGGTACTGAATCTTCTTTTCTTCGTCAAAACCCCAAGCTGATGCCTTAAGGACTCTAAATGCTGGGTGATTCAGAACTATAACTAATTTCCCTTTTGTGACTAAGACCCTGTTAGCTTCTTTTATTACCGCTTGAATATTTTTAATATTTTGCAAAGCCAAAACAATTAATGCTCCGTCAAAACTCTCATTTTTTACAGAATTAATTTTATCTGCGCTTGCCACCTCAAATTTTAAATTTTCGGATTCACTATGCTTCGCTCTTTTTATAAGCTCTTTCGAAATATCAATTCCGAGCACTTGCGCGCCGGAAATAGAATAAACTTTAGAGAAAAATCCCTGCCCACAGGCAATATCTATTATCTTTTTTCCAGGAGCGCTCGGCAAAATCCGGAGGAGGTTAGGCAATATAACTTTTGATTGGTATGTGTCTTCCCCCTTTAGCATTTCGTCGTACCAAGCGGCCACTGGATTCCAGGAGGTCGATTGCTTTACTTTGTTTTGTTTTGGCTTCATATTCTTCATATTTTAGTGTTTCATTCACTATAGACTACCTCGAAGTTTCGGACGTGGTAGTCTATTCATTCTGCATTATTTTAATGATATCCTGAGCGAACATTTTTGATTTGAAAGCGCCTGGAAGTTTCTTCTGCCAATTTGGGTCGGTTACAGAAATATCTGGAGTAACACCTTTCGAATCTATTCCTTCCCCGTCTTCGCGCAATGTCATACTATGCACCAAAAGAACCGTGTATTCCTCACCTTGAAGAGTGGTTTTGACCGGGAAAGTATTTTCAACCGTTCCCCAACCTTTAGTTGTGGCTCCAACCACCTGGGCCAAATTGAATTTTTTGAATACCGCCGCCATGAGTTCTGCGGTTGATTGAGTTGTATTGTCTGTAAGAATTGCAATATCATCGATATCCTGAAGCGCTGGAACTTTTGTGATGTCCCCCGGAGTGCGCCAGACATTGAGTTCGCCCTTTTGGAACAAATCATAAGCATATTGATTTGGACCGACAAATAAAGCAAAGAAGTATCGAACAAAATCAAGAGCGCCGCCTACATTATTTCGCAGATCGATTATAATGCCGATTGGCTTGTTGTTCTCCCCCAAGTTTTTTATCTTTCCATCTATTTCCTCAAAGGTCGCTGCTGTTATATTTGATAAATCGAGATACAAACTATTATTCTCTGTTGTTCTGCTTGCCAGGCTAGGTTCAATTTTGGTCTGATTATATATTTCTCGAGTACTCTCATCTTTTAAGACATCAAAGGCGTGATTAACTGACTTGAGCTCTTCCCTGGATTCTTCAGAATTAATTTTCTGGAGCGCTATTTTTTTCTCTTCATACGCCTTCTCGACTTCTTTAATACTTGCTCCGTCTTCCACACCAATTACTGAATAAAGATTCTGTTCCCTGTTTATATTGTTTACATTATCTCGAAATTCTGTTTCTTGCTTGAGAGATAAAAGCCCGCTTCGTCCTTGGGGATAGAGATTTTGAAGGACAATAATTCCCGTATCAATAATTAAAGATTTTTTCTTATCTTGGGAAACCATCTTAAGACCTTCTTCAAGCATACGAGCTACTCCTTCCCGGTCAGTAGAGATTAAAGTTTGATCTGATCCAATTCCCTTACCGAAAGACAATCGGAATAATTCGGCCAGTTCCGCTTCGTTCACTTTCTGCCAATAATTTCCTACGATAATATCGTAAACTTCCATACCAAAACGTACATGCTCATCTTTTTCAAATTGAGTCTTATATTCTGCTGGCTCTCTAGAGAGTGGGCTAAACGCTCCGTGAGAAAAATAAAAAGAAAAATAAAAAATAGCGGCAAATACCAAGTAGACTAGCAAAATTGCCGACCAAACTTTAATTTTTTGATTTTTAACCTGTTCTTCCTCGTTCATCAATTTCTATTTTTTGTGCGATTAAACTTAACCCCGAACACTTTGACTATTTAGTATTATACTTCCGAAAAAGAAAAATTGTTAGCGGGATGGAAATAATCGTTATAGCCAAACACCAAATAAAAGCGAGCCAAGCATGATTGCCTACTGGAGTTCCTATCATAAAAGCTCTGATCGCTTCAATCACATGTGTGACCGGTTGATTTTCGGCAAAAATTCGCAGTAACCACGGCATGCTTTGAGTTGGTGCAAAAGCGGCGCTCGCGAAAGTTAAAGGGAAAACAAAAAGAAAACCCATCCATTGCACAGCCTCAACACTTTTTGCCAAGAGTCCTAAAACGGCTGCAACCCATGACATTGCAAAGGTAAAAATCAAAAGTACTCCTAAAATAGCGAACCATTCCGAGACACTTGCATTTGGTCTAAAGCCAACGAGAAGCGCGACCAAAATCATTATGATGCTTGAGAGAACGTTTCGGACAAGATCAGCTGTAACATGACCAGCGATGACCGAAGAGCTCACAATCGGTAAAGTTTTAAAGCGGTCAACAATTCCTTTTCTGATATCCGTTGCAACACTGAGAGAAGTTGTAAGAGAGCCGAAAGCGGCAGTCTGTACTAAGATTCCAGCAACCAGAAAATTCACGTAGCTCACCCCTCCAGTATCAATTGCTCCACCAAAAACATACCTGAAAAGTAGCATAAACATGATCGGCTGAAGGGTGAGGCCTAAAATCTGATCCATATTCCTAAAGATTGGTTTCAGACTCCGAATAATCATTACCCACAAATCTGAAAGACCCCAATATATTTTCGAGTGTTTAGTATGTGAGATTGTTCTATTCATATATCTTTGTTTCTTCTTGTTTTATTGCTTCATGGCCTGTGAGTCCCATAAACACATCGTCAAGCGACGGCTTGTGTACCGAAAGACTACTAATCTCTATCTTTGCATCATAAAGCACATCAAGAATTCTTTTAATCTCCCTCACACTTCCGTCAGTTGCAATACTGATACTCCTATCTTCAGGATTTTGTTTTAAACCTTCACCCTGGATCAAACCAAGTGCTTTTTTAAAATTTTCTTCCGTATCAATAACAATTTCAATTCGTTCACTGCCAACTTTGGCTTTTAGCTCGTCTGAAGTGCCTAAAGCAATTATTTTACCGTGATCGAGCACGGCAATCTCATCTGCCAATTTATCGGCCTCTTCGAGATACTGTGTTGTAAGCACAATAGTTGTGTTCTCCTTCATTAAATCTTCAATTGCTTTCCACATCGAAAGTCTGCTTCGTGGATCAAGGCCTGTTGTTGGTTCATCGAGAAAAAGGATTGGTGGAGTTGCAACCAAACTTGCGGCCAGATCAAGACGGCGACGCATTCCACCTGAGTAAGTTTTAGCTAAACGTCCTGCAGCATCCATGAGATCAAATTGTGTAAGTAATTCTTCGGCGCGCTTTTTACTTTCCTCCTTGTTTAAATGATAAAGTCTGCCCATCATCACCAAATTTTCTCGTCCAGAGAGTTGTTCGTCCACAGCCGCGTACTGACCAGTAAGACCAATTAAATGTCTTACTTTCCCAGCCTCCGTTACAGTATTTAATCCGTTTACACAGACTGTTCCTTCATCCGGATTAAGTAATGTACTCAAAATCCTTATAGTGGTTGTTTTTCCAGCACCATTTGGACCTAAGAGTGCGAGCATCGTTCCTTTCTTTACCGACAGGTTTAATCCATCGAGAACCTTAACCTTTCCAAACGATTTTTTGACTCCCCGGATTTCAATAATTTTTTCTTGGGATGACATAAGAATAATTTAGTATTTAGTAAAAAGTTTTATTAAAAAGCGCAAAGCCCAGGAACCAGAGCACGAGTAAAACACAAACTGAAATTGTTTTTGACTCTTGGTCTCTGTGTTTTGTGCTCTGCTTTTTACCATCAGAGCGAATATCTTCTTTTTAAAAACATTACAGAGAAGCTTGGCTTCGAGCATAACAATCCGCAACCATGGAGATATGCGTGTTTTTAGAGAGAAGATGTGAGCAGTATCTAACTTACTGTTTACTATAGTAACTAAAGAGAGCTTTAATACCTTTTAAGTTTCGTTCCAATTCAATAGTTTCATGAGTTTGAAGTTCAACTGTGACTGCAGGAATGTTGATTGAAGCGAGCCAACCTTCGGCATCGCCTGACACTGGATAGGCATCGAATGATTTGATTGCCTGGTAACCGGCAGCAGTCGAGTAAGCATTCATTATGTCGATCGTCTCTCCCAAAACTCCAGCATTGCATTCTGATGCATAAACAGCATTTGCTTGGCTGTGCCAGAAGATAACGGCTTCTGGTTTATTTTTCAAGACAAAATCTCGAATAGTCTTAGCTTCCGGCTCTGAGAAAGGTGCTGCGCCGGCACTTACAACTTTTGACCTCCAGGTGCTTTCTGGTTTCCATTTGCAATCAAAATTTCTATTTAGATCTACGTTATGGGAATTAAACCGAGCTGATTCTAAAACTGATTTATTAGTTGAAACATCCGCAACCGCAAAACGACCTTCTTTTCCAGTAACTTTATATAGACCATCTGGATTAGCTGATGGAATTATTATGACACTGATATTATCTGGGATAGTCTCTATATTTTCTTTGAGATAATCCATTGTCTCATAAGCGAGAAGAACACTGTTCCATTCGTACCCGCCGTGAACACCACCGACAAAAAGAAGATGCTTTTCACCTTCCCCGTAGGTAAAACTTTCAATATCGCGTCCTTCTACAGATTTGCCAATTATTTTGTGCTCCGGAATTTCTTTCACAATTGGAACCGGTATAACTTCAACTGGTTTTTTGTTAAATAAGGTAACGACAATAAAAGCACAAACGGCCAATATGACAATTACAATAATTGTTTTAGTAAATTTCATTAGAATTAGAGTGGCTAGAATAGTTTTGAATTTCTTAGAGATTTTTAACCCCTAAAAACTCCAACTAGTGTTTGAGTACCAGCAACTGACAACAGTATTAAGCCCTATTTAGAATAATGCTTCAAGACTGCATCAATCCCTTTCTTATTCTTATCCCACTCAACTTTGTCGTGTGTTGAAAGAAGAACACTGATTGCGGGAACATTGCTTTTAGCTAGCCAATTTACCATGTCTCCTGTTATTTCGTAGAAATCAAAGTCATCCGAGGCTGGATATCCAGAAGCATCGCCGTAAATCTTCGTCAAGGTGCTTGTTTCAGGCAAGATACCTTTATGACAATTGGATGCGAACACTCCTCCTGCGGCACTATACCAAACAATAACTGCGGCTGGTTTTCTTGTCTCTACATAATTTTTTATCGCTCGGCTTTCTGGTTCAGAAAATGCAGCAGTTCCGCCACTTACGTCTTTATTCTGCCACTTGCCAGTAGCTTGCCAATCACAATCAAAGTTACGATTTAGATCAACATTATTTCCATTAAAACGTCCAGAAACTTGCACAGCTGCACTTGCTGTCACGTCTCTTGGGGCAAACTTTTCAGTCGTAGTAGCTACTTTGCTTAGGCCGTCAGGATTTAATGCTGGCACCACCGTCACTCGAACATTTTCTGGAATAATTTTTGGATTTTCTTTGAGATAATCCATGAGCTCGTATGCAACTAAAGTGGTGTTCCAAGAATATCCGCCGTGAATGCCTCCAATAAAGAGAATCTCTGTCTCTCCATTACCAAAGTGATGGGCCACAACCTCATTCCCTCCAACTGTTGTGCTTATGACTGTTTTAGTTTTGTCTTCCGCTGGCACCTGAACTACTGGCTCATTTACTACCGGGTTTGGATTTGGAATCGGTGTTACCTCTTCCTTGTTTTTAATAAAATAGAAACCAAGACCGATGAGAACTAATACAATAATTACTAATACAAATTTTTTCATAATGTTTTAGGATAATTTAATAAATATAATTTAATCTTTTTGTGAAATATTCTAACTCTATTCTAAAGCTTTTAGCATATCAAAGCAACTAGTTTTTTACGATTTTGTTTATTGAAAAACTGGTTATTAAAGAGTCTGCCGCCAGAACCAT
>Ga0163150_10002531_pt1 | contig 27735 bp, 23 predicted proteins | sample OliLakLV19P2IB_FD_148628 | JGI IMG/M metagenome (GOLD analysis project Ga0163150, IMG submission 148628) | Freshwater microbial mat bacterial communities from Lake Vanda, McMurdo Dry Valleys, Antarctica - Oligotrophic Lake LV.19.P2.IB | ecosystem: Environmental > Aquatic > Freshwater > Lake >...
CCTGCAGCTGACGAGCCATCTGCGGATCCATCCCCCCGTACTTCGTCCGCCAACGATAATACGTCTGCTGGCTGATCTCCAACTGTTTACAGACCTCGGGGACCTTCTCCCCCTTACCCAAGGCCACGTCCGCTTCACGCAGCTTGGCGACGATCTGTTCTGCACCGGGACGCTTCTTCATGGTGAATCCTTTCCGGCACTATAGGCCGGATGGATTCTCCCATATTCCCTGGATCAGGTTTCGGGAAGGGGGTCAGTTGTGGCTCCGCAGCGTCATTTGACGCCGGCGCCGCTAAGCCAAGCCTTTAATACGCCCGTAAACTGTTCCGTGGGGTCGTTAACCGGCTCTATCTTTAGCTCTCCGGGCGTCGTAAATGAGGCCAACTCTTTTAGATCGATGATCGAGTATGAGTCGTCGGCCTTCGTTTGGAGCATCTGAACCGCATCGGCCCGACCATAGTAGAATCCGGACAATGCCGCGAGATATCTAAACGTCGACAGAAGAATTTGGGTCAAGAATAGCAGTAGTACGACAACCCCAATCCGTAGCGTCAAGCTCGGTAGCCAAGACATCAGCAGAATCTTGTTTCGTTGGAGTTTTAGGTCTTCGAGTCGATCCTGCAAATCATCTCGCTTGGCCTCCTGCTCTTCAAGTGCTTTGCCATCCTTCGTGGCATTTTCTTTTATAAATTGAAGGTCACTGCTTGCGACTGCGAAGCGACGTTCGACTTCTGAATGAATCGTTGGAACCTTCTGCAATTCATCACTATTGGTGTAGATGTCGCTAAGAGAATGCACGTCTTTTTCTTCCCACTTGTTGTCCATCCCTTGTACGCCAACGGATCTTAAAGTCTGCAAGGCCTTGTGCAAACTGTCGACGGCTGTTGTCAAAAGCTCGATATTCACTTGAGCGATGTTGCTTGCATCGAGTACCAGAGACAGTGCGCCCACCGAAAAGCGCCCGTTGTCGGCCGGTTCGTAGCTCCGAATGTCGATCGTCACATCTTGCAATGGCTTCGCCCGCAGTGCCTCAAGAATTTCCTTCGCCTTCAAAATCGCCGCATTCGCGTTCTCTGCCTGATCTTGAGCCCGCGTCAATACGACACCCTGAATAGAATCGCTGACTGCGTTGAGCCTTGAGGATAGTCGTTTTGCAGACTCGCAAAGTGTCTTCTCTTGTTCGGCCTTCCCTATCTTTGACCTCGCTTTCAACAGCGATCCATTCAAGACAATGAGGTCCGCTCGAACTTTTGCTTCCGACTCGGTGATCTTCGCGTCCGGGGCATCTCCAGTCCAGAAAATCCAAATGCCAGCCGCAATAATCATGGCAGTCGCAAGCAAGATGCACTTCGCGACGCGGCTGAGCATTTTTGCGCGTGCCCGATACATGTTTACGATCGAACTGTAGAAGGCATCCTTTGCGCGCGGCGTGTAAAATGCCAAATCGGCATTGATCTGATGAGAGCGACTATCCATCATGCACCTAAATCCGTCTTAATGCCGTTCCAGAGCCTAGCTGCGGCTGCATTCAACGCTGCTTTGTCTTGGCTTATCTCCTTTGTTGCAGCATTACGGAGCTGCAAGCTGATTGCCATAGTGACTCGACTGTGCGTCGGTCCCGGTATCTTCACCTGCACTCTTACAACTTGCTCGAAGCCAGGTGGAGAGAATTGCGGGGAAAATGCCGTCGACGACAGCGTCAAGATTTGATCCTGTAGAGATAGAACGGAAGCCACGGCTGTTGGCACAATTGCGATCGCAACCGCATTTATGTGGCTGGCTCGCGCGCCGGCCGAAGTTGGAAGCCCCGAAACCATGAAAGAGCCTTCATAGAATCCAAGGTGAGGATCGGATGGATTACCCCAGCCGGCGCCATCTTCTAGGCCACTGACGGTCTCGGAAACCATTCGCTGTTCCGGAAACCGACCGATTCGCACTCTCTGCTGGCACCAACGGCGGCAGAACCGACCGCATCGTATCCATCGAGATTCGTATATGTCTTTGAATACCGTTACGCGTTTGGAAACCTGCTTCTTTGATTGCTCTTGAAGCTGTTGAAGACTTCTCCTTATTTCTGGGTCGTCGAGCAACGGTGCCTCGTCGCCGGCCTTTTTTTGGACTTGCGCGACACGAGCTGCCGTATTCAACTCGCGGACCTTGGTAGCCGGACCTTTTGTCGACACAGTGTGACGGGGCGTTATATCCGTTGCCGTCACGATGTGTCGGACGAACTCTTGGTCATGCGCACTGAGGCGATGAATAGGGACCGAAACCGTTTTCTCATTTTTCTTCTTCAATTTTACAACGCCGGCGGCGAACCCCAGCAGCTTTGCATCAGTTCGATAGACTCCTGTTGCGTCCGACCAAGTTCGGAGTTCTGATGCATGGACGCTTCCAAAAATCAAAACCATCGCGACAGCAGCCGAACAAATACGGTTCATTTTTTATAGTCCCATGGCTGGATCCAAAGCACCCAAGATAAGGGCGTGTAGGTCGTATTGCAAGCATGACGCGAACCTTGTCCGCTTTGGGGCGTGACGTGTTACCGGGAGCAATTCGAGCTCGCGGCTACTTTTAAGCGTCGGCAACGTTTTGTTTGTTAGCGCTCGTCGACGTAAGTCAGACCCGTGTTTTTGCGGAAATGGAGTCTCAGCATTCCATGTCAAATTGGATGCTCTCAATTCCGTGGCGCTCGGCGGCCCGCGGCCTCGGTTCTGACCGCCTGGTTTTGGGGCCAGTATGTCCACTTGCCACGCCGCACTCTCGGGTTAGGGCTGACTTGGAGGATGGGTCGACACCTGGACTTGGCGGGCAGTTCCGATGGCGCAATGCCGCGGCCGCAATAGTGATGGGTTCCTTTTTGCTCGGGATCTGTTGGATCATTGGCCGCGCGGTCGGCAGTTAGCCGTTAACCTGAGGGAACGATCGCCCGTCGAGCGGCGACTGCGAAACAGTTTGCCAAGCAACAAGGAAATGGGATAGTGTGCCTTGCAGGGTCTGCTTGACATCGAGGATCCCTGCATCCAAATTGATGCATAGATCAATGCCAACTTGAGGTGAACATGTATGCACGTGGCCGCTCAGCGGCTGCGCGACAATCGAAAGACGCGCGATGCGTCAAGACTCTGCTTCCAGAGAAACGACCAACCTGAGCCGGAAGGCTCTTGAGCAATTGAAGCAGCGCTTGCGCCGCGCTCCCGAAAGGGAGCGTCGGCCGGTGCTGTTCAATTGCGCCCCTTGGTCGGGGTCTCTGGAGCGGCTCGGTTCGGCGCTCCTTTTTTTATTCCCTCGACCGAAAGGTGGTTCTATGCAATCGCACTTCCCCGTGGCGCTTCGCCTCTCCAACTGCAACCGGCCTGTCCTCCTGGCGGTGGCTGTGAGCATTGTGATCGTCAGTAACTATGGGCGGGCTGAATCGGGCGAACCCTTAAAAAAGGGGGGGCCCGCCGCGAAATTTGGAAAGGACAAGCTACCCAGCCAAATGGGGATCAAGGACGTTTCGCCTCGAAGTGTCGCCGAGACCAAAAAACTCGAAGGCATTCGCGTTTCAGGCGAAGTCGTGGTCACAAGCATCAACCCTGACGCTGATCGCGACGGATGGTTTAATATTGTTGCAGTCGATAGGACTGAAACTATCGGGGGCGCCTATATGCGAACTGAGCGAGGTGGATGGATTCGAGTGCTTGTTGTTGTACAAGTTAGTGAAAAGGTTGCCGTGGCGATCCTCAAAGGCGATTCGATGTCGCTAGCGGGCACCGTCAAGTCGACGCGATTCCAAGGCGGGATAAGCCTTATCAATGGAGACCGCGGTCGCGATCGGATCGTCACTCTTGTGCTGGAGAACGTAAAAACTGGGGCCGTGACACGTCCGCTCGTCGAGCCGTGAATGGGGAAGGTCAATATCTGGCTAGCCTATTAGGTCTCTACCCTTATAGTCGCAATTGCATTACAAGTTCGTCTAGTTGCCAAAGCCGCGAGGCAATACGAAGCAATCTACAGGCTGCTTTTGGCTCCGCGATGATTTGGGTGGGGAATCAATTGGTCGCATGCGTTAGCTATTCTTTGCGAGTAGAGCAGCAACATATAAGGCAGAAATGGCGATGGCACCGCCAGAGAGCGCGGCCAATGGCCAAGCGTTCCTCCATCGTCGAAGCGCAAATCTAAGAGTAAAGGTCATCGCGAGCAAAACCCCGATTGCCACAATCGGTGAGAGCGGTGTATTCGCAATTAGTAAAAAGTTCGCCCGCTGGCGTGTACTTGTCCCCGGCTTTGCCCAAAAGGTCCCGCTTGCCCAGTCATTCGGGCGGCAGCCTAAAAAGTCGTCAGAAAGCGGGGCATGTCTGAGTGAGGGCCTATCGGGCTGGGCGGCAGGCCCGCAATGATCACCGCTGCCGTCGTGCGTTGATCGCTATTGCCGCGCGGCACTGGGGCTTGCATAGACGCCAGCCCCAAGCCGCTGTCAGCACGCCTAGAGAATTGCTATTTTCGCCGACTTCCGATCAATCGGCGTTTTCCAAGTAACCAGTTGCTTCGCGGACCGTTGCTTCGTCTTCCCATCCTCGTTGCACAAATTCACGAAGCACGTCTGCGATTACCTTGCGCTGTTCGGCATCAAACAGTGAAAGTCGTTCGAGACACTCACTGCCGTGCTCTGGCGATACAGCGGCGCACTCCGATGGCGTGAGATAGAATGTGAGCGAACTTGCCAAATCGGGAAACTCATCAAGTGAGGCGATAAGCAAAGCGGGCATGTAATAGTGGAATGCTTCTAGCGTCAGATCGGGAATCGGAGTGTCCCCGGACATAAAGTCCTTCACAGGAAGCTCCTGCCAAGTCTTGCCCTTTAATACATCGAAGGATTCATCGGTACTTCCGCCCATGGTCAATCGATCATCACCAGGATATCGAGTGTTGGCAAATGAGGCTCGAATTCTCTTCTCCAGCGAGGCCATCGGTCTATGTTCCTGTTGGATCAAATCGATTCTCAACCAATGACAGGGCCGGCGATAGGAGAGCATGATGTCTGTTTGCAGAATTGTGCTGCACGATCGGCGCACTTCTTCGCAAATTTTGTCTTATTTGCCAACTCGATTTGGTGGTTCTTTTCTTTCGCGGCCGAACCAATTTTGCTGTTGGTGCTGCCAGTCAAAACATAGTCACATTTCATATTGAGATATGCCGCGCGTCCAGCAACTTCGGCCGCTGCCCCTGCTGCCATTGCCAGCAAGGTGGAGCAGTCTGTTGCTTGGAGGCAACCCCCTGAAGCTGCACTGGCGGCTTTGTATGCCGCATAAGCAACTTCGCATTTTAATACCTTCTTCGCCTTATCAGTGAGTCCAGCGATATCGTCCAAGCATTTTAATTGAAGAATCACCGTTGGGAGACTAAGGCACTGCTTAACAGCCTCTTTTACGGAATCTAATCCGCTAGGATCAACGGCATTGATCGGATTATTGTCGCAGTAGCCGTACACGTTGCGCATTAACGTCAATTGCTCGCCGTACCAATTGTTGTCGTACATTAGTGTGAGGTCGCGCGTAAGCGGATCAGGACTCAAGAACCGCCCAAGCGGTGGCGAGTACATGGCATCAATCCTTTCACCAGGGGCTCGTTTTGCACATCGGACAAGGACAGCCCGGCATGTGGCCGGGAGCCTGCCCTGCAGTTTGGCGCCACTGTCGGCACTGGGCACATTGGCAAGCATCAGGGTGGCGTTGATCGGGCAAGCGGCGTTTCTGCTGCTCAAGTATCATTCGATCCATTTCAAACGCTTGCCGTTCTGCTTCTAGTGCTCGAAAGCCGTCCCGAAGTTCACGGCGCATGAGTTTGACAAGTTGCGAGCTATAGCGAAGGTCATCCGGCAATAAACTGCTCGCCCACTCGAATGCCTGAATGGCCTCACGAGTTCGGCCGTTGTCTTCCAGACATGATCCACGGGTAGAAAGAAAGGCCGCAAGTTCCTCAACCGGCGAGAGGGACTTAAGGTACCAGCCGCCAGCCTTGTCACACGGAAGCCATTCGCTCGGCCACGTCAGATAAAAGTCATCGGAATAGAAGCTGATTCCGTGGCCCGAGCCTTCCACGTTGAACCGCTCGAAAACATTAAAGCGGCTACCTTCCCATCGGAAGAATAGATGGCCCGGGGCTTCAACCAATTTGAGCGGGTAGCCCAATCTCCGCCCCACTGCCACATAAATGACGGGCATGGAAGCACACGTCCCGCCCGGCCCGTCCATCATGCCGTGAATGAATAAATCGCGTGAGTCGCGGAAATCCGGGTTAATGCAAAGCGGGTTCTGAAAGTCGGAGTCAGTGATTCGGGCGGGGTTGTATCTGACGCCAAGAATCTCTTGAAGCGCCCTTAAGAGATAGTTGCAACAGAAGTAGCCGGGCGAATTGTTGTAGACAGCGGGAGTGCGCGCCAGTTCGTCAAGGCTGCTCCGTGTTTGCAATTCGACTTGATTTGCTGCCTCGTCGAGCCAAGCCAGATGTTCGACAATGTCCAACTCTTCGGCATGGGGTAGGCCAGCAGCACAAATGAGATTCAATGCGCCAATGTCGAGCCTTCCAATAAACTTATCTGGCCATTTGCACACATCGGAGAGCGATGGGAGTTGCGCGGAGTCCATGTTGCGTCCTTTATAGCTCCAGATTATGGGCCTCCGGCAGGTCGATTGCAACTATTTGTGGAATTACAAGTGCGCAACTAGGCAATCGATAGGGTGCCCACGCCCGATTGCGCGCGAGTACCTGATAGCCAGCTTGGCCGCAGCCCGCAGTCCTAAACGGTCGGTCATGGCCACCGACGCTGGCGCGACTTGCAACGGCACTCGATTGATTGATCGGATCGAGATTGTGCCCTATGTTGAACGGTTCTGGCAGGCTCGAAGGTGCATAGTGCAGTGCTTCAATTGGTGGCGAATCCGCGCCGATAGTCGTCGTAATCGCCGCGTGATGATTTTGGCTGCAGTTCAGATCGCCGCCAAACACACGGTGCCGTGCTTAAGAACCCCTCTTGAAGCGACGAGGCAAGCAATCCACCGTCAGCAAATGAGTTATCCCCCGCTCGGATCTTCAATGAGCGCCGAGGGAGAAAGGATGAAATACATTGACTGCTTTGATTGGCCTGATGATTACCAAGGATGATGACGAGGTATTTGGCGACTGGTGCCAGAGCGAATTGAAGTTTTACGACGCAGTTGTTTGTCTCGATGGCTCTAGTTCGCCCCTGACTCACCGCATCGCGCAAGAGTATCCCAATGCCATTGTATATCTTCACGAGAATGATCAATCAATTGCGCATCGGACGGATCACGGTCTGCGCCATGTCGTCCATGAAGAGATCGTCCGATTGTTTGGCCAGGACAATTGGATTATGTGCTGCCATGCGGATGAGTTCTGCTATCACGACCCTCGTCGAATTGTCGCGTTAGCGGAAGAAATGAATGCCGACCTGGTGTCCTGGTACAGTCCGCACTTCTATCCGCATCCAAGTGAGCTCGCGTCCCTGGAGCACCTTTATCGACTGGGAGTGCCGAATCGGTTTCGGCATTTTCATTGGGGTTATATGGGCACCGATCGTCCCTGGATTGAGGATCGCTTGTACCGGAACTCGCAACGAGTTCAGTGGGATGGAGTCACACAAGGAAGCGTACGTCCACACGGGATTCTTGGGCCGGCGCCGTTTCACCCGATTCTGATGCACTACAAGGTGTGCTCGTTGAATTCGGAGACCTATGAAAATATTGAGGGACACGCTCTGTATGCGAATCACTGGACCGACCAGGGGAACTATCGCACTGGCCTTCCGTTCGCAGTGGCCGAGGTCAAAGATCTGTTTGTCGATCGGATTCCAAAGTACAGTGAATGCAGCCGCTTCGACGGTTCTTTTTTGTTCCCATGGAATATGGGTGATGACTTTCGAGGCCAGGCCGTTGTCGACGACGAAAGCTTTGCCTCGGAGCTCTCGGAATGTCATGACTTGATCAATCGAGGTGCAATTGAGCAGGCAGACGCCCAACTCCTTTCAATTCGCCAGCGGTCGCGCACAGCGCGAACGAAATCGATCGTTTGCAACAATATTGGAGTGGTCAACGTCATTCGCGGGTCGAGGGATGAGGGGCGGCTTTCATTCAGAGCAGCGGCGGCGCTCGACCGGGACAATCTTGTAGCGCGCCAAAATCTCGAAGCGCTAGATGGCCCGCGCACTCAGCCGCGCAATGTCCAGGTTGTCGATTCCTCCTCGCATGCTGCGCTGCATTCTCCCACTCGGATCGCAATCTTTAGCCTGCTCTTCAACTGGCCTTCCACTGGTGGTGGGACGGTTCACACGAAAGAGCTAGCCGAGTTCTTGCTTCGCGCAGGGTTCGACATGTTGCATGTCATTGCGCAGTATGACGCTTGGGGAGTCGGGCGATGCAACATGCAATCGAACGTACAATCCGAGGTGCTGCGCTTTGATGACGCTGAATGGAATTTGGAAAGCGTCATCGCACGCTTTCATTCCGCGGCAACCGCATTTAAGCCGGATTGCGTGATCATAACCGACTCGTGGAATTTCAAACCCTGGCTAGCCGAAGCGGCCCGTCCATTTCCGTTCGCGCTTCGATATCAAGCCCTTGAGAATCTTTGCCCGCTAAACAATATCCGTCTCCTTCCTGATGCCGAGGGGCGGGTCAAGCAATGCACGCGGCATCAATTGGCAACGCCACACTTGTGTCACGAATGTTGCCGCATCAACGAGCGCTTCTCAGGGCAGCTCCATCAGATCGAGCGACAGTTTAGCAGGGTGGGAACTGCTGAGTATGATGCGGTTCTGCGACGCTCCATCGCCGACGCCGAAGCCGTATTGGTCGTGAATCCGTTAATGCAGGCGATGTTTAGTCCCTGGAACGAACAAACGATAGTGGTGCCCTCCGGAATGGATGGCGAGCGCTTTGTGAAGCTCGACCCAGTGAAGCGGGCAACCGATCCCAAGCATCGCCGAACGCGAATCCTGTTTGCCGGACTGGTAGACGAGTATATGAAGGGATTTCACGTACTCAGGGAGGCGTGCAATCGAATTTGGTCAAAGCGGCAAGATTTTGAACTAGTTGTGACTGGCGATCCATCCACACATGTCCCGGAGTATGCAACATTCCTCGGATGGCTCGACCAAGAAAGTCTCGCTACGGAGGTGATGTCGTCCGATATACTCGTTTTCCCGACGATTGCGCAGGAAGCACTGGGCCGGACTGCCGTCGAGGCGATGGCTGCCGGAATTCCGGTTATTGCAAGTCGGATTGGCGGGCTGCCGTTCACGGTGGTTGACAACTATACCGGGCTACTTGTGACCCCGGGCGATCCGACCGACCTCGCAGCGAAGATTGTGACTCTTTTGAGCAATGACGAACTAAGGCGCAAGCTTGGCGAGAATGGGCGACGACGATTCAACGAGGAGTATTCCTGGCCAGTAATTATCGATCGTCACTACCGCCCACTGTTTTCAAACCTCAAGCCTCGCAACGTGACCAGTCCGCCCGCATGAAGCCGTAAACGCACTTCTGTTTGGCCGCATTAATTTAGGGAAGTATGAGCTACCCAAGTTCAGTTGCGGTTGTATTTGATAACCAAGTCCGTCCAGACACGACGGGCGTCCATTGCCTTCGCGCACTTTCGGGATTGACCCGAGCCTTCCATATTTCGCCCGGTCAATTACCTGAAATTGATGTAAGGGCTTTTGACTTGTTTCTTCGGGTTGACGACGGCCTAGCCTGGAAATGGCCAGCACGCCTTCGTCCGAGTGCTTGTTGGATGATCGATACTCATGTCGACTTCCATTCTAGACTTGATGAGGCTCGATCCTTTGATCTTGTCTTTGCTGCCCAGAGAAACGGAGCGGAGCGGCTGCGAAACGAGGGAATTGCGAATGCTCAATGGCTACCATTGGCGTGCGATCCTTACATTCATCGACGCCACGACGTTCAGAACTGCTGGGACGTCAGCTTTGTGGGGAACGTTAAGCCGGGATCGCGATCTGACTTGCTCACTCTTATTGCGCGACGATTTCCCCGATCGTTCATTGGCCAAGCTTATGGCGATGAGTTGGCGAAGGTGAATTCCGCGTCCCACATAGGATTCAATTGCGCCATTGCTGACGATATCAACATGCGCGTCTTCGAGACAATGGCCTGCGGCGTTGCACTCACTACCAATGACCTCGTCGACAACGGGCAAGCTGCATTATTTCGTGATGGGCTGCATCTCATCACGTATAAGGGCGCCGATGACCTCCTTGACAAGCTGTCGTTTTATTTGAGGCGTGATGAGGCCCGCGAAACAATTGCTCGCCTGGGCCAAGCGGAAGTGCACGCGAACCATACCTATCGACATCGGATGGGAGCAATTCTCCAAGCCTCGTATCGCGACGCCTCCGAGATGGTTTCAGTTCCGGCTGGCGACTTCCGCTTGTCCGGTGCAGTTGTTGAACTCGTCGATATTGTCATCAAGTCATTTCTACGGCCCAAAGCCTTGCTACGGTTAGTTCGATCGATCCGCAAGTGTTACCCCGCGGTGGCCATCACAATAGCCGACGATGGTGGCCTTGAAATCGCGACCGACCCAGATTCGCAAGAATGCGTTGCCTTAGTCCGCGACGAGCAAAACATTCGCATGCTCGGTTTGCCGTATGGCGTTGGAGTCGCCGCAGGGCGGAACCATTTGATTGAGCAAACGACACGACCGTACCTATTATTTCTTGACGACGATTTCATCTTCACCGTCGACACGAAGCTGGAGCATCTCGTGAATCGGTTGAATGAAGACTCCACTCTTGGCGTCGTGGCCGGGACGTGCTTTGATCTTCGTGGGGACAAACGAATTCTTCGCCAGTCGGGTGGTACCTTAACCATTGACGACAACGAGCTCATTCACCAAACGTGGCCGCTAGCTGATGCCGCCGGTCTCTGCGATTATTTCCCGACATTCGCTTTAATGCGTCGCGCAATCTTCGATCAAGGACTTCATTGGCGCGGCGGCATCGGCGGAGAGCACTATGATTTTTGCCTCCAATTGCAGCGGTCAAAATGGAAGGCAGCAATCGACCAAACAGTGCAAATCGATCATGACTCCAGCATTGAATCCCTCGCCGGATATGTCGAACGCCGCATGGACTACGAAGCTTCGCAGCAGTGGCTGCTTGCAACTTGGGGACTTCGGGAGATAGTCCAAAATGGACAGACCATCGTGTCGCGGAAGCCTTTACCGGACAATGCGCCTGCTAAGTTGCAAGAGTTGATTAGTGCAGTGCACTTTGTCGACGAGTCTTACTTTGAGTTTGACCGGCCGGACGTCTTAAGTCTCGTGCCTCGATCTGCGGAGCGCATTTTGGACATTGGCTGCGGCGCGGGCCGACTTGGCGCGTCGATCAAGTCACGCCAGCGCGCGGAAGTGATTGGGATTGAGAAAAACTCAATCGCAGCGGCCAGAGCGGCCAGGTTCCTGGACACAGTCCATTGCGCCGACATTGAGGAAATGACGTGGTCGATCCCTCACAAGTCATGTGACTGTGTAATCATGGCGGATGTCCTTGAGCATCTGCGATTTCCCGAACTGGCCCTAGGGTACGCGCGACAGTGCCTGTCGGTTGACGGAATCGCCGTGTTGAGTATCCCCAATGTGCGAAACCACACTGTGGTGGCGTCACTCTTGAAGGGCAATTGGACGTATGACACAGCGGGCCTTCTTGATCGTACTCATTTGCGATTCTACACGCGGAGAGAAATCGAAAAGCTATTGTACCGGGCTGGTTTCGATATCGTTGAGATGAGAGCAGTGCGCAACGACAAAGAGCCGGATGAGCGGCCCAACGAAATGCATTTCGGTACGATACAACTTTCCGGCCTTTCCGCGAGTGAATCTGGAGAACTCGGCGTCTACCAATATCTTGTCGCGGCCAAGCCCGCACCGGTGCCGCGCGCCGGGCTCACGTCGGTAATCGTTCTTACTCACAATCAATTGCCGTACACCAGAATGTGCCTAGACAGCATTCGGCTGCGCACCGATGAGCCCTATGAATTGATCATTGTTGACAACGCCTCAACAGATGGAACCGTGGATTACTTACGGTCACTCCGTGGAGTGCGCGTCATCGAGAACCGTGAAAATCGAGGGTTTCCTGCTGGCGTGAATCAGGGGTTCGACGTGTCATCCGGTGACCAGGTGTTGCTGCTTAACAACGACACCGTTCTCACTACTGGTTGGCTTAAAAAGATGCTGGCCTGCCTTTATGCCGAAGCCGACATTGGGCTCGTTGGGCCAACGACGAATAATATTTCAGGTTTACAACAAATCTCAGCGTCATACGACGATTTGATGCAGCTCGATGGATTTGCGTGGGACTGGGGCAAAGAGCATTCGGCAGAACGAATTGAAACAGATCGCCTCGTCGGATTCTGTCTTCTAATACGCCGTGAAGTAATCGATCGCATCGGCAATATGGATGAGCAGTTTGGCATTGGAATGTTTGAAGACGACGATTATTGTAGGCGTGCTATCGCCGCCGGATATCGGTGCGTCGTAGCCGCTGACGCATTCGTTCATCACTTTGGCAGTCGAACGTTTGCGAATGTCGGTGTTGATAGCAATCAACTCCTTAGTCGGAATAAGGAATTGTTCGACAAGAAATGGAGCGCGCGAAGCACGGACGGAAACCAAGTACCGAGACCAGCGCGTGGAGCAAATAAGCTGCCACAATTTGACCTGCAACCCACAGACACGGGCGCAATTCGCCTCCAGGTGCGCCGTCCAAAAATATCCCTCTGTATGATTGTCCGGGACAATGAAGCGACTCTTGACGATGCACTCGCGAGCATTTCACCATGGGTCGACGAGATGATCATTGTAGACACTGGCTCCCGAGATCGTACTCCTGAGATCATAGCCCGACATGGCGCTCAGTTATTTCACTTTCCTTGGCTGGACTCTTTCGCGAAAGCGCGAAATGAATCGCTACGTCACGCAACTGGGGAATGGATCTTCTGGATGGACTCGGACGACACAATGCCGCCGGAGTGTGGAAGAAAACTTCGAGACATCGTCGAGCACCCGGTGCCTCCCCATATCTTAGGATTTATAGTGCAAGTCCACTGTCCGCACGTCAGCTCAGATGGGGATGCTGACGTCACAGTGGTGGATCACATCAAGCTTTTTCGCAATCGATCAGCCCTTCAATTTCAAGGACGAATCCATGAGCAAGTTATGCCGGCGATTCGACGCGCTGGCGGTGAAGTGATATGGACTGATATCTACGTAGTGCATTCTGGAGCCGATCAGTCTCCCGAAGCGCGAAGAAGAAAGCAACAGCGGGATCTCAAGTTGCTCGACCTTGAACTGAAAGAACATCCTGACAATTCTTTTGTTCTCTTCAACGTCGGAATGACCTATGCCGACATGGACGATCACCACGGCGCAGCTGGCGCGCTAAGGCAGAGCATTGCAAACGCGGACACAAGTGAGTCGCACCTTCGCAAGGCTTACGCGTTGCTGATCGCTAGTCTCTCGCAAATGGCGGAATTCGAGGAGGCCGATAGGGTATGTGGTAGAGCGCTGGAGCTATTTCCAAACGATGTAGAGTTGCTGTTTCGTGAAGGATTCATCGCACACCACCTAGGACAACTTGCTCGGTCTGTTGACGGATACAGGCGAGCTCTTGCCGCGCCCGAAGAATTAAATTTCGGCAGTGTCGATCGTGGATTGCGAGGCTATAAAACACGCCAGAACCTCGCGATCGTCTACGAGGCTAGGGAAGAATACGCCCTGGCCGAGGAACAGTGGAAACTCGTGCTGGTAGAGATGCCGGTTTACCAGCCTGGCTGGATTGGACTAATTGGCAACTTAGTTTTGCAGCACAAGTTGACGCAGGCCGACAGCATGACGGATCAAATGGAACAGCACATTGCAGGTTTAAGGGTTCATGGGCTGCGCGCGCAAATCGCCGTGGCCAGAGGAGACATCGTCGGTGCCCAAGCGCAACTTGAGGCCGGTGTGGCGGCTGATTCGACGAATGTGGAATTGCTGGATCGTCTTTGCAAACTGTTATTTGAGTACGGCGAACCGCAGGATGCAGAGACGCGACTGCAGCAACTCATTGGACTCGTTCCTGACAACGCTTCCGCGTGGCATAATTTAGGAAGCATCCAACTTCGTCGACAGAATATTCAAGGCGCGGTGCTAACCTTGCGAAAAGCGATCGAATTGCGGCCGGCTTTTGCCGCAAGCCATTTCTACCTTGGACTCGCTCTGGAGCAACTGCAGGAGTTTTCGGCCGCGTTGGAAGCTTGGCGACAAGCCATACAAGTTGATCCAGAAGACCGTGCGGCAGCCGAGGCGCGTGCCCGCATTGCCGGTTTCAAATCGAACGCATAGCCTTATCCGACTAGTGCGTCAATGAATTTCGGCCGCTCGGCTTTTTTCATGCAACTTCGGCGATTGGCAAGGCGGCAATCAACTGGAAGCAGATTGAGTTGCTGCATAAACGGTTGGAAGATTGTTCCGAAGTTCGCTTCTCCAGGTAGGAATGTCCTTGCGGTATCCACTACGAAATAGCGTGAGGTCAAAGACCGAATTGTGGGGTCGCAGAGCAGCCGCGCTTAAAGACCGCGACTTCACCGGAAGAATGCGAGGCGACGATATCGGCAGCTCGATTTTGGCAGCCTGCCGAAAGATCTCGCGCGCATATTCGTACCAACTGGTCTTCCCAGCACAAGCTACGTGAAGCACTTGATTCAATCGGTTGCCGCTCGTGCAAGCTAGCATGGCTTGTTGAATGATCGTGCAAGTCGCCTCAGCTAGAAAGCGCGCCGAAGTCGGAGCGCCAATTTGGTCGTCTACAACCTTGATTTCTGACCTGTCACGAGCAACCCGGAGCATTGTCTTCACAAAATTTGTGCCATAGCTACCGTAGACCCACGACGTACGAATAATCAGGTATCGATCGCACAAATTTCGGACTGCCTGTTCACCGGCGAGCTTGGTTCTACCATAAACATTGAGCGGATCAGGAATATCGTTTTCCTTCCAAGGTTGCTTGCCATGCCCGTTGAAGACATAGTCCGTAGAGAAGTGAATTAGCGTCGCACCAATTCGGTCCGCTTCCTCCGCCAGAATCCCTGGCGCCTTTCCATTGATGTCCATCGCCACTTCCGGTTCGGACTCGGCCCTATCAACTGCGGTATAGGCGGCGGCATTTAAAATAATTGTGGGACGCACTCGGCGAACGAGCTCGCGAATTTGATCTGACTCGCGCAGGTCTACAACGTATTGAGTGCCTTCTATTGCGAGCACGGAGCGTGGTGGGCGTATGACGGGAACTACCTGTCCGACATCCCGAAGCGCGAGCACTAACTCACTGCCGAGTTGACCATTGGCTCCCGTCACGAGTATTCGTGAGTTCAAAGCACTTCGCATTTGTTTCCGAACGCGGCGATCATGACTATTTGGGATGGCCGTTGAGGATGTGCTTACCATCTCCCCATTTAGGCAGCCGAGTGATTTGGATCTCGTCGAGCATCGGCGCCATTGAATCTCTCTCAGAAACGATCGGATACGCTACCGGCCAACGAATCCCGATTCGAGGATCGTCCCAACGGACAGTGATCTCCGCTTCGGGGTGATACTCCTCGGTGCACTTGTAGCTCACAAGGGCCGACTCAGAAAGCACGCAAAAGCCGTGCGCATAACCAGCCGGAATGTAAAGTTGTCGGCCATTTCGGTCTGACAAGTTGATGCCTATCCATTTTCCAAATGTAGGAGATCCGAACCGAGCGTCGACAGCGACGTCAAAGATCTCGCCCCATGGCACACTGACCAACTTACCTTGCCCAAATGGAGATTGAAGATGGAGGCCGCGGAGGACGCGGGCGGATGACCAAGACACATTGTCTTGCACGAAACGCTCCCGAAATCCAGCGGCCGCGAATCGCGATTCACGCCAGGTCTCCACGAAGTGGCCGCGACGATCGCGATTCACGTTTGTTTCCAACAGACATGGTCCATCGATATGCCTTAAGCTACGATGTGGCTCGCGGCCGTCGAGAATCGCCAGAATGTGCATGGGTCTATCCTCAAACATGAGACGTAAGAATCGCCGCGATTCGAGTGATATTCTAAGCGATTGACCTGCGTCAGGAATTGCTTGCCATCGGGATTGTTGTTTGCGAATTCAACGCGGTGCGAAATGAACTACGATAATGGCAAGACATGGAAAGCATTGGTATATTCGACAGGCGCAGCTCCGGAGCTTTATCCGGCGACATCGGTGCTGCCAAAAGGACTGCTCGCGATCTATGACAAGCCACTGATCTACTATCCACTCTCGGCGTTGATGCTTGCTGGCATTCGTGATTTTGCCATTTTGGCGCCGGCAGTCGACTGCGCATGGTATCGGCGCGCATTGGATCACGGACAACAATTCGGTGTGCAAATCGACTATCGCCCGCAGGAGCTGTTTGTTGCCGCATGCGACTCCCTTCTCTGTGCACGTGACTTCATTGGTGATTGCAATTTTGCAGTCATATCTGTCGATTGCGTGGTCTTTGCTGAGGGCTTGCAGGCGGCGTTAGCTCGGGCCATGAGTAGCTCAACCGAGGCGACAGTTCTTGCTCATCCAGTTCATGAACCAAGTAAGTACACGGTCGTCACTCTACGCAAGGACGGCAGTCCGTCCGAAATAGTGGATCGGCCAGTAAATGGACTTTCAAGCCTCGCGATCATGGGTTTGTCGTTCTACCGCAATCAAGCATTGAACTCTCTTGCTGCTATGCACACTTCCCCAAGAGCCAGCCTGACCGACTTTCATCAACTCTTGATAAGTCGAAACACTCTCGATGTACAGCAATGTGGTCGCGGTTTTGCTTGGCTCGATACGTCATCGCACGCGGCTATCGTCGCGGCCGCAAACTGCATCGAGTCAATCGAGTCTACCCATGGTCTCAAGATTGGATGCCTGGAAGAGATAGCATACCGCAGAGGCTATTTGTCCGGCGAGCAAATTCTGACGGAAAATCGTGGCCACAACTGCGGATATGCCAGCTATCTTGTGGAACTTGTTCGCACCCTTCCGCTGCATTTAAAGGACGATTAAAGCAAGGGCGGTGAATGCAATACCTATCAACCTGTTGATCACAGCGGCTGGAAACCGCGCGACTGCGCAGTCGGGGTAAACTGTGCATGCAAGGGCACACCTTCACACGTGATGGCGAGTTTTATTCTTGTAAATTTGGCCACGGACCATACAACAATGAATAGGGAGGATGTCTCACAGGCGGACGGAAACTGCGCAGAAGGAATCAATCGCTCCTTTCGATCTGATCCTGATCTAAGCTAGCCGCAGCGCAGACAGTCGTTCTGCGGCAATATACAGCGAGTTACTGCCGCGCTGAATATTCGACACAGTCGTGATGTTTTGTCCTTTAGCTCTTGGAGCAAAGCGATGTGGACACAGATTGACGCGTCCAATGTGCCCGGCTTGGCACGTCATGTTGCTATCATGCAGCAAATGGATCGCGGTTATGCCGAACTTAAGGCAAGCAGCTTGGTGTTCGCAATCAGCGAAGAGCAAGGCGAAGTCTGGCACTATCAGGGAACTAATTTTGAGATTGCGATGATGTTTCGTTATCTCGCCCCGCGACGCCAGTTCCATCTCGCTCATGTCGGCTTTGTCGGCAACGTACAGCCGGCCCAAGTTCTGGATATCAATATTCTCCGAGGGCGCGATTTTTTTCGGTCGCACTCAATTCAAGCTGTCGTCGGAGTTCGTCCGAAGTCAATCGATTTCCAACCGCTCGCGCTTTACCACGATCTCTGCCTGACCCATCCGAATCTGAAGATCAGCGTGGAGAGTGAAACAGAGGAGAAGGTGGTGTGGAATATCGCGTACAAATCGTTGTCGTAGATAAAGCGTAACTCGCGGCAATGTCAGAGGAAGTGTTCAGGGGGTTGACAAAAATGGTCGCCACGATGGCTCGCAATCTCGACGGTCAACGCATCCTGAAGTGGGCGACCGCGTTGCTCGATGAGTCGTCGACTACAACTAGCGTGGAACGAAGCACTCGGCCAGAACCATTCGCACGAAATCTAGGCTCGGTCGTTGGTATAAAACTCGGTTTCGGAGATATCCCCATGGGCTCGTCAACGGCACTAATGTCGCCTCTCCCGTCCGCAACCGCCGGCAAGTGGCTAGAGGTAAATTGTGACCAGGGTGATTTAGTTCATAGGTGGTTAAACGTGATGTATCGAATGGACCGTAGCTATCTCCGTGAGACGCCGCTGCAATTTAGCAACTCAGTCGTGCACAAACCGTGGGCGCGGGGAGCAGCGTATTACCTGTGGACAGCAAACTCCGAGGCAGTCGTCAGGCTGGCTTATGCTGAAGAAAGGCTGCAGCACCACGTGATGAGTGTTGGGTTCGTCGGAGATATGTCACCGCAGCAGGCGCTGGATCAGATAGTTCAATGTACGATCGATTATCTTATCGAACGTCGGGCGAGGTCCGTATTTGCTATAGCTCCTAAGCGAATGGACAGCCAGGAAGTGTTAAATCTCTATGACCTCGTTCCAACACATCCGCGCTTGCGGGTCATCACTGAGGCAGAATCACCGCGCGGCAGACGATGGAACATTGACTTTCCCGAACTTCAAATCCCCTAATGCTAGCTCCAGCCGCGCTGGGTTGTAGGAAATAGACTATGACACTGCCTCCCGATCCAGGCCGCCGTCCAGGAAGTTCCCTCAATACTTCAGGGAAGCCGCAACCTGAACGCCCCGTTCTGGAGTACGGCACGGGTGGACGGGCACTTCAATCCGACGACGCCATTGCGCGTGCGTATGCCTCCGCGAGCAACGAACACGGCTACGAATTGAAGGGACAAGGACGCTTAACTCCGACGGGGGCGGCGCCGGCCGTAAATCTTGGCACGGGCTCTCTGCTAACTACTTTTTCATTTCCCCCATCGGGCGCGTTTGCCCCTGCTGCGAGCATTACTAACAATAGTGCTGGACTAAACGGTAGTAACCCAGCCAGCTTCGGCAATTCAAATGCCGGCGCAAACGGACAAACCTCAACCGGTCCTTCCGGTTGCGCGCTTATCTCGGATACTTGCGGTACGGGATACTCGGGACACTATGGAGCTCCTTCAACACCAGGTGATCCGTGGCCACCAATCGCACCCGTTGCCTCCGATAAAGTAGTCACGGCCTCTCCGACGACACAAACTACCCCGTCCGGACACGCATTTATTTACGACCTCGTTAGCGGGTTTAAGAGCGGGTTGGTCAGTTACCAGACTCCGTTGCGCGCGGGCCAGCACGCGACCTGGACTGTAACACAGGCAAGCCTTGGAGTGCCTTCTCGGGTTATCGATCCATTCGGTCGTCGGCTGACTTACACGTACGACGCCATTACCTCACGTTTGAGAGCGATTGCGGATGTGTCGGGACGTATCACTACTTTCACGACCGAGGCCGCGAGTTCTAGTTACAACATCAAAGCTATCATTCTGCCGAATCTGAGTAGGACGACCCTCAGCTGTGATCCATTCGATGGAGTGTTTCAAAAACCAGTAATGAAGCGATTCACAACTCCGGACGGCGGAGTTACAACAATTGTGCATGCACACGAGCATGGCAACTTTGAAGTAAAGAGCATCACTACGCCAGGTAACTACCGTACGACGTACACGTACGCCTATGTGTCAGTCGGAGATGACGAAGCTCGCGTTGGCCTTACTCGCGTACAAGATCCGCGCAATCTGACGACAACATTTGTGATCCTCAATGATCTCGCGAACATCAATGTTGTTCGTAGTGTAACCAATCCGCTTGGATTCCGAGTTACTAACACATGGGATCAGAATCGTCTCACAGGCACGGCCGATGCAAATGGCCGGGCCACTTTCACCTATGCAACTATGCAAACGGACGGTGGCACACGCCGTATTAAGAGCGCAAGAAAGCAAGCGTCGGGGGTGTTTACCTATGTCTACAATACGAATGATCAAGTGGAGGGATTGATAAATCAGAAAAATGTTCGCACGACACTCGTCTGGGATAGTGACGGATATCGCGCAGCCATTATCAACGCCAAGCTTTATCGAACATCTTACTTATACAACGGCCGTGGGCAGGTCACCGCGACAATCGATCCGTTGATTCGGCGGACAAGTTTTGTCTACGACACGTATGGAGAGTTGGTAGCTGAGGTCAATCCTGCGGCGCAGCGGACCTCGTTCGTCTACAACCAGTATGGCCAATTGACGGGTACCATCAATCCACTTGGCAATCGAACGACGCAAGTCCGCGACGTCATGAATCGGATTACCGGGCAGGTCAATGCCAATTTATTTCGTACGACTTTCATGTACGACGTCATGGGACAGCGAATAGTCTCGATCAATCCGTTGCTGAATCGCACGACCCTAGTTTACGATGTTGAAGGGCGCGTTGTCGCGGCAGTGGATCCAACTGGGGCGCGCACTTCCTACACGTATGACGGCAATCGCAATCAAACGAGCCAAATTGATCCATTGCTTCGACGAACCTCGTATGTTTACGACGCCGCGAACCAGCTCGTCTGTGAAGTGAATGCACTCTTGCAGCGGACAAGTTATGTCTTTGACAGTGCGGGCAACCGTGTGGCGACAATCAATGCCCTACTGGAGCGCACAACCGCTGTATACGACTCCGACCGCCGGCTGGTCGGTGCGATCAATGGCCTTGGCGAACGCTCGACTGTGGTTTACGACGGTTTGGGCAGCGAGGTTGCCACAATTGATGCGTTGGGGCGGCGATTCACGTCGATTTACGATGACTTGGCACGTCGCACGGCGATTATTGATCCGTTGTTGCACCGCAATTCATTCGTATACGACGACGCTAATCGGCTAGTCGCTTCCATTGATGCGATGTTGCGCCGGACGACGTATGTCTCAGATTTGGCCGACAAGCAAAAGGTCATTATCAATCCTAGGCTAGCCCGATTCACCAGTATCTACGATAAGGCGGGGCAATTGTGTGCCACAGTTGACCCACTCGGCAACCGCAGTACGTTGGTTTACGACCCCGCCGGGCAGCCAATTGCGTCTGTCGATCAGCTCGGATTTCGCACCACGACGGTTTATGACGCCGCCGGTCAGCGCACCGCGACAATCGATCCCCTCCTGCATCGTACAACGTTCCTCTACGATTCGGTCGGACGTCAAGTTGGAATGATCAACCCCGAGCTGGACCGCAACACCTGGGTCTACGATGCTGCGGGCCAGTTGACAGCGGCGATTGACGGCGAGGGCCACCGAACCAGTTATGTCTACGATATGGCCGGCAGGCTGCTGCGAATGACCGACGGCTTGTCACATTCGACCACCAACGTCTATGACGCGGCCGGTAGGCAGATCGCTACCATTGATGCCCAGCTCAATCGGTCCACCTATACGTACGACGCGGCGGGTCGACAGGTGCGCGTCGAAGACGCGCGCGGCAATACGAAAGCCAAGCGGTATGATGCGGCCGGGCAGGTGTTGGCGACGATCGATTCGTTGGGAAATCGGACTACGTATGGCTACGACGGGGCGGGCCAGTTGTTGCGATCGACGGATGCGCTCGGCCAGATAAGCACGACTGTGTATGACGCTGCGGGACAGGTGCTTGCAAGCGTAAATCCGCTAGGCAACCGGACAACTTACACATATGACGGTGCAGGTAATCAAACGAATGTAATTAACCCACTCGGATTTCGTACGACGTCAGGCTACGACCTCGCGAACCAGAGACTCAGTTACTTTGATCAGCTGAATAGGCGAACTCTATTTGGCTACGATGCGACCGGTCGACTAGTTCAAATTACAACCCCGGCAGTTCGGACTTACAGGTATCGTTTTGACGCCGCCGGACGACAGACGACAGAGATCAACCCGGCGTTCAATCGAACTAGCTTCGTTTATGACGCGGCCAACCGGCGCACCGCGCTCATTGACGCCAAAACCAATCGCACGAGCTTCTTGTATGACCGCAATTCCCAGGTCATCCGCGAGACCGATGGACTTGGACGACGGATCACCTTCAGTTACGACGCGGCCAATCGGCTTGCCCGGCGGCTCGACCCCCGAGGTGTCATAACAACATACAGCTACAATTCCGTCAATTGGCAAACTAGTAGGCGATATTCGGACGGTACTAGAGTGACGATGATCTACGACTCGACGGGCAACCGGACGGGGATGCGAGATCCGAGCGGTGTTTATACCTACAGTTATGATCCGATGTCGCGGCTAAGCGTGTTCCGTGACCGGGTCAACTCCCGCCGACTGTCGTACACGTACGACGCTGTCGGCCAACCTCGCTCGCTGACTTCCCCTGCCGGCCGGCTCACATATTCGTTCGACAGTGCCGGCCAGAGTACGGGGATCTCGAATCCCCTCACTACGTGGACCTACGATGCGGCGGGGCGGACCATTGCCAAGTACAATGCAAACGGCACCCGAGTCAGCTACACCTGCGATGCGGCAGCCCAGGTTACAAAGGTTGCGAACATGGACGGCCTTGGGACATTCATGGGTTTCGACATTCGCTTCAATCTTCTGGGTAATCGATCGCGAATCACAGATTCTTTCACCGGTCAGACTACTACGTTTGGTTACGACGCTTCCACTTGGCTAGTCCGCGAGCGCACAGCCTCGACCCGTTTCACTTACACCTATGACCTGGTCGGCAACCGTCTCACGATGGATCGCATTGACGGCAGTCGCGTGACGTACACCTATGATGCCGCGAATCAATTGAACCGCCAAATCGATTCAGGCGTGACAACCACCTTCAGCTACGATCAGGCGGGCAATCCGACGCTCCAGCACGATTCGACCACCCCTCGCCGCGTTACGTATACCTGGGATGCTGAGAGCCGGCTTGCAAACTTCAATCAGTCAGGGCCGACTGCCGTCCAGCTTACACATGTCTACAACGGTGATGGGCTCCGCGTCGCACGCACAGGAACGACGGGGAATGCCAAGTTTGTTTGGGATCGCCAGAACATCCACATCAAACTCGACCCGTTTGATGCGATCGGGGACTACTATGTTTACGAACCCCGTGAGTTCGGCAACCTAGTTTACTCTGGGATGTCTGCGCGATGGCATCACTTCGATCCGATGGGGTCAACCCGAGCATTGACAAATAGTACGCCCACAATCACCGATCTGTTTGGCTATACAGCATGGGGGGAAGTGCTCGCCGATACGGTGAACCTCGGGGCTACCCCATTCCAGTTCGTGGGACGGCTAGGCTATTACTCCGACGACGAGGACTTAGGGAAGGGGCACACTACCACGACCCTTCCGCTGTACGTGCGAGCGCGGTTCTATCAGCCGAACATAGGACGTTGGATAAATCCGGACCCGCTACGGAATATGGTGGAGTGGTTGAACCCAGCTGCGAGGGGCGCTCGCGTGCCGGAAGATTGGCTGCAAGTGATTAGTGGTGCCTATAGATACGCGGGGAACAATCCCACGAATATTGTTGATCCAAGCGGACTATTTTCGCCAGTCCTGGCCGCCATCGCTCTCGTGGTCGCTTGTGCCTTCCCGCAATTTCTGTTGGCAATGTCACAATACGGAGCGCGAAGCGACAAGTTTCGCCACTGTTGGGTGTCTTGCCGCGTTGGAAAATCATGTGGAGGAGCAATCCAAGAAGTTGCCGGCATTGGAAAAGAGGTACGCGATCAAACAATTGCCGCTTACTGTGCCGCATTCCCTGATCATGCGATCTGTCAAGGCGGGCATGGAGATTTTTGGGATTCCCTAGGGGATATCGCTGCCAATCATGCATGCGTCTACTGGGAGCAATACATTTTTGGATGCCCAGGGGGCTGGATTGGAACACTTTTCAGAGAGAGCTGCGAGGAATGTTGCAGTCGATCCTATGCTTAAAACTACATTTCGGAACGCTGGAAAGGCAATGCTTGCTTCAGCGATCGTCATTCAGCTAGGTGGACTTATGTATTACCTGGATAGCGAGCCTTTTCGGGCCGTCACGACAGATGCGCTGCGGCTGACGCCAAAGGACAGTGCGTGCATACAGAGTATCCAAGAAGGGGTCATTACCATCGAAGTAAATGTGTCGGTACTGAATCGAGCGTACGCGATACTTACTTTTCTCGGCGTGATGTTCAACGTGAGTGGTATCTGTGTACTATTCCTCGGCGACGGAGATCGCATCTCGAAAGTCGGTCCCGATTTAAATCGTTAGTGTAGTGTCACGTAAATGACGCCGAGTACTTCGCGGTTCGAGTACCCTACTCCAAAAGCAGCGGTCCGAACTGTATTGAAGTCCCCACGCCGAGAATCAGGCTAATGAGCCCAAAGAGTGCTGGCGTGCCTGTTCGCGCTTGGCACGAGTTAGAATGTTTGGTAACGAGTGGGTCCGAGCAGCTGTTGACTGAGGTTTTGCATGTGCATTTCCAAATGCGAATGGCTTAGATCTGAATTCCGAGCTGCGATTCAATCTTTGTTGGATTGCGTTAAACCTGAACGGGAGCGCACGTTCGAGCGCGACCTGGCGCGTCGGGTGGCAATGGACAACGAGACCTTTTGTCGAACGTACTACGGCGATCCGGATATTCCAAAAGAGATTCCGATTCGTCTAAGGAAGCTTTTTTCACACCAGCTCGGCCAGCATCGGGAACGACTGGCGCCAACCGACAAGCCAACAGACGTGTACGACGATCTCGATCTTTATGAGCTCCTAGTCGAGGTGCAGGATGAGTTCGGCGTTCGCATGTCGAACCAAGAGCTGAGCCAACTGGATGGGTCGTTCGACTCAATCGTTAGACTGCTGGCCGCGAAATGGCCGACGCACTATGATCGATAGGTCAGGGGAATGAAAATGGCATGTCAGTGATCATGAAGAGGTGCAGTGTGGACGGCTCATCGGCACTGGCAAGGCCGCCCTTTCGCAAATGCGGCCAATCGGACGTTTCGGCGTGCTATAAAATGTGGCCTTCGGGTCCCTGGGAACTAAATTCATTCTTGCTGCGAGTCATTCAGCGCGTGGGATTTGACAGGGAGCATGACCGGCCGGCAATTGCTCTACTATATGTCGACATCGTTCTAAACCGACGACGCCGAAGGTTACGGCAGCGCGACATGTTCACTTGTAGCCGGTAATAAATGGGCGTTAAAGGATGTTCGCGCTCGGAATGATCACCGCGCCACGTTACGGCCTTAACGTCAACGAATCCATCGCAGAGTTCCGGCGCGGCGGGTTTAGTGAGCCCTTGCACATCTTTTGTGAACCCGGAACAGAGCGGATCGCGATCACTGATCAAGTAGTGGTCCATCGGAATGCGACGATACAGGGGGTGGTTGGGAACTGGACGCAGTGCTTGCGATGGCTCCATGCCAATACTTCAAGTAGCTATCTCATCGTTGCGGAAGACGACGTGATTTATTGCCCATCCGCTCGTCGCACCCTTCAACATGGGATCGAGCGCATTTCGTTGTTTGGGTACCTCTCAGCATACAATCCTCGTCGCAACGAGCCCTTGATGTTGGGACGGAAGGGATGGGTTGAATTAAATCGGGGGCGAGATTCCTGGGGCACCCTTTGCATGTGCTTCAGTCGCGACTCGGCCTGGCAGCTTATTGAAAGTGGCGCCCTTGATGCTGAGGAACAACTACGCGGCCCCACGGATTATGCCGTGGCAGATTTTTTCTTGCGAACCGGCATTCCCTGTTTCTATCACAATCCAAGTTTAGCGGATCACATTGGCCGCATAAGTACTGTTGGCCACAATTGGTATAATGAGTGTCTCGGGCTCGACTTTGCTCGCGACGCGGATCTGCCGACACCGGAGATTCACCTTCAGCGTTCACCCGTCGAAATCCGGGACATCACGAGTTGACATTCACCAGCAAAGCCAAATTCCGCGATCGAGGGACGGTGGGCCATGCAAAAAGTCGTTCTCTGCCGACCTGTCACACGTGACAAGCGGAATGCATCAACTAACGCGCGTCCAAGAGCGATTCGTATCCTGCCGTCAGCCGAAGGTGAGCATCCGCGACCGAGAACCAACTGCCGCGTTCGAATTGTTTAATTCCAGATGCTCGCTGCACCACCGCATCTGGCCAGGAAGGACGCTGGCATTGCTGCCACGCATTGACGTTGGAAGTGTCAAGCTTCATTCTTACAATGTTAACAATGCAAACAGTTGCAGAGCAGGCCAGTAAACAGTAGGTTCACGGCGGCGAAACGCGAGGGATGGCGGCATGAGTGTTTGCCGCAATGCTGGCAAACAATTAGAGGTAGTCGGAGCATTCTAGTGAAGCCTAGATGCGAGCCCTCCTGCTGCGATCGGCGGTGCGCGCACAATTGCGCTCTCCATCGCTTCGCTGACCATTCGATCCGAGCGGACTAAAGTGCCGCGGGACGAACTCGTCGTTTCAGATCGTCACAACTGCGATCCGTCGGCGCAGTGTGTATCCCATCAGGAAATCAAAGTCGAACAAGCGAGCTTCCACTAATGCGAATTGCAGTTTGCTTGGCTGGGCATTCTCGCACTTTCCGTGACACTGCGAAGAGCTGGGAGCACCTACGGTCACAGCACGCAGTTACGTTCTTTGCTAGTCTTTGGAGCAAAACGGATTTTACGGGGCCGACCTGGTGGGGCGATTCACGAACGGCAGATGACTTCACCACCCGTGATTACGAAGAATTCTCTCGCTTGTTTTCACCAGCTGCCTTGCTCGTAAATGAGCCGCAATTGCATCGTTCACACGAATACGGCGGTCTAGATATCACGAGCAGATGCAAGCCATCAAATATAGAGAAGCAATGGGCAATGATCCGTTTGTGCCATGCGCTTTGCCTTCAGAGCCAGACCGAGTTTGATATAGTTGTGCGGTCCCGGCCCGACGCGGAGCTAATTCACTTTGAGCCTATCGTTCCCGGATCTGACGAAATCGTCTGTACGTTTCGTCCCCACACGCCCGGGTGCGATGCCATATTCTTTGGTCGCCCCGCGGCTATGACACGTGCCGTTTCATTGGCGGACGAGTTTCCGGCCTGCGTCGATCGGCTCGGCGGCGCGGACATCATACCAGAGCTCCTATTTGTGGAGCATTGTTGGCGCGTCGGTTTGAATGTTCGCCGCAGCAGAGAAATTATTTCGGCCAATCTCGTTCGGGCAGGCGGAGTCAGGCTTTCATTGACAGGATGAAAGATTGCTTCCGTGAGGGTCGAGGCCGACTTGCTTTTGAAAACTGGCTTGCCGACCAATCAAATACTGTTGCCACTGCCCAATTCCAAAGCAGATGACCTTGGCAACCGTGGAGCTGTCGCAAGCATCACTTCGGCGAGTGCCAGATTGGTAAACTCCGATATGGGATGGCACACATCCTGCAATTCGGTCAACGCCCGAGCGACACGCCAATAGACCTTTCGCGCGCTTCCGGGCCTGCTTGACGGCGATTTTTCTCTGTCGCTAATCCCGCATTGAAGTCCTCGCTTCCTTGCGTCAGCGGCCTGAGCGCCGTAGCCACACCGCCAAATGTCATGTCGCCAACGATCTCTCTTAGGCTCGCCTCACACGGATCTTTGACAGCGCAACTCGTTGCTTACCCTCCGACAGGTCCCGTGGCCCGCCGCTGCCCAGCTACCGCAGAATCCATACGACTGATATCGATGGCCCAGATGTTTACCTCCTTCACCTAAGCG
>Ga0163150_10002532_pt1 | contig 27734 bp, 23 predicted proteins | sample OliLakLV19P2IB_FD_148628 | JGI IMG/M metagenome (GOLD analysis project Ga0163150, IMG submission 148628) | Freshwater microbial mat bacterial communities from Lake Vanda, McMurdo Dry Valleys, Antarctica - Oligotrophic Lake LV.19.P2.IB | ecosystem: Environmental > Aquatic > Freshwater > Lake >...
CATCTAGCCCATACCCTCTGCCCCATGCCCCATGCCCTCTGCCTTTACCCCTCTGCCCTATGCTCCTGATCATAGATGATGACCAGGCTGTCCGAACCTCCTTACAACTTTTATTAAAGAAAGAAGGGTTTTCGACTATGGCCACCGGAATACCCGAAGAGGCACTGCAATGGATCCAGGAGCAAAAAATAAACCTGGTAATACTCGATATGAATTTTTCGAACAATACCTCAGGGGAAGATGGCTTGCGGGTTTTGGAAAAGATTAAACAAATCAATTCAAACATGCCTATTATTCTGATTACCGGGTGGGCCACCATTGAATTAGCAGTCCAGGGTATGAAAATGGGTGCCAGCGATTTCATAAACAAACCCTGGCAGAATGAATATCTGCTACAGTCTATTCGCACTGCCTTGAATCTTTCCAATACCGAAGCACAACCGGCAAACCGAAAAAAACTGGATGCCCGATTTGATTTTAGTCAATTGATTGGCGAGGATGAACAATTTCTTCAAATTCTGGAAACCATCGGGAAAGTAGCTGTTACAGATGCCTCCGTACTCATTACCGGAGAAAGCGGAACCGGAAAAGAATTAATTGCCGAAGCGATACATCAAAACAGTAAACGCTCCAACCTTCCTTTTGTAAAAGTTAACCTGGGTGGAATCGCTGCCAGTCTGTTTGAATCAGAAATGTTTGGCCATGTCAGAGGGGCTTTTACCGATGCGCGTTATGACCGGGTAGGCCGATTTGAATCAGCCAATAAAGGCACCATTTTTTTGGATGAAATTGGCGACCTGGACCTGAGTAGTCAGGTAAAATTGTTGCGGGTATTACAGGATCGGACCTACGAAGTGCTCGGGAGCAGCCGGACCAGAACCTTAAATGTCAGGGTGATCTGTGCCACCAATCAAAATCTGGAAAACATGGTGCAAAACAAGACGTTCAGGGAAGATTTATTATACCGGATTAATCTCATCCTCATCCATGTACCACCGTTAAGGGAAAGATCCAACGATATCCCACTCCTGGTTAATTTTTTTGTCAGGAATTTAAGCGAGATTTATCAACGACCTGAATTAAAAGTGAGTGCCGACGCGATTAAATGGTTAAAACAACTCCGGTTGCCTGGTAATATCCGGCAACTAAAAAACCTGGTGGAACGGACTATTTTGGTCACTCCCCACGATCATCTCGATACCAGAGATTTTATTGCCCAATGGCAGCCTGCCAATATAAAATCTGCAACGGAGGTTGTCCTGCCTGAAGTAGGTAGTATGACCCTCGAAGAAATGGAAATCCAGATGATACGCAAGTCGATGGAGTTTCACCATGGCAAGGTGTTGAAAGTGGCAAAAGCACTCGGATTGACCCGCAGTGCCTTGTATCGACGGCTGGAAAAATATAACTTTCCTCACGATGACACTTCGGACTAAGTTTATCCTGTTTATTGCGGTGATTCATTTGCTGCTCATCGCTTTGTCTTTTTATATTTTCAGGTCCAACAAAGTTTTCTTTATTATTTCTGAGGCGTTTATCATCATCTCGTTATTCTTGTCCAGGTCCTTATACCTCGAACTCATTGCTCCGCTCAAGCTTTTGTTGACCGGCATCGATGCAATCCAGGATAAGGATTTTAATGTAAAATTTCTAAAGACGGGTAAACTGGAGATGGACCGATTGATCGAGGTCTATAATAAGATGATTGACCAACTTCGGGAGGAGCGGACCAAACAGGAACAACAACATTATTTCCTGGACAAATTGATTCAAACTTCTCCTTCCGGCATTGTGATCCTGGATTTCGATGAAAAGATTTTCAATTTGAACCCCAGGGCCAGGGAAATCCTCGGGGTAACTGAAAAGGAAATGATCGGCCGGGCTGTAGACAGTTTTAATCACCCGGTGCTCCAAGCCCTCCACAAACTCCGGACCGGTGAAGCCAAAACGATTTCGCCTAATGGAACTCAAATTTACAAATGCCAAAAGTCTCATTTTATTGACCGCGGATTTGCCCACCATTTTGTCATGATTGAGGAATTAACGACTGAAATACTAACGGCTGAAAAAAATGCGTATGGAAAAATAATCCGCATGATGGCCCATGAAGTAAATAATTCAATCGGAGCAGTAAATTCTATATTAAATACCCTGCTCAAATTCCATAACACAGAACCGGAGATTCAACATAGTCTGGAAGTAGCAGTCAACCGAAATGACCATCTGAATCAATTTATGAAAAAATTTGCAGACCTGGTCCGTTTGGCCCCAGCCCAGAAAGAAATCCTGCAATTAAATGAACTGGTCATGAATGTTACTAAACTGATGGAATTTAAAGGCCGTGAAGCCCAAATTGTTTTTCAGTTTGAATGGTCGACAACACCAGTGCCGATCACTGCGGACGCCCATCAAATGGAGCAAGTATTGATCAATATCGTCAAAAATGCCATCGAATCCCTTGTTCAAAAAAGTGACCCAGGCCTTCGGTATATAAAATTCAGCACCCACCATTCTCCCAAACAAGTGACTATTGAAGACAATGGCATGGGTATTTCCCCGGAATCTCAATCTCAGCTTTTTTCTCCTTTTTTTACCACCAAAAGGGATGGCCAGGGCATTGGGCTCACGGTAATCCGGGATATATTAATGAATCATGGCTTTTTATATTCCCTGATGACCAATTCGTCAGGGATTACCAGTTTTGTAATTAATTTTCAGGAAAACAACCTGCCTAAAACAGAATGAATTGTTATTTGGCTGCGGCAGCGGGTTTTAATTTAACCAGCCAGTCCGCGATTTTCTCCAGGTCCTTTTTGGGAACCTGAGGCATGGGCATCATTGGGGGATACCCTGGCCACCGGTTTTGATCCGGGGCGTATACCGCCTGGACCAGTTCCGCTTTTTTCAATCCTTTTGCAGCTATCTCGAGCCAGGAAGGACCAATTAGTTTGACATCCACTTTGTGGCAGGTAAAACAAGTGTGTTTAACAAGAAGATCATTTACGGATTTAGGGATTTCAGTTTGTGCTCCTGCCTGCATCACAGACGTAAGACAAATAAGAAACAAAACAGATGGAATGCTTTTATTCATAGGTAAGGGACTAAAATCGGCACGTATTGGATTAAAATTTTGGCAAAAGTAAAGTTTTGACGCCATTGGTCTTTTAAAAGTTACAGCAATAACATTTGTTTAAGGAGGCGATGACAGCAGGTGATTTAGAAAGTTATGGACTCCCCTATTTCAGGCAAAAGTAACTTGAGGTCATTGGAAGCAAATGTTTGAACGGCTTCCTCTCTATCTATTTTGATGTAACCAAAGGTGTCATAATGAACCCCAATCACCGTATCACATCCTATCCATTGTGCTGCCTGGACTGCTTGTTTTGTGTCCATGGTAAAATTGTCACCAATCGGCAGTACGATAAAGTCAAATGGCCCGTCATGACGGATCAATTGCATGTCCAGGTTCAAGGCGGTATCCCCACTGTAAAAAAATTTACGCTGGTCCAACCCGACGACAAAACCCACTGGGTTGCCTCCATAGCTGCCATCAGGTAAAGAAGAAGAATGTACAGCATGAGTACATTTAACAGAACCAAAATTAAATTTCCACTGGCCTCCCGTGTTCATGGGATGATATTTTTCCACTCCTTGTTTATTGGCCCATACGGCTATTTCATACACTGCTATTACAGTGGAGTCGTTGTTTTTTGCCAGGCTGATCGCGTCCGCAGTATGATCACTATGCCCGTGACTCAACAAGATATATTCCGGCTTGATCCGGCTGAGTTCGATGTGGGCCGCCAGGGGATTGCCTGTAATGAAAGGATCAAACAATAAAGTGTGCCCACTGGCTTCCACTTCAAAACAGGAATGACCGTAATAGGTAAATCGCATCATAATTTTTGGATTGCCGTAAATTTAATTATTCTGTGCTTATTCTGTATGCTCTACCGGCAATATCGATGCAATTAAAACATATATTAAAATCAATTATATTTGCGATCCTAATACATAACTATGGTGGATTTAGAACAATTGAGATACCCGGTCGGTAAATTCAGCAAACCGGAATTCAGTTCTCCGGAACAGATTAAGGCTTGGATCCAGGACATTGAAGATCTGCCTGGTTTGTTGGTCAGCGAATTGCAAGGTCTAACGGATCAGGATCTATTAAAAACCTATAGGCCAGGAGGGTGGACTATTAATCAAGTGGTACACCATCTGGCCGACAGCCATATGAATAGTTTTATCCGGTTTAAACTTAGTTTGACGGAGCACCACCCGGTAATCAAACCCTATCTGGAGGATGCCTGGGCAGAAATGCCGGACGATAAAATGCTCCATTATGAAGCGTCTCTCCAAATCCTGGTCCATCTTCATGTCCGGTGGGTTTATCTGCTCCTACACATGAATCCTGAAGACTTTACAAAAGGATATATCCATCCTGAAAAGAAAAGGTTGGTGACCCTGGAGGAAGCAACCAGTCTTTATTCCTGGCATAGCCGGCATCATCTGGAACACATTCGCTTGGCTAAACGCTCTAAAAATTAAAAGTCGAATGAAATTCCTTATTGTTAGTACGCTAGTCTTTTTAGTTGCCTGTAGACAAGCGCCGGACCAGGCAACCTCCTTGAGCTCTACACCTCCGGCTCAGGGGATATTCCAGGAAGATGCCAATTATGCGACGCATCCCGGGATTGATCTCGAAGTCCAGTCTTTCTTCGACCGCTTTCGGCGTCTGGATAAATCTCAAGCCATGTTACTGGACTTGCGCACCCCTCCTGAATTTGATGAGGGGTATATCCCTGGCGCTATAATGATTAATTTTTTAGAGAATGATATTGATCAACAACTGGGCATGTTGGATAAAAACAATACCTATTTCTTATATTGTGCGCAGGGAGCACGCAGTATGAAATGTGTGGATAAAATGAAGGCTCTGGGATTCACAAAATTGTATAATCTGTTAGGAGGTTATGAAGCTTACGAAAAATCCTTAATAAAATAGCCAAAGAGCATTTTAACTTAATTTTATCCCCTGAGTTACGAAGCGGGTCGTACATTGGGTCTAATCGTTTATTTATGAAAATGTCCTTACTTCTCTTGCTGGTCTTTATGGTAACCAGGGTAACCAGTCAAAATCAGGGACTCCTTCATTTTGAGCAAAAAACCAACCTCCACCGGAGGATCCCTCAGGAAAATGAAGACATGAAAAAAATGATGCCTGAATTTCAGACTACCAGACATGAATTGTTGTTCAGGGAAAATGAATCATTATATCGACCTATGGATGAAGAAGAAGACATGCCGGGTGCTTCCGGAGGTGGTATGGTGATGCGTTTCCGGCGGCCTGAAACAATAATTTATCGGAACCACGACCAGGAGTATCAACTGGCGCAAAGGAGTATGTTTGAAAAAAAATACCTCGTTGAAGATACCCTCAAAATAGCTGCCTGGAAGCTGGGTACGGAGACCAAATCCATTTTAGGATACCACTGTAATAAAGCTACCTTAACCACAGAGAACAAAAGGGACACGGTCACCTCTAAAAATCAGATCACAGCCTGGTTTACGCCGGATATCTATAGTCCATTTGGACCGGAAGCTTTTGGCGGATTGCCCGGAATGATTCTGGCTTTGGATATCAATGAAGGCGAGGTGGTTTACCTGGCTAAGTCAGTGGATGACAAGGCGGATCTTAAAGATCTTAAAGCACCTACCAAAGGGGAGAAAATAAGCGGTGTTGAATTTCAAAAGTTAATGGAAGAAAGAATGAAAGAATTTCAACGCAACGGTCGCGGCCCGGGCCAACGCATGATCCGGATTAATTGATAAATATTTTTTTTCCTTCCAATACTTCTTTCAGCACCTTGACGTTGTCCACCTGCAGCCGCCCGCTGAGCAACAACCTCATTTCACGACGAAGCATGGCACTTTCGAAAAGTTGTTTTTCGGATTCTGTCTCCGGCACCACGGCAGGAACCTCTGTAGGTTTTTGGGTCAATTCATCGAGCGCTACAAAAGTAAAAAAGGCATGATTGGAGACTTCAGCATCCATCCTCCTGGAGTCGCTGACCGATACTTTTACATACACCTCCATGGAGGTATGGAATGAACGGGTCACATTGGCCTCCAGCGTAATTACATGGCCAAGGGGTATAGGCAATTTAAAAGAAAGATGATCGACGGAAACCGTTACACAGTATCGCTCAGCATGCCGGTTGGCACAGATTGCCGCGGCAATGTCCATCCATCGCATGAGATTTCCTCCCATGAGGTTACCCAGTGAATTGGTGTCGTTGGGCATAATCATTTCTGTCATAATAGACTTTGATTCCATTACTTTTTTAGAGGTATTCATAAAGTTTTCAAAAATTAAAATGAAAAATATACATCAGCCTTCCACAGATTGGATGTTTAAGGTACACTGGAATTCGGTTTCGAAAAAGCCGGCCAACATGGATTGAATCTGCAGCGGGTCAATCGCGATATCCGTTTCCAGGTGCAGCGAAGTGACCCCTTTGTCCGGGTCACGGATACCACAAGGGATTATATATTCAAAAGGCGAAAGGTCAGTATGGATATTAAAAGCCAAACCATGTAAGGTCACCCAACGGCTCATATGCACGCCTATGGCGCATATCTTTTTAGGTTGTCTGTCCTGCCGGGATTGAAGCCATACCCCGGTATATTTTGGATTTCTAAAAGCTTCCAGTTCAAAATGAGCTAAGGTGCGGATGACGATGTTTTCCAGGGACCGGATATAGCGGTGTACATCGGTAAAAAAGTGTTCCATATCCAGGATTGGATACATCACGGTCTGTCCCGGCCCATGGTAGGTGATGTCCCCACCCCGGTTTATCTTATAAAATTCAATACCCTTTAATTTTAACAATTCCTCATTGATCAGGAGGTGGTTTTCTTTTCCGGACCTGCCGAGGGTAACTACAGGACGGTGTTCACAAAAAATTAAATGGTAGGGGCCTGTCTCATTTGATTTCTGCGGGCCTGTCTTGCGGCGGATGATTTCCTGAAAAAGGGCAGTTTGGCGGTCCCAGGCCTCCAGGTAACCGACCAGGCCCCAATCCTGGAGAATAACTTGTCTTGGTGGTGATGTGTCCATGCAGCGTTTCTACAGAAAAATGTTTTTCCGATTTATTTTGTTCAAATTTTATTTAACGCAAAATTAACCGGTCTTAAGATATCGTTCATAGTTATCAATAGGCTTTGGTCATAATTTTGATTCTACGAATTCGAAGCCCATGAGATTGAAATATACACTTATTTTATTGTTGCTTTATAGTTTGAGTTGGTCTCAGGTATTTGAAGCAAAAACCAACAATGCTCCTTTCGAAGTCACCTATACCACGCTGAAAGTATATCCTAATCCGGTCGTAAGCCGGGGCACTCTGGAGTTTAAATTAATCAGAAATGCGCAGGTCAGGGTTTCCCTTCTCAATATTTTGGGGGCTGAGGTCAGAGAGCTTATCCGTCAAACCATGACGGCAGGAAACCAAAACATGCAATTTAACGCTGATCAACTCGAAAAAGGTACTTATTTTCTTCGGTTGACCGTAGATGGAGAAATCGTAAAAACCATCCGGCTAGCAGTGAGCAACAGGACCTGATAACAGGTCAATTGACTTTTGGCATGAATTATGTTAATTTTAAAGCTTGTAAATCAAGCTTCTATGAAACTAATATGTACTCTTCTCTTCATAGCCGCAATATTCTATAACCTGGAGGCACAAAAAAAAGCAAGGGATTTTAAAGTAACGACAACTGACCTGCGATCAATTGAACTCTATAAGGACTATTTAAATAGAGGGAAAGTCGTCCTGTTAAAAATATTCTTTGTGGATTGCCCGCCTTGTAATGAAATTGCCCCCCAAATCAGCCAGTTATATAAAAAATATGGCCGTGGTATTCAAGGAGTAGAGTTTATTGAACTGAGTAACAAAGCCTGGGACAATAATTCCGGGGTGACTGGTTATAAATTAAAATATGATCTCCCCTTCCCTTCCGTGAGTAACGACGGTGGCAGTGTCCAGGCAGCTGCACTTTATTCGGATAATTTTTATGGTCCCTTTTTTGGAACTCCAACCTTTGTCGTTATAAAACCAGATGGAAGTGTAAATTTTGATCCCAGGGGGTCAAACAGAAATGAAACCATTGCGCTATTGGATACTGCACTAGCTCAGGCATTGCGGACAATCGTCATTCCACCGGTTGATACCATAGTGACCAAACCCCCGGTGGACACGCTGAAACCTCCTATAGATACGATGAAACCCAAACCACCTGTAGACACCATCAAAGTGCCGGTAGATTCCATTAAAATTCCAAAAATTGATACGGTAAAATTTTTCGGTCGGTTGGTAAGCAACGATGCTGGCCTCGGCCTCGTACCCTTTACCCTGACCTGGAACTCCAAACCGTATACCTTCAGCACCGATATTGGAGGAAATTTTAAACTTTTCATCCTGGATTCCGGGAAAGCGACTAATGAAATCCGTCTGACTATAGATTATCACCTGGATTTCATTACAGGAGTATCTGCAGTCGACCTGGTGCTGATCCAAAAACACATCCTCGGGATATTGCCTTTTTCACATTATCGACAATTACTTGCGGCAGATGTAGACCTGAGCGGAGATATTAATGCGATTGACCTGGTGGAATTAAAAAAATTGATCCTAGGCCTATATGATAAACTGCCGAAGGCCCCTTCTGTGCATTTCGCATGGGAAAATCAAAATCATTTTATCCGAACTCTGGTGAATCTCATTCCCTATAACGAAATCAGGAATTTGGGAAGTGCAGGTATGGTCATAGAAGTCGTTAAAGTAGGTAATGTCAATTAACTGCTTTCTAATGCCCTATTCCAATCCTGATTATTCCACAGGAATTAATAAAACTGATTTACCAATCAATATCTTTTAGATAAGTAAATCAACGAGACCTGGAAGCTTTATAATAGTTATTCCTGTGGGAAACCCTGTCCGCCAGCCAGGCGGGCTTCCAGGTCTTGTTAATTAGGGGGTGCTGAATAGGTAAATCAAAGTGAATTGCAATTCCTTTGCCCTGACCCAAATCCCGACCGGATGATAGTTGCAATAAAATTTTAGAGACGGTGCAAGGTCGGGATTGGGAACCAAACTCTTGATGGCCCGGCTGATTGAATAGATAACTGCATATTTTAATGAAGCAAAATTCAATCCGATGCTTCGAATCGATGAAATAAGGCACTAAGGCCAAAAAGAGGGTTCCCCAGTCCCGTTTCGTCCCGTCAAAACGGGATGGAGACAGCGAGGAACGAGCGGGGGCAGATGCACGGATTTTGCAAGAATTTATCAAATTTGTTTACACAAGTATTAAGTTTTTTTATGATATACTTTTCAAAATCAAAATGTTAGCTCTTAATCTGTAGGCCCTAATTAAAAACCGATTAGCTAACCGACAATGATTTACCAATAGGCAAAAAAAAAGGCCTCCCTGACCTGGAGACCTTCCACTTAATTAAGTGTGAAACAAACTGTAATTTTATTTTTCGCTGGGGAGTAGTTAAATGGTTTAGAATAATAGACTTGGATTGTTATTTGGCGTAATCTTTTGCACCTGGATTAAACTCAGCCCAACCAGCAGTCCAGTTGGTGGATTTAAAAGCCCCAATAAAATCTGTGCTTTCAAAATAAGTTGGTAAACCCTCGGCACTACCGCCTTTTTCAATACCGTCTGACAGTCCTGTGGTCAATACTAGTGTAGGTTTGGCACTATAAAGATCTGCGTTGAGACCAGTCTTGCTATTGATCAATAATATTTTGTTCCCTGTAATAGCTAAAAACCATTCGGAAGGTTTCTTATCACCGATTTTAAGATCAGCAGGCGGTGAGGCTGTGCTGATATCCCGGATGGCAAATCCTCTTGGGTTTACCGAAGTTCCGTTACCAAAACCATTGTCGCCCCATCCATCTACACCAGCAACGATAATGTTTTTTAAAACGAGATCCCCACTCAAAGCATTTGCACTGGTCGTGGAACCATCGATAAATATACCATTGGGATAACCTGTAATCACTGTATTATATATTTTGATTTTTGAGTTCCGTCGGAGGTGCATACCATTTTGGTATTGCGGACTGATGGAAGTCGCATTGGTAGCTTTGGCCCCAATAATACTGACATTGGAAAAATAAGGTGCCGTAAAGGGAGCAGATGAACTACCGCTGCCATCATTGTCTACCTCAAATCCATTGGAACCGGATTGGTCAGCCTGGGTAGCACCGCGCAAACCCACGGCAAATTGTACATTCCCGGTGAAGCCATTGTCCACATCGAAATCATCGTCCAATCCCCGGAAAGCGATCAGGTATTTTCCGTTTACCGTACCTCCAAACCACTCGAATGAATCATCTAAGCCGTAAGAACACTGTACATATTCAATTTTGGTGCCTCTGCCTACGGAGCCCATAGTCAGGGAATTTACTTCCTGATTAGGATTTATCGGTATGCCCGCATATTCAATTCTTACATATTTAAGAACCCCGGAATTATCGTCATCGTCGGTGCCTCCGTGAAATGCACCATACTGGCCTTCCAATTCACCAGTACCACCTGGTAAGTTATTTTTTGCTTTTCCGCAAATGACCACACCACCCCAATCACCTGGTTCGCGTTCACCAATTGCACGCTCTGAAGTCAATATAATGGGCTCTGCCAAAGTACCTTCGGCTATTATTTTACTTCCACGATGTACGATCAGAGTGCCTTTCGTGGCACGTTCCCCGATCACTACTGTCCCGGGTTGAATAGTAAGCGTTCCCGTTTTGGTGGGTACGCCATCTTTGGTTTTATCTTCTCCTATACGAACAAATCCTTTAAGTCTATAAATTTTATCTTTAGTCCAGGTGATATTTCCTTCCAGGTTGCCCATCACATCGACCGTTTGTTTGACAGGAATGGCTGAAACAGTAATGATCTGTGGACCGCCCAAAGTAGTCAGGTTGGCATAATCATTTACCACGAAAGTAAAATTTACGATGGAGCCTGCTGGCAGGTTTTCGATGGTATATGTTTTTGAATATTCATCTGCTTTGACTCCTACTGGATATGTTTTAGAATCGAATTCCGCCCCATTTTTTAGCACCTGAAGAGATTTCAGGCCATTGTCTGATTTGAGGCTCGCTGTAATGGTCATTACCGCTCCGGCTAAGCCTGATGCCGAAGCTCCAATAGTCAAAGTCGGTGCTCCAAAAATTTCATCTTCTTTTTTACACGAAGTATTGACCGTTAACCAACTGAAGATCAGCAGGCAAGCTGTCAGGGTGTACAAATTTTTTAGATTGATTTTCATAGTTATTAGATTTTTCAATTAATAGATTAATAGATTAATAGATTTTATAAGTGACCCCTATCTGAACCAGTCTGCCGGGGGCAAATTGTTGAATGACCTGGTCATTTTCCGGTGACCACTTGCCGTCTTCGTTTCCGTCTTGGAGTATACGGCCTGGTTGGTTTAATAGGTCTGATACGCCTGCTTTAAATATGATTTTATTACCCAATTCCTTGGTGATGACCAGGTCTAATACATTTCTTGGCATTTCATAGAGATCCGGATACCCCTGGAAACCGACCGCGAAAATCCTTTTGCCAATTACGTTGTATAGGACATTGACCTGTAAACCCCGGTGAGCATCGTTGTAGTTTAAACCTGCATTCACAATGAAAGGTGACTGGCCCTGTAATGGGCGGTGATCAGACTGGCCATCACTGATACCATCTCCTAAGGTCACTTCCGAACGTATCAAAGAAGCATTAAACAAGGTGCTGAACCGGCCAATAAAATCTAAGCCGGTAAGGCTGGCCAATGATTTTTTGATTTCTACTTCAATGCCATAATTGATACTCCTTTCGGCATTAGCAAACGTAAAGGTCTTTGCTCCCCCGGATCCAGAACCCGGCACTACCAGGGATTCGATAGGGTCTTTAAAATTTTTGTAAAATAAAGCCACATTCAATACTTCGAATGGAGTCGGATAATATTCAAAGCGGACGTCAAAATTTTGCACGATGGCCGTTTTGAGGGGTGACCCTTTATAGACATAATTATAATCAAAGTCATAATAAGCAAATGGAGCCAATTCCCTGAACTCAGGCCGGTTTAAGGTGATTCCGTAAGAGGCTTTAACCAGGGCTTTATGGGTAAAATTATAAGCCATGGTAGCGGAAGGAAGCAATTTGGTAATTGGATAACTTAAGGAAATAGGTGCGCCTCCGATCTGAGCGCTTTCTAACGATTGGTTATTGTGTTCCAACCGAGCCCCTGCGGACAAAGACAGTTTATTGCCCAGCGGGGTCAATATCGTCAGGTAACCGGCGTATAATTTATTAGAAGATTTGTAAGAATCGCTGGGATTGGTTTGCTCATCTATTTTAATACCTGTCCGGTTATCAATATGATTAAATAATTCCGTGATATCACCATTGATCAAATCATTATCAAAAGAAAAAGCATTTCCTCTGACATATCCCAGATTTCTGGCGTCAAAGTCCCTGTTTTTATCTTCAATAGCCCCACCGATTTTAAACTCTAGCTCTTTAAATTTCTGGGTGATATTAAGGTTCCCGGAATAGGTCTGTTCAAGCATTTTCGATGAAAACCTGCCCAGAAAGAAAGCCTGGGCGGCTCCGAAAGGTACATAGAGGGAAGAAAGCCCCGTCGATTCATCAAAATCTGATCGGTATCTGCGGTAATCGGGTTGGTTGCGGGTTGCCCGGTTAAACCCAGCAGTCCAATCCACGATAGTTGCGCTGTTATTAAATTTATGACTGCCCACCAATTGGCTGGATAGGATGTTTTTATATACCTGATCAAAAGAATGGCTGTTGGGAATATAATTGGATTCAAAGTTTTTACCCGACCGGGCTACATAACTTCCGGTACTGCTTTGATTAAATAAATTTTTCCAATCCAATTTATGGTCATTGGAAAACCTGAAACCCCAATTGTGCAGCAATCCTACCCGGAGGTTCCTGTTGTATTGTGCATCCTGGTAATTGTAAATCCTGGATTCGATGCCATTATTTTGTTCATTATAATCTCCCCGGGATATTTCGTTTAATTGCTTTGAATCCTGATAGGTTATTGAAGTTATATTACCAATTTGAACCGTGCCCAAATGGGTACGTAAGCTATTTGTTAAGTTGATTTTTTGATCTGGTACAGCCACTGAAGGAAAGGCCACCCAATTATTTTTTAATGATTTACCGGCCAGTTCCAACTGTATGGGATTGTTAATTACCTGGTTAATGGAGGCGGGAAAGTTTTTCGGCAGGTCTGCCTGACCATTGTTAAATCCTGTCCAGTGCCACTTTCCGTTTGCTGGTTGATAAAAATCCTGAAATGTGGTCCCCTGACGAAATCCCGCACTATACTCAACGGTTAAACCATTTTGATCCGGGATACCTTTTGTAAATATCTTGACCAAACCTCCGGCAAATTCACCGGGTAAATCGGCGGAAGGACTTTTAAACACCAATAACCGCTCAATTTGTCCGGCAGGGATAATGTCAAATGCAAACGATTTGACATCGGTCTCCATGGATGGAGTAAAAGCGTTGTGCAACATCACATTGTTGTATCGCGCATTTAGACCCCGGATATTGATAAAACGGTCAGCGACAATAGTTATTCCGGGTACCCTGCGCACAATTTGCGCTGCATTACCATCCATTGATTTTTTGATTTGTTGTTCAGAGATCCCACTCACCACTTGCATGGACGCCTTAATTTCTGAGAGAATGGCTACCTCGCTGGTGCGAACTCTTTCTGCGGTAACGACTACTTCTTCCAAAGTGGCGGATTCTTCGACCATGTCGAATTTAATCTGGGTGATTTTATCCGATTCGACTTTAATCCCGGTCAAGGTCTCCGTTCGAAAGGATACATACGAAATTTGAATTGAATACTCACCTACTGGAACCCTCTCAATGGAGAAAAAACCATCGACGTCAGTCGCTGATCCGAGTTCAGTCCCTATAATTTTTACTGTAGCACCGATTAATGGTTCGATAAGTTTTTGATCCTGAATGATACCCTGGATGGTACCCGTTTGTCCCCAGGCTTGTAAAAAGCCTAAAAGCAGGATGAATAGAATTTGTGCAGTTTGTTTCATTTTTCCCCTTAATTACAGCGCAAAAGTAGACCTCCAATATTAAGCCAGCATGAACCCTGTGTTAAGTGTAGATTATTATTCAACCTGTTAAAAATGATAGATTTATATCAATTTTAAATTATAATATAAATTTTTTTAATACCTTGAAAATCAGAGGATATTTGGCACTTTTTGATTGGAGGAATGCAGATCTTGGTGGTATCAGGTAAAGCCCAAAAAGGGTCAATTCTTTTGTTTCTTGGGTTGGAGGTCATCCGGTGGTGGTTCTTTTGCCGGCTTATTGCGAAACGCCCTTTGATTCTGGGCATTACCAGAAGGAAAGACTTCTTCTATATATTTCCAGTACCCTTTTTCAAGTTTAAAGCCTTCATAGGAGCCATCGGGGACCATAGTATTACCCTGGCTGGGTAACTGTCCTTGTTGACTGGTCAGGTGGTCACAGACGATCATGTTTTCCTGTTCATCAAAATTGACTTTGACCGCAGCATCGGCACTGAATTGGTATATGATACGCGATTTGGTTAAATTTTTGTTCATTTTAAAAACCGGTGCTCCGAAAATCGGATTGCCTTGTTTCATAGTCATCACGTCTATGATTTTTCTTCTGTCGTTCACCGCATAACTATCATAACCAAACAATAGCCAGGCCTGCGATTGATCAGAAAGTTTAAATGGATAGATATTATAATAAACTGCTCCATACCAATTAGCCGGTTTTAATAGCTGGACTTCGGGGTCAGTCAGCTCATCCGACCTATCTGCGAGAGGTACCAATTTTAATACGGGCTGATTCCATTGAAGCGCCCCATAATACTTAAATTCACCATCGCTGATTTTTAATTGCCAGGTGAAAATCCTGAAGCTGCTGTCCGGAGGGTAGGTGATGGATACCGTTTCCAAACGAGGGAACGGATAGTCAAAAGAGTGATTTATTTTCAAGGCTCTGACCAGGGTCGGGATCATTTCATGACAGGCATATAATCTCTCATCTGAACTCTCAGCATTCATAACCCCCCTGGCCAATACGGCGATCGTATCTTCAATATTCTGGACCAGTTTTAAATCCGCTCCGGTTAACATGCCGGATTGGGGATATGCTTTAAAGCAGAATAAAATCAAAAAGAACATTAAGGGCCTTATCATGGTAAATCAGAAGATTAACGCAGACCATTTGGCCTGAGATACTATCCTTATGTTAAAATTCAGAGACCCAGTGCATCATAAGCATCCATCACCGATTTGACAGAGGCCGCAGACGCCTGCAATAATTTCATTTCCTCCTCATTGAGTTTAAGTTCAATGATTTGTTTGATACCCCCTTTTCCCAGTTTTACCGGCAAGCCCAGATAGACGTCTTGCAACCCATGCTGCCCTTCCATACGGATACAACAAGGAAAAATACGGTTTTCATCTTTTAGTATAGCGACCGCCATTTGTGCTGCCGCTGCACCAGGAGCATACCAGGCAGATGTTCCCATTAGTTTTACCAATTCTCCCCCACCCCCTTTGGTGCGTTCGACGATGGCATGGAGGGCTTCAGCGTCGATGAGTTCTGTAACAGGTATGCCGCTTATGGTAGTATAGCGGGGTAAGGGAACCATAGTATCGCCATGTCCGCCCAACAATACGGCCTGTATGTCTTTTGGAGATACTTGCAGCGCTTCAGCCAGAAAAGCTCGGTACCTGGCCGTATCCAAAATCCCCGCCATACCCATAACCTTGGATGTTGGAAGCCCTGAGGTCTTTTGAGCGGCATAAGTCATTACATCCAAAGGATTCGATACGACGATCAGGATAGGATCCGGAGTATGTTGAAGAATAGACCTGGTCACTCCGCTGACAATCTTTGCATTGGTTGAAATCAGGTCGTCCCGGCTCATACCGGGTTTTCGGGGTACCCCGGCAGTGATGATAACGATGTCCGAACCGGCAGTATCTGCGTAATTATCTGTGCCTTTTACCCGGGTGCTGTATTCGTCTATGGGTGCCTGCTGCCAGGTGTCCAGTGCTTTTCCTCTTGCCATATCCCCGGCAATGTCGAGCATGACAATTTCATTGACAATATCCTGGTGAGCCAGCACATTGGCACAGGTCGCACCCACATTACCAGCCCCGATAACGGTAACTTTACTCATATTACACTTTTATTTAATATAATTTTTCGGCTACAAATTTAAGCCGAGCAGATCAATCGACAAAGATATTAGCAGCTTATTCGGGTTTTAGATTGATAATTTCTGTTAATTTTGTAAGACACATGAAATTAATTCAACTAGTAGTTTGGTTATGTTTTGTTCATACCGTTTATTCCCAGGAGCAAAAGATCGGTGTATGTGGTACAGAATATCTGGAAGATATAAAGCAGGAAATGCTCAGAAACCGTGAAACGTTTAAAAATTTTCAATTTCAACGGGGTGCGGTTAATTATATCCCGGTTAAAGTTTTCCTGGTAGCACTCAACGACGGGACTGGTGCTGTCTCTCCCCTCAATGCCCTTCGTATGATTTGCCAATTGAATGTAGCCTATAAAGATATCGACCTTCAATTTTATATTAAAGAGTTAAAACAACTCAATAATTCTACCATTGCTGAATCACCACGATCTTCAGGGGGAACCTTACAGATTCAACTGAATAAAGATAAAACAGCAATCAATATTTTCATTACCCATAAGATCCTTGATGGCGTCGCAGGCTATTACTCCGGCCCTCCCGGTTCGTCCAGTGATTTTATTGTAATCCAGAAAGAATATATTGCGGATGTAAGAGTCGCACCGCATGAAGTTGGTCATTATCTCAGCCTTCCACATACTTTCCATGGATGGGATAGTGAAGCCTGGGATCCTGTCAAACACGGCAACCCGGTAAAAATATTTGCCCCAGACGGTATAACCATCAACGAATATGCTGACAGTTCCAATTGCGGACCCAAAAACGTGGGTGATGGTTTTTGTGATACTCCGGCGGATTACAATTTCGGAGCCAATAGTTGTTCCTATTCCCTGCAAGCCATGGATCCTAATGGCAAACTGGTCAAACCCCAAACCAATAATTTTATGAATTATTTTTTTGGTTGTTCCAATTACATATTTACCCCACAACAAAAGGATGCCGCACTGGCCAGCTTCAACAGTACCAACCGGAGAGATATCCGGGGCACTTCCCCACCGGTCACGACGACTATTACTGAAACTGCCAAATTAATCAGTCCTCCTAACGGTGCTCCCACCGTCAGTGCGGATACCGTGACCCTTGATTGGGAAGCAGTACCTGGCGCAACTTCTTACCTGGTTCAGTATGATGTCGTCCCAACCTTTGAATTATTTGTCCAGAATTTTATTACTAAAGAAACCAAGTTAAAAATCAACAACCTCATAGTCAACCGTACGTATCATTGGAGGGTCATACCGTTCAACGAATATTCCACCTGTTTTAAAGATGCACCCCGTTTTACCTTTAAAGCCGGTGCGCTTACTGCGGTCAAAGATCTGCCACAGGTGAAAAGCTTATCCTTGTTTCCCAATCCAATTCAAAATCAAAAACAACTCAACCTGGTCTTAGATTGTTATTCGCCATTCTTCGGAAACGTGTCTATCTACGATTTAACGGGTAAACAAGTGATACAGTTTGCTTCAGAACGGTTTAACAGTGGTTTAAACAACAAGTCACTGAATATAAATGCACTTAAACCTGGTATATACTCCCTGGTTCTGCAAGGACAACAAGGGTTAGCGAGTCGAAAATTATTAATACTCTAAGCTGCCGTCTGCACGGAACCCTTGCCTGGCTTTTTTCTAAAAGACCATTGAAAGTTAAATACAGCCACTACCTCACCCTGTTCATTTTTGCCGGTGGATTGTAAGGTTACGTTTGAGCCTTGTTCATGGGTTCGGGCGAATTCAACTGCTTCCATCAATGCGGCCACGTCATTGCATTCAAAAAAAATAATACCCCTTGCTTTTTTCAGAAATTCACCTTGTACTTTGGTGACCAGCATAGACATCGACTTACCCTCCACAGCTGCTAAAGCCAGAATGCCGGTGGATAATTCTGCTGCAGCAGAAAGCGCAGCAAAATATATAGATTGAAAAGGGTTTTTAGTACTCCAGCGATATGGAACCTGTACGACAGATCGTTCTAAATCGATCGATTTAATCCTCAAACCGAAAAAAAATGCTCCGGGGAGGTCAAGCAGGAAATAACCGTACATCTTCCACCTGTTTCTCAGCCGGGCTAAAGTCTGTTCATTCATGATACAGTTCAAATATTGTGATTAATCTTTCAATAATACTTATTTTCGCATCACAATTTTTTAAATATATGAATCTCCATGAATTCCAGGGCAAAGCACTCCTGAAAAAATTTGACATTGCCATACAGGAAGGCAAGTTGGCCACCACTGTAGAAGACGCTTTATCGGCTTATGATGAGATTGCCGCAGCGTCGCATTCCCCGATAGCGGTTATTAAAGCCCAAATCCACGCAGGAGGAAGGGGCAAAGGCGGAGGAGTAAAAGTGGTAAAAAACAGGGATCAGGCCGGTCAGGTAGCAGGGCAGATAATAGGAATGATGCTCAAAACTCCCCAGACCCCAGGCGGAATGAACGGAGCTGGTAAGTTGGTCCGCAAAATCCTGGTGACCGAGGACTCGTTTAAACCCAGTTTTGACGTTTGTAAAGAATATTATGTTTCCATATTGACCGATCGGGAGAAAAAAGCCAATGTCATTATCTATTCTACGGAAGGCGGTATGGACATAGAGGCCGTTGCTGAACATACCCCGCAGCTGGTTCATAAAGAATATATACATCCCCTCCTGGGTTTGTTGGGTTTTCAGTCCAGAAATATCGCGTTCAAACTGGGACTTGAAGGCGACGCATTTAAAAATATGGTTAAGTTTATTCAGAAACTTTATACCGCATTTGTTGAATCGGATGCGACTTTATTTGAAATTAATCCCTGCCTTAGAGATGGATTTGGCAATATCATAGCAGTTGATTGTAAGGTTGCACTGGATGACAATGCTTTATATCGACACCCGGAACTGGAAGCCCAGCGCGATACCGATGAAGAGGACCCGGCAGAAGTCGAGGCAAAAGCATTCAACCTAAATTATGTAAGCCTGGACGGGAATGTAGGCTGTATGGTCAATGGGGCCGGGTTGGCCATGGCGACGATGGATATTATCAAATTATCCGGAGGTGAACCGGCAAATTTCCTCGACGTCGGAGGCACAGCAGATGCAGCACGGGTAGAACAAGCATTTCGGATCATTCTGAAAGACCCGGCAGTAAAAGCTATTTTAATAAATATTTTCGGAGGCATCGTGCGGTGTGACCGGGTAGCCCAGGGGGTAGTAGATGCCTATAAAAATATCGGTGAGATTCCAATTCCAATCATAGTTCGACTGCAGGGGACCAATGCTGAATTGGCAAAAGATATCATTGATCAATCCGGGTTGAGGGTAAGATCAGCTATTCTTTTAAAAGATGCTGCTCAGTTGGTCAAAGAAGCCCTGCAGGAAAAATAACTGAACACCTCCATTGAACGCTATTTCATTATTTGAACTCAATGAATACATCCGGCAAGTAATAGCCCTGAATTTTACTGAACCACTTTGGATCCGGGCGGAAATCAATCAACTCAGTTTTTCCAGAGGCCATTGTTACCTCGATCTGGTCGAAAAACAGTCGGAATCGGATGAAGTAATAGCCCAGGCCAGTGCAGCGATTTGGTACCGCAACCTGAAATTCATTGAACATAAGACCGGGGCTCAGTTAAATCAACTTTTACAAAAAGGGATACAGGTCCTCCTCAAGATCAAAGTTGAATTCAGTGAACGCTATGGCCTTAAATTCAGCGTAGAAGATATTGATACGACCTATACCCTGGGCATGCTTGAATTAAAACGAAGGGAAATTCTGGCCCAACTCACTACTGCCGGTTTATTAGAAAAAAACAAACAACTTTATTTTCCGGCAGTCTTACAAAAATTGGCCATCATCTCATCAGAAAAAGCAGCCGGCCTCCAGGATTTTGTCAACCATCTCCAGGACAATTCTTATCAGTTTGCTTTTGATTGCGAATTGTATCCTGCCGCGATGCAGGGGAAAAATATGGAAAGAGAAATCCTCAAAGCCCTCAAAGATATACACCGCTCCCGGATCAACTATGACGCTATTGTACTTATTCGGGGAGGGGGCTCCAAACTGGATCTCGCAGCTTTTGACGGCCTGCAACTGTGCACCGCAATAGCCAATTCCGCTTTCCCTGTCATCACCGGAATCGGACATGATATTGATCAGTCCATTGCTGACCTTGTAGCCCATACCAGCTTGAAAACCCCGACTGCTGTAGCCAATTACGTCATTGATCATAACCTTCGTTTTGAATCCCAACTGATTACTTTATACCGCAATTTGGAAAAAAGTGTAAGGCATTTAATTCACGGGTATCAAAAAGATTTACACTATCTGGGCCATCAGGTCAAAGAACAGAGTTTACATCTCATTCAACGAAAAAACATCAACCTGAGCCATTCCCTGAAAGAACTTACATTTCACGCTTCGCATCGGTTAAAATCAGAACATCTTTCCCTGGACAATGCGTCACAAAAAATAAAACTATTGGATCCCAGAGTATTGCTGCAGCGGGGTTATAGCCTGACATTTTGTAAAGGGGAATTAATAAAAGACAATACACAGGTCAACGATGGGGACACGTTGGAAACCAGGGTGGCATTGGGAAATATTTACAGTATTGTCCATTCATCAACAGATCCAATATGACTATGGCAAAATCAAAAAAAAACGACCTAAGTTTTGAAGCGGCTAAACATGCTCTGGATAAAATTATTCTCGAATTGCAGGATGAAAATACTTCCGTGGATCAATTGGCTGACCTGGTCAGGAAAGCACAAGAACTCATCCAGTATTGCCAGCTTAAACTGAGAAATATTGAATCGGAGGTTCACTCCCTGTTGGATGAAGAAGAATAACTGAAATCCAATACGGCTTTCAGGTTCTTTCCAAAGTCTTTTAATAAATTCAGGGCATGTCCTATGGCATAGTCCAGGCTTACCGGTCCCGGCACGATTGAAAATGCTGCCAAAAAACCCATTCGACGGATCTCTGATGCTGTCAAATTCAAGTGACCGCATACTCCAATGACCGGTTTCCTGTGACAGTGAGCTATTTTTAATACGCCATGCACCAACTTGCCATATCGGGTCTGTTGATCAAGAGCCCCTTCTCCAGTTAGGATGAGATCGTGTTCTGAAACTGCTTTTTCAAATTCCATTAAATCAAGGATTTTCTGTGTACCATGATGGATTTCTGCTCCAATTATTCCAGTCAACCCCCCTCCGACCCCACCGGCTGCTCCTGTTCCTTGTATTTTCTGCAGATCTACCCCGAATTGAGAGCGGATCACTGCAGCAAAGTTTAACATGCCGGATTCTAATTTATTTTGCTGGGATTGGTTTGCCCCTTTTTGTTTCGAATAAATCGCAACAGCACCGGAGGGACCGGTAAATGGATTGGTTACATCAGTCCAGATTTCAAAACGGGTACTCCCATAAGTTTTTAGAGCACTAATAGAAACAGACCGTACATGAATTAAATTTGATGGAATCGGATCTAAAGTTCGATTATGACGATCCAAAAACTCAAGACCCATAGAATGCAGGATACCCCAACCGGCATCATTGGTTGCGCTTCCTCCTACCAAAAGTACGATACACTCCGGTTTTCTTTTTAAGGCATGCAGAATCAACTTTCCTGTTCCCTCGGTATTCGCTGCCAGTATATTATTGGTCCGTTTTCCAAGTCGGGCAATCCCTGAAGCGGCAGCCAATTCAATATACGCTTTAGCGTGCAACGGGTCCCAGAGATAGGTACTGGTGATTTTTTTCCCCAAAACATCGCTTGTGGTTACCCTGACAGAGGATAGGTTAAGATGGTATTGCAATGCTTCCAATGACCCATCTCCCCCGTCACACAGAGGAAATGCGGTACAAGCGTCTCCGGGATTATTTAATGGAATTCCTGATTTTATTGCCTTGTTGGCCTGCAGGGAGGAGCAGGACCCTTTAAAGCTATTAAGCGCAAGTAAGATTTTCATGGGGTAACATCAGCGGCGTACTTTAAACCAATCAGTGATCGGATCCGATCGAGGGTTTCCATAACACCCATGGAAAAATCGAGGGGCATTAATTCACTTTCTGTTTTACCACTCAATATACACTCCTGGGCTTCTTTGATTTCATAATAGAATCCCCGGGAAGGATAATTCCATTTTTTTATTTCCGGCGCGTCCTGGCCCTTCCAAATATGGATTTCGCCGTTTTCGTGCCACCGTTTAGGGATTTTGACGGTCCCATTTTCATAAAATAATTCGGCATCGGAGTCAGATTCCCATAAAATACTGGAGGATAAATAAGCAGAAACTGCATCGGGATAGGTGCAGATTATCTGACAAGTTTCATCTATTTCATTTTGTATACTGGCTGAGGCTATAATATCCAAGGGCTTCCCCAATAAAAGTTGGGCCAGGAAAACAGGATAAACGCCAATATCCAGCAACGAACCTCCACCCAGGTTATTTTCCACCAAACGCCGAACTCCCAGATTGACTGCCCTTTCTTTCCCTTTAAAACTAAAGTCTGCTTTGAGGTGTAATAGTTTTCCGAATTGTTGTGTATCGTGTAATTCCTTGAGGAAGATAAGATGAGGCATAAACCTGGACCACATAGCCTCCATTAAGAATACTTTGTTTGCCCGCGCTGTTTCAATCAAGGGTTTTAACTCCCGGGCATTGATCGTGAATGGCTTTTCACACAATACCGGGATTCCAGCTTGCAGGCATTTGAGGGTATACGCTGCATGCAAGGGGTGTGGAGTAGCCAGATAGATAGCATCTACCCTTCCATGGGCAATTAAATCTTCGTAGGAGCCATAACAATCCTGCACCTGGTATTGAGCACCAAACGTTTTTGCTTTTTCAAGGTCCCTCGAACCTACAGCAGAGATTACACCCAGCTTGGTTTCCAATAATTCAGCGGCAAATTTGTGTGCTATGCGGCCCAATCCCAGTATTCCCCAGCTAAACATTGTTAAAAATTTACAAATTATTTACAATTAATCGAACTCCAACTCAAAGAATCGGAATATTTTTGCACCATCCAACTCAGGACACCAAGATCCCGAATTTCGACAAGTATTTCCCCCTTCGATTCAAATTATTTACATTATTTATAACAAAATCAATTTTTATGGCATTCAATCTTTTAGAAATGTTACAAGGCCAGGTAGGTAGCGAACTGGTCGGACAGGCAAGCAAGTTTTTAGGTGAATCCGAAAGCAATACCTCCAGGGCGGTAGGGTCTATTTTTCCAGCCTTATTGGGTAGTTTAGCTGGCAAAGCAACCACCGAATCAGGCTCCAGAGGCGTTTTGGACTTTCTCAAAGCCAACAATATTGACGGGAATATCCTCAATAATTTAGGAGGGCTATTTGCTGGTGGCCAGTCCACGGACAGCCTGATGAATAGCGGCGGCAGTGTGCTTAAGTTTTTAGTTGGCGACAAACTTGGATCAATCGTAGATGTTATCTCCAATCTATCCGGCGTAAAAACAGGTGCTTCTTCTTCTTTATTAAAAATGGCCGCACCGGTGTTAATGGGCTTTATCGGTAAATACATTAAAGAAAAGGCCCTGGATGCTACCGGTTTGAAAAATCTATTTTTCAGCCAGCGCGATTTTATCGCCAAAAGTATCCCATCCGCACTGACCAGTGTCTTAGGTCTTTCCAATATTCTGGGTGCCACCCAGGTCAATACCAAAATGAGTTCAGGCAATTCATCTTCCTCTGCCGGTGGAAACAATCTTTTAAAATGGTTGTTGCCCCTGATTTTGCTGGCTGGTCTCGCTTACTTTTTAGGACGAAAAGGGTGTGCCGGCAAAGAAACAGCTCCGGCATCAGCCACCATGGTGGATTCCGCCAAGATCGCGCAGGAAGCTATGGCTGCCGAAAAAAAGCGTATCGAAGACAGCATTGCGGCCTCCCGAAGTAAATTTAGCCTCCCGGGTGGCATTGAAATAAATACCAGGAAAGGTAGCTTTACGGATAAATTCATTCGATATTTCTCCGATTCAACGGCCAAGTTAGATCCTAAAATCGCTTTTGCCTTTGATGGGGTCAATTTTAAAGCTGCCTCTGATACCCTGACCATGGAATCTTCTGGTCAATTGGATGAATTGGCTAGTGTAATGAATGTTTATCCCAGGGTGTTTATAAAAGTGGTCGGACATACCGATAATGAAGGCGATGCCAATAAAAACAAAAAATTGTCTGACTCCAGGGCCAAATCAGTGAAAGCCTATCTTATTGGGAAAGGTATTGCCGGCCGTCGGATCGAAACATCCGGTATGGGCTCTTTAAGTCCGATTGGTGACAATAATACGGAAGCCGGTAAAGCGCAAAACCGCCGGGTAGAAGTATTTATTACCAGGAAATAAGAATTTTCGTCAAGCTATTTTTTAAAAAGCCATTCCTCGCGGATTGGCTTTTTTGTTTTAAATAAAGCAGTTGAACAAATAAATATGGTTAAAGTCTCCCTTATACTAAAATGAGGTATAAACAATCTCCAAACACCTGAAATTTAACCCGCCGGCTCATCAGTAGGGATTTAATAAAATCCGGAATTCACAACCTGCCAGCTACGATCGTTAAAATTATACCTTAAATTTGATTGTCATGCTACAACGATTGAAAATGCGCCCAGGTCTTTGTTTGCTATTAGGTTTGTTGTTTTCAACTTATTTGTCTTCCCAATCCGTTTTGAATAAATTTCAAGTCACTGGTCGCCCAAAACAGGTGGACATTCCCTTTCAATTTCAAAATAATTTTATCCTGATCAAAGCGGTTTTTAATAAAACATTTCCATTAAATTTTATTTTCGATACCGGGGCAGAACACACTTTATTGTTTAAGAAAGAATATTCTGATATCCTTGGCCTTAAATACGATCGTAAAATCAAACTTATCGGGGCAGACCAAACCGAAGAAATGTATGCCCTAATTATCCGGGGTGTCCCATTTGCCCTTTCCCCTACGGTATCGTATTCCCAGGATATCCTGGTTTTGGAACATGATTTTTTTCAATTGCATGAAATCACGGGGCTTTATGTCGATGGCATCATCAGCAGCAGTTTTTTTAAGACCTATGTCACGCACATTGATTACAAAAAACGTTTGATTTCATTTATCCAACCCAATGCATTCCGGTACAATACCAGAAAATATACCAAAGTCCCGATGGAGGTCAATAATGGAAAGGTTTATGTAAATGGGTTCGTCACCATTCAAAATAAACGGATCCCTGTAAAATTATTAGTGGACACCGGCGCCGGCCTGCCCTTATTATTGTATTCCGATGCCCATCCGGATTTTGCACCTCCAAGCAAAACCATCCCAGGAAGATTGGGGAAAGGGTTGGGAGGTTACCTGGAAGGACATATTGGCAAGATCACCGAATTCCAGCTCGAGACATTCAAGTTTCCCAATATCCTGACCAGTTTTCAATCTCTGGATAGCGCAAAAATGGTGGAATCGATTGAAACCTCCAACAGAACTGAAAGGCATGGATTATTGGGCAATCAATTACTCAGCCGTTTTGATATCTATTTAGATTATCAGAAAAGTATGATGTACCTGAGTCCGATTAAAGACCTTGAGAAGGAGTTTTTAATGGACAGGAGCGGAATGGAAATTTTAGCTACCGGGCATGACCTCAAACAATTTTTCGTCAACTCCGTAATACCGACATCTCCGGCAGAGCTGGCAGGGCTTAAAAAAGGGGATATATTAAAAAAGGTAGGCGGGATCAATACCAACCTGCTCACCCTGGATCAAATAGTGAATGTTTTTGGTAAAAAACCGGAACGAAAAGTCAGGGTCGTGTATTTGCGGGATGGTACAGAATACAAGACAATACTCACCTTGAAATCCCTGATTTAAACTGATATTCCGATCGATGAAGTACGGCATTTGAACCACTCAAATCTTAAGGACCACCCTACCCTTTTCTTGTGCTCAGTCCTTTATTAGTTTAACTGGGAAAAATGGGTTTAATTTGTTGCGGTGTACCGTACTTTAAAACAATGTGTGACCGCTCTGGAGCGAAATGGACTTTTGTTCAGGATCAAAACCGAAGTGGATGCCGATCTGGAAATAGCCGAGATCCACCGGAGGGTATTCGCAGAGGGGGGGCCGGCATTATTATTTGAAAATATTAAAGGCTGTAAATTTCCCGCGGTATCCAATATATATGGCACCAGGGACCGTATCCATTTCATGTTTGAGGAATCCATGGCTTTGGTGAAAAAATTAGGTAAACTAAGAGGTGATCCTGCTTTGTTATTAAAACAACCCGGTAAATTCCTGCCTGCAGCCTGGCAAGGGCGATATGCTTTGCCCAATAAAAAATCAAATCCGGAAATCATCCATCAAACTTGTATGATCTCTGATTTGCCATCTATTCGCTCCTGGCCCAAAGACGGCGGACCTTTTATCTTGTTACCCCAGGTTCTGAGCTTACCTCCAGGCACGCTGGACGTCATGCAATCCAATATTGGCATGTATCGTATCCAACTCTCAGGAAATGAATATGAACTTAACCAGGAAGTTGGTTTGCACTATCAATTGCACCGGGGGATAGGTGTTCATCATACCGCCTATCTCAATAATCCCTCCCCGTTTAAGGTCAGTATTTTTGTAGGCGGACCACCGGCACATACCCTTGCAGCCATATTTCCGTTGCCTGAAGGAATGACTGAACTGAGTTTTGCCGGTTTGCTCAACCAACAACGATTCAGTTATTCGATTCATAATGGTTACATAATTTCCAATCAGGCGGATTTTGTGATTACCGGTACGATCGACAAAAACCTAAAAAAGCCGGAGGGTCCGTTTGGTGATCACCTGGGTTATTATTCTCTGCAACATTCATTCCCGGTCATGAAGGTCAACCAGGTTTATCATCGTAAAGATGCCATCTGGCATTTTACGGTAGTTGGACGGCCACCCCAAGAGGATTCTTATTTTGGTTACCTGATCCATGAATTGGTCAAAGATCTTATCCCAAAGGAGTTTCCGGGACTCAAGTCCATGCACGCAGTCGATGTGGCCGGAGTACATCCCCTGTTGCTTGCCGTTGGCGAAGAAAGGTATATGCCATTCCGGGACAAGAAACCTGAAGAAATTCTAACAATCGGTCAGCGGATCCTGGGATCCGGACAGACCTCACTGGCAAAATATTTAATTATTGCAGCTCCTGAAAATAATGAATCCATTGATTTGTATGATTTTCCGGCATTTTTTGATTACGTCTTAAGTCGTATCCGATGGGAAACAGACTTACATTTTATGACGAGGACGACGATAGATACCCTGGATTATTCCGGTGAAGGTTGGAACAGTGGATCTAAACTGTTGATCGCCTGTTGTGGCCCAACCATCCGCCAGCTGACTAAACGGATCCCAGAAGCCCTGATTTTGCCG
>Ga0163150_10002534_pt1 | contig 27717 bp, 24 predicted proteins | sample OliLakLV19P2IB_FD_148628 | JGI IMG/M metagenome (GOLD analysis project Ga0163150, IMG submission 148628) | Freshwater microbial mat bacterial communities from Lake Vanda, McMurdo Dry Valleys, Antarctica - Oligotrophic Lake LV.19.P2.IB | ecosystem: Environmental > Aquatic > Freshwater > Lake >...
GGTGATCATTGGGCCATGGCATCAGTCCTCGACCGTGAGGCGGAGCGGCTCCGCCAGATGACCGCCTCGGAGAAGGTCGCGGTCATGGATTCGCTGTGGCGCCAGGCGTGGTCGTTCAAGGCGGCGGGGGTGCGGGGGCAGCATCCGGACTGGTCTCCTGAGCGGGTGGACGCGGCGGTGCGGGAGCTGTTCCGCGATGCCCGATCCTAGCCTCATCTCGCTGTTCGTCCGGCCTCTTAACCAACTCCGGATTCCCTACCTGGTCACGGGCGGTGTCGCGTCGGTGATCTATGGCGAGCCCCGGTTTACCCGCGACATTGACCTGGTGGTTCGACTGGAGGCGCAGGACGCGGGGCGCTTTGCCGGGGCGTGGTCGGCGGCGGAGTTTTACGTCCCGCCGGTTGAAGTGATCGAGGTAGAGAGCCGGCGACCGGCGTATGGCCACTTCAACGTGAGCCACCATGACACGGCGATGCGGGCCGACGTCTACCTGGCCGGCGACGATCCGCTCAATGCCTGGGCTTTCGGCCACCCGGTGTTGCGGCGCATTGCCGAGGACGAGGTGCTGGTGGCGCCGATCGAGGCGGTGATCGTGAGCAAGCTGCGCTACTATCAGATGGGGCAGTCGGATCGTCACCTGCGGGATATCGGGAAGATGCTGCGGATCAGCGGGGATCAGGTGGATGTCCTGGAACTGGAGCGCTGGGCCGCGCGCCTGGGGGTCGAGCGGGAGTGGGGCCAAGCGCGGGACTATCGGGAGGAGCCGTGAGGAACGTCAGGAGCGGGACGGTCGGTGCGGAAGACGGTGACGCTGCCGTTGGAGTTGTTGGCGGGGGCGGGCGCGGCCCCTAGTCCAGCTCCAGAATCCCTAGCCGATCAGCGGCGGTGTCGCGTCGGTGATCTGTGGTGTCTGAGCGGTATCCACGTGAGGACTGTACGATGACGGAACCGCGTGCGGGCCATCCGCCGACGAATGTCGGTCCCGAAGGGGATGGCGGGGTATCGCTGCTGTGGCTGGCCGCCGTGCTGGTGCGCGAACGTCGTGTGCTCATGGCCGTCACGGCTGTTGGTTTGGTACTCTCGCTCGTGGCCGCACTTCTGCGGGAGCGAAGCTACACTACTGCGTTTTCGTTCCTCCCGCAGGCGGGTCAGGATCCCAGCCGGGCGGGACTGGCCAGTCTCGCCGGGCAGTTCGGTATCTCGCTGGGCGCGTTGAGCGGCGCGGCGGAGCCCCCACAGCTCTACGCAGACCTGCTGGTCACGCGGGGGGTGCTCGAACCGATCGCCCGGGACAGCTTTGCCGGAGCCGGAGATGCTGCCCGGCTGGTGCCACTCCCGGACTTCCTGAAGATCCGGGGCGAGAACATGCCCATCCGGATTGACAAGACGCTGCGCAAGCTGCGCCTGCAGGTCATCTCCACGACCGTTGCGACGCGGACGACAGGCATGGTGACGGTGCGGGTGCGGACGAAATCGGCGGCGGTGTCGCTCGCCATCGCCGAACGCCTGCTTCAGGGGTTGAACACCTTCAACCTGATCACACGGCAGAGCCAGGCCCGGGAGGAACGGCGCTTCACCGAAGGGCGACTGGAGGAGGCCCGCACCTCGCTGCGCAGCGCCGAGGATGTGCTGCAGCGTTTCTATCAGGCCAATCGGGAGTTCACGAGTTCACCGGCGCTCACCTTTCAGCGGGATCGGCTGCAACGCGAGGTCACGCTGCAGCAGCAGGTGGTAGCGTCGCTGGCCCAGCAGTACGAGGAAAATCGCATCCGAGAGGTGCGCGACACGCCGGTGATCACGGTCATCGAGGTGCCACGCCAGGCAGCACGCCCCGACCCGGGGCTGCGCATTCTGATCGTGTTTGCGGGCGTTGTCGCCGGTTTGTTCACCGGGGTTCTGCTGGTGTTGGTTCGTGACGCCTGGAGTCGGCATCGATCCACTGGGCACGATCCTGCCCTTGCCATGTTGTCTACCGAATGGCGGCATATCCGCGACGGGTTCGGGCGGAAGGCAGTCTGATGCCGGTGCCGGCCCTCGCTCGCCACGTCACCGCGCGGGCCCTCGCTTGCGGCGCTGCTGGGCGGATCGCGATTCGTGGCCGCCTCCCCGTCGTGGGCAAATCGTGACGACTACACCGGACCGGATGCGCAATGCGTGGCTCACCCTGCCTGCCATATTGCTCATCGCGTCCATGGCGGCGCTGGCCCAGGCGTTTCTGGCGCTAAAACTGCTCTTCCTGGTCCTGTTTCTTCTGGCGTGCCTGATCAGGATCCTCCAACGGGGGAGGCTCGTATCATACCCGCGATTGATCTGGTTCTACTTCCTGCTGGCGGTGACCGGAATCGTATGGGCTATCGTAGGGTTGCTGCACCCGGGCAACTACGAACTCGGCGTATTCGACGCCCTGCGGCTGTACGGGGTCTGGAGCCTGGCCTTTCTGGTCCTATTCTCCCTGCTCCGGTCGGAAGCGTCGCTTGGTGCGATCCACGCTGCACTGATCGTGGCCGGCATCCTGATCTCATTGATCAACTTCGTGGGCGCGGCGGACCTGGTATTCGGCTCGAGTCTGGTGCCCGAGGCTATCCGGGAGCAACTCAACCTGTACATCGCGGTCCACGAAGGCTACATCCAGATCAACAGCGTGAACATCGCCGCCCTGTTCCTGATTGTGCCATACCTCCTGGCACTGCAGTTCCGCGCTGACGCCGGTAGAGCAAACTCGGGCCTCACAAAGCTCTCCCTGCTGCTCTCTCTGATCCTGACAGCGGCTTCGGGCCGGCGCGCCCTATGGATCGTCGTAGCGCTGACCCCCTTCACGATCCTCCTAGGGGCGATTGTCACGGGGGGCATGCGGGTGTTGCGGCGGGGAGCCAGACGTTTTCTACTGAGTTACGCCTTGGCCGTGGTGCTGGTGGCCGCAGCCGCACCGATGTTGCCCGCGAGCCTGCAGGAAGCGGGTTCCGTCCGTCGTCTCGTGGAAGCGTTTTCGTCGGCGGATGAACGAACGATCCAGAAACCGTACCTCCTCGAGGGGTTTGCGCGGTCGCCTGCGCTCGGAGTTGGGTTTGGAGCATACGCTGGCTACCTGCGGAGTGCGGAACGGCCATGGAACTACGAGTTGACCTACCACCTGATGCTCTTCAACCTGGGCATCGTGGGCGTAGCGATCCTCGGAACCCTCTTCGCCGTGTACTTTGTCTTCGTCCGCAGATTGTTGAGCCAGTTCAAGGATGGGGCGGCGATCCCGTTCGCGCTGGTCGTAGGGCTCTGCTCCCTATGCATCGGTGCCTACTCCAATCCGTACTTCAACGGCTTTGACTACCTCTTCTTCATCGGCCTGCTTCCCTACCTGGCCACATTCCGCGCCGGGTTTGATCCAGCGCCTACGGCGACGGCTTCATCGTGATCGCCCGCCATTTGGCAGGCGCATTCAGGGACAGCGTTGCCGGACTGGTGCTCACAAGCGTCGGTCCGATCAGCACCCGCCGGACCGGACGCTGCGCGCTTGTCACGGGGATCCTCCACGCTGCGTCGCCGTCGTTGGGATGGTGACAGGCGACACGGTGGGGACGGCGTGAGCTCGATCACCGGGGGTGAGGGCGGGGCCGGACAGCAGGTCATCCCTGTCATTGTGCTGAATTGGAATGGAGAAGACGACACGCTGGAGTGCCTCAAATCCATCAGGCAGAGCGTGCCGGCGGGGTTCATGCCGGTCGTCGTCGACAATGGGTCCGAACCCGCGTCGGCGGAGCGGTTGAAGCGGGCTTGCAGTAGCGTCTACACGAAGATGCTCTGTCTGGATACGCAGGAGCTGTTGGGCCCGCCCGAGGCGTCACACGCCCGACTTGCCAACTGCCTGGATAGCGACTCGCTGGTGTTCATCCAGAGCGGGGAGAACCTGGGCTTTGCCAAAGGGAGCAACATGGGCCTGCGGCTTGCGGAGCGCATCGGTGCCGAGTGGGTGATGTTGCTGAACAACGATACCGTGGTCACGCCTAGCACTTTTCTGGAGCTGCGGAAGTTCCTAGCAACTACGCCCTCGGCCGTGGCGATCACACCGCAGATCCGGTACCTCTGTCCTGCGACGAGGATCCAGAACTGTGGCGGCCGTTTGACCTACCTCGGCAGCCGACGGTACCGTTTTGCCGATGCTGATGCTGCCGCACTTCCCTCGACCCCTTACTCGGTCGTCAGTTTCGCCACGGGCTGCGCACTGCTGTTCAAGTACGGGATGACTGGCGCATTGACGGAAGATTTCTTCTTCGGGGAAGAGGATTACGAGTTCGCCCTCCGGCTGGAGCGACTGGGATTGCAGATGGTATGCCTACACGGTGCGGTCGTCCATCACAAGGTCGGGACGACCGTGCGAAAGAGTGCGCGACCCTTGGGGGGCATTCTCGTGCAGTACGTGTGCCGTCTGATCAACGTGCGGAACTACTACTCACGCATCCGGTGGCACCTGACTCGGATCGCGGCCTACCTATACCTGCCCGTGCTGCTAGCAAAGAATGGGGTGAACCCACTGAAAACCCTTTCAATGATTCGGCGCATCGAGGCCTATCTCGCGCGCCACCACACGGTCGGGCGCGCAGAATTCCAGTCCATGATTGCGAGTAGCTGGTGATTCGCCTGATCCGTCGCAGTGGCGTATCCGGGTGCTCCACCGGTTACATCTCTACTCCAGGGTCTGGATGACGCGCGCGACCGCCGCCTTCCGTCTCTCGTAGGAAAAGTGCTCAAGTATCCTGGCTCGCGCGGCCAAGCCGATTCGGTCGCGCTCGTCCCGGGGCATCGCCAGCACCTCCACGATTCCGGCCGCGACCGATCGCGGGTCGTTGTGGTCGACGTAGACCCCGCAGTCTTCGACGAGTTCCGGTACTCCCCCGCGCCGGGTGACAACCACCGGGGTGCCCGTGCTCATCGCTTCGGCGATGGCTACGCCAAAGGTTTCTGTGTCGCTGATCTGGACATAGACCTCGGACGCCTGGAGCCATCCGGCCACTTCGGCATTGTCGATGCTCCCGAGGAATTCAATGTTCCGCTGAATCCCGAGCTCGGCCGCGAGGTCGTTGAGGCGTCGGAAGGCGTTGCCCTTCTCACCGATGACCACGAACCTCTGGTCGGGATACGTCGCGAGCACGAACGGAATGCACCGGATGAAGATCTCGCCTCGTTTGATGGCCACGACCTGGTCATCCAGGGTGAACATAGAGGTCACGAACGAACGGGGCCGGGTGGATGGGCAGAATGCGTCGGTGTCGACGCTGTTAGCAACAATAATCGGCTGGTGCGCGCCCAGTCGGCTCACGTCGCCGACCATAAAGCGCGAGACGACCAGGATCACCGTGCCGAAGCGCAGGCTCAGTCGTGCTGCGAGCTTCTTGTACCAAGGCGTCGCCAGATAGCCGTACGGCGTGCCGGACACGGAGTCACGGAAGAACATCGAGTCATTCCCGCCAGCTACCACGATGATCGGGCGGCGGGAGAGGCGTGCCTTGATGAGCGGCAGGACGCTCCCGCTGGCCCACCAAGAAAAGTAGAGATCGCAATGCCACGGCACGCCTCGGTAGGAGGTAGCGACTGTCACGTCGTAACCGAGGTCACGGAGAATGCGGATGTCCTGAATCGAGTACTGCTCCTTCTGTAGCTGCGGCCTCGGTACATGCGAAAAGAAGCACGCGGTCTTTACGGTTGGCATTGAGTTGCGGCCTGAATCTTGACCGTGGGGCGGCGACGGCGATGGTCCGGTATCCGGATCCTGCAAAACGGCTACGCGCAGTATATCGCCGGCGCCGGGATAGTCAAGCGACGGCGGCCGTCACGGCGACACGCCGGCAGCGGGAGCGAAGCAAGGACCAGCCAGCGTTGGGTGCTCATGACGGATCGGTGCCATTCCGTTATTCTTTCGCCTCGAGCAGTGTGCCGGCAACGGGGAGGCAGCGCTTGATTACCACGAAGGCCGGGGAGCCCGGATGATCCTCGTTACCGGTGGTGCCGGGTTCATCGGCAGCAATTGCGTGCACGCCTGGCTGGCCACGAGTGGCGAGCCGCTGGCGAACCTCGACAAGCTCACCTATGCCGGGAACCTCGCCAACCTCGCTGCCCTGAAGGGGGACACTCGGCACCTTCTGGTCCAGGGCGATATCGGGGACCGGGAGTTGGTGGGCCGGCTCCTGGGCGAGCATCAGCCGCGCGCGGTCATCAACTTCGCCGCGGAATCCCATGTGGACCGCTCCATCCACGGTCCGGCTGACTTCATCCAGACCAATGTCATAGGAACCTTCAACCTGCTGGAGAGCGTCCGTGCCTACTGGATCGACCTTCCCGCAGACCAAAAGGCGGCGTTCCGGTTTCTTCACATCTCTACGGACGAGGTGTATGGCTCGCTGACCCCGAGGGATCCGCCCTTTGCCGAGACGAACGCATACGCACCCAACTCGCCGTACTCGGCCAGCAAGGCTGCCAGCGACCACCTGGTCCGGGCGTGGCATCATACGTATGGCCTTCCGGTGCTCACCACGAACTGCAGCAACAACTATGGGCCGTATCAGTTTCCGGAAAAGCTGATCCCGCTCATGATCCTCAATGCACTCGCGGGAAAGCCGTTGCCGGTCTATGGGGATGGCCAGCAGGTACGGGATTGGCTGTATGTCGAGGACCACTGTCGCGCGATCCTTCGGGTGTTGGAAGTGGGTCGAGTGGGCGAGGTGTACAACATCGGCGGCCGAAGCGAGCAGCCCAACCTCCGGGTCGTGACGACCATCTGCGCCATTCTGGACGAGCTTCACGCCCGGCCGGATGGGAAGCCGTACCGGGAGCAGATCACGTTGGTACAGGATCGTCCCGGCCATGATCGCCGCTATGCGATCGACACTCGCAAGGTGGAGCAGGAACTGGGCTGGAAGCCGCAGGAGTCGTTCGAGAGCGGTATCCGCAAGACGGTGCGGTGGTATCTGGAGAACCAGGCGTGGGTGGAAGGGGTGACCAGTGGTGCTTACCGGCAATGGCTGAGCAAGCAGTATGGCGGGTAAGGAAGAGCCCCGTCGAATCCTCGTGCTGGGCGCCAATGGCCAGCTTGGTCAAGCGCTTCCCCATGCCCTGAGCGGGCTGGGACAGGTCATCAGTCTCGATCACTCCCAAGCGGACCTCAGCGCCCCGGAGTCCCTTCGTGCTGTTGTGCGGGAGCATCGTCCACAAGCCATTGTAAATGCTGCGGCCTACACTGCGGTGGATCGCGCGGAGAAGGAACCTGACCTGGCGCATGCGGTCAATTGTGTAGCCCCCGGGGTGCTGGCTGAGGAAGCCGAGGCGCTGGGTGCCACCCTGGTCCACTATTCAACCGACTATGTGTTCGACGGCCGCAAGGATGCACCCTATGATGAACTGGACGCACCGAACCCGCTGTCGGTCTATGGACACAGCAAGCTGGCGGGGGAACGGGTCATCGCCGAAGCCTCTCGGCGATACCTCGTGTTCCGCACGAGCTGGGTTGTCGGCACGCACGGAAATAATTTCCTGAAAACCATGCTGCGACTTGCCACTGAGCGTGAGAGTCTGCGGGTCGTGGCGGACCAGTACGGGGCTCCCACGAGCGCCGACCTGATCGCGGGCGTGACCTCCCGGACGCTTCAGGCAATGTGGAGTGCACCCGGCACGGACCACCGGTGGGGAGTGTATCACCTGGCCGCCTCAGGTGAGACTACCTGGCACGGCTACGCCCGCTATGCGATTGGCCGGGGGCGCGAGCTCGGCATGCTGCTCAAGGCTGGGCCGGACGACGTCGCCGCGATTGCCAGCGCCGACTACCCGACACCGGCGGCTCGACCCACGAACTCTCGGCTCGACACCAGGAAGTTGCGCTCTGCCTTTGCCGTGGAGTTGCCGGAGTGGCGGCGTGGAGTGAACCACGTGCTTGATCAACTATTGGTAGAGTATCAGCGCGGGCATGCGCTTTGACGTCCATTGTGGAGAGCGCGACTGTTCGAGGGGAGGCAGGACACCTGGCGGCACTCGTCCCCAGCAGCCCGCATAACGTTCTGTCAATCGTGGTGACACTCATCCCATCTCCACCGCGCTTCCATGGGCCGTGAGCGCCTGATGGCAATCCGCTCACGGCGGATCGTACGAAACACCTTCTGGAGTTTTCTCGGAACGGCCTTGCCGATGCTGGCGGCGTTTGTTTCGATCCCATTGCTGATCAAGGGGATCGGAGCGGCGCGGTTCGGCGTGCTGTCGTTGGCCTGGGCGGTGGTCGGGTACTTCAGTCTGTTCGACCTTGGTCTCGGCCGCGCGATGACGCAGCTGATTGCGGAGCGTCTGGGGCGCGCGGAGCACGACGTGGTGCCGGGGATCGCGTGGACCTCGATGGGACTCATGGCGGTGCTTGGTGTCGTGGGGGCCCTGACTCTTGGCTTCTTGTCGCCATGGCTGGTCCACAGCGTGCTGACGATCCCCGAAGGGCTGCAGGACGAAACGACGACCTCTTTTCTCCTGCTCGCGGTCTCGATCCCGCTCGTCATCACTACCGCGGGTCTCAGGGGGATTCTCGAAGCTCACGAGCGATTCGATCTCGTAAGTCTCGTTCGCATTCCGTTAGGTGTTGTGTCGTACCTTGGACCACTCGCGATATTACCTTTCTCGCACACGCTACCCGCCCTTGTTGCATCACTTGTGGCTGCGCGGGTCATTTCCTGGGTCGCGTTTGTGCTTCTCTGTTTTCGACAGTTTCCCGGGCTTCGAAGACGTGCGCCCCTGGCCCAGGGACTCCTGCGCAGGCTGCTGACGTTCAGCGGGTGGATGACTGTCAGCAACATCGCCGCACCGCTCCTGCTCTACCTTGGCCGGCTCCTGCTGGCCGCCTATGTGTCAGTTGAGGCACTGGCCTATTTTGCGGCTCCGTACGACGTGGTGATCAACCTGCTGACGATTCCAGCGATTTTCGTAAGTGTCCTGTTCCCCGCGTTCACCCATCTTATCCAGCAAGACCGGGCTGCGGTGCCCGAGCTCTATCGGAAGTCACGAATCCGGCTTCTTGCGGTGATGCTGCCACTCTCAGCAGCCATCTTTCTGGTGGCCAAGCCCGGGCTGGCGTGGTGGATCGGTGAGGAATTCGCCAGCAACGGGTTTCGCGTTGCGCAATGGATGGCTGTGGGAGTCTTCGTAAACAGTTTCGGGCATGTCTCACAGGCCCTGGTCCAGGCCCATGGGCGCCCGGATCTGACTGCCAAGCTGCATTGCGCCGAGTTGGTTGCGTACGTCCCCTATGCCTGGTTGCTGGTGATGAACTATGGCATTGAGGGTGCCGCGATCGCGTGGGTTATCCGTGTAACGATCAGCACCGTCGCGCTGGGCGTGATGGCACGGCGGTGCATCGGCCGCCCCTTGCCCCCGGGAGCCGGGGCGTGAGGCGGTCCTGGCTTCGCAGTACCCCGACGAGCATGAGTTGGCCCAGGGAGTCAATCTCATCTCAGTCTTCACTCGATCGCTACCTTCGAACAGGACCTACCTGATGGTGCGGACCGTTGTCACAAATGACGTCATCCAAGACGCTCACGCCGTCTGGGTGCTCAAGGATCAGGCCGAGTTCGAATACTCGGAAGGGAGGTATGCAGAGCAATATCTCGAACGGGCCTTCGAGAATGCTACCGACCTCAGCAGTCGCTCGGAAGAATTGCAGAGGCTCATCACGGATTGGCGAAGCGAGTACCACCTGAGCCTCAAGCGCGCGCAGTTGTTGTCCGGGTTCAGCTTTGATCGGGCGGCGAAGGTGCTGGAGGTCGGCTGCGGCTGTGGGGCAATCACGCGTTACCTGGGCGAAGTCTTCGACGATGTTATCGGCGTTGAGGGCAGCATCAACCGGGCGAGACTGGCTCGTGCCCGTACCCGGGATCTTGAAGGGGTATCAATCATCTGTGCCCCCTTTCAGGAGCTGCGCTTCACCCGGCAATTCGATCTGATTGTATGTGTTGGAGTCTTCGAGTATTCGGCCTCGTTCGTCAAGGGCGACGACCCGTACGGTGCCGTCCTGCGATACTTCCGCGACCTGTTGACTCCCGACGGCATTGTGCTGATTGCGATCGAGAACCAATTCGGTCTCAAGTATCTTGGCGGGTTATCGGAGGATCATCTCGGCGTCAGGTTCGCCGGAGTCGAGGGATATCACTCCTCCCCGACCAAGGTGCGAACCTTCGGGCGCGCGGAGCTGCAGCAGCTACTGGCAAATCACTTTCCCTCTATCCGATTCTACTATCCGTATCCGGATTACAAGGTGCCGGATTGTGTCGTCAGCGAGGAGTTTCTTGGTGATCGTCGGTCGGGCGAAGTGATCTCTCAGATGCACTCGCGCGACTACGGAAACCGTGCGCGATTGCACTGGAATGAAGGGCTGGTCGCACTGGAACTGTCGCGGAATCACCTGCTGCCCTCCCTTGCCAATTCATTCCTCGTCCTAGCGGGCAAGGGGTCGTTGGACAAGGTCCATTTTGATCAACTCGCCGTCCTCTATTCGCGGGACCGGCTCACCCCCTACAGCGCATGCACGCGCGTCTGGGGCAGGGCGGGCGGGGAGTGGAGTGTCGACAAGCGTCGGCTTGCGGAAGGCGCGGATGGCGCGGATGGCGGCGCTACCGCGGTGCGTCTGCTGAATGGTGTCTCCCCGTGGGTGGATGGCCTGTCGCTCCAGAGTGTCCTGCTTCAGCAGAGTCAAGCCTCGCCGCTCACGATTGCCGCGTTGTTTGCGCCGGCTCGGCCGTGGGTGCACTGGCTCGAGGCGCACTCTACCATACGAGATGGTGTCCGCGTACTTTCCGGTGAATTCATCGACTGTATCTGGTCGAATGTGTATGTGAGCGGAGGCGAGTGCACCTTTGTCGACCGTGAATGGCACTGGCATGAGGACATTCCCTTGTCAGTTCTTGTGGCTCGCGCGATTTATGTCTTTCTCGAGAGGGCGGAGAATTATCGCGGGGTGAATCGAAGCCTCCGGGCCCGCAGTGGGGGAAAGCTCATACGGACGATCGGCGCGACGCTTGGCGTGCGTATCAGGCACCAAGACCTGACTAGGTTTGTCGCATTGGAGTCGGAATTCAAGTCCGTGGTGTCCGGAGTGGGCAGACCGCGGCATGCAGCGCGACTGCGGTGGTACCTGGCCGACCGTTGGAGCATGCAGGTGGCCTACGCTGCCAGGAACCTTCTGCGACGGCTGGGAGAAAAGGTGAAGGTGACGACGGTTCGTGTGTACAACCGACTTGTCCCGAGCCGGCAGCCAGAAGTCCCGCGGCCGTAGTCGCCCCGCGCGCAGCAGTGCCTCCGGCAGGGCGAAACACGGATTCTCCGCCGAGATGCGCGTTGCCACGGCAGTATGACCGTGTTAGCTACCGTGGTGGACCTTCTACCCTACAAGCGGGGGTACAGTACATGGCGGGGGTCGATCGGAGGAGCACACCACGAACGGTGAGCAAGGGCAGCGGTCGCCGGGGAATTGTGCTGGCCGGCGGTTCGGGAACGAGACTCTACCCGGTGACCCAGGTGGTTTCGAAACAGCTGCTGCCTGTCTATGACAAACCGATGATCTACTACCCGCTCACGACCCTAATGCTGGGCGGCATGCGGGAGGTACTGGTGATCTCCACCCCCCAGGACACGCCGCGGTTCACGGAGCTGCTCGGCGACGGACACCAGTGGGGCATGAGCATCCAGTACGCCGTGCAGCCCAGCCCCGACGGCCTGGCGCGGGCGTTTGTCATCGGCCGCGACTTTGTGGATGGCGGGCCGAGCGCGCTTGTACTGGGTGACAACATCTTCTACGGGCACGACTTCGTGCGACAGCTCGGCAGCGCTCAGGGCCGGGGGGAGGGCGCGACGATCTTCGCGCATCACGTGCACGACCCGGAGCGGTATGGCGTAGTCGAGTTCGACCGGAACGGGCAGGCGATCAGTATCGAGGAGAAGCCCGATGTGCCGAAGTCGCATTATGCGGTGACCGGGCTGTACTTCTATGATGGCCAGGTGTGCGACATTGCGGCGAGCCTTGCGCCCTCCGCCCGCGGAGAGCTGGAAATCACCGATGTGAACCGGCACTACCTGAGCCGGGGAGAATTGCATGTGGAGCGGCTGGGTCGTGGCTACGCCTGGCTCGATACGGGAACCCACGACAGCCTTCTGGAGGCTGCCAGCTTCATCGCGACGCTGCAGCGACGCCAGGGCCTGATGGTTGCCTGTCCGGAGGAAGTCGCTTTCGGCCAGGGGTGGATCGATGCCGCCAAGGTGGAGGAGCTCGCGCGGCCGCTGGCCAAGAACAGTTATGGTCAGTACCTGCTCAACCTGATCAGCTAGGCTGCACAGAGATGCCATTCACCGTAATCCCCACGGCCATTCCGGGGGTGCTGCACCTTGAACCGCGAGTATTCGGGGACGCGCGAGGATTCTTTTTCGAGAGCTTCAACGCCCGGGACTTCCAGGCGCTGACCGGGCTCGCGCGGACGTTCGTGCAGGACAATCACAGCCGGTCCGTCAGGGGCGTGCTGCGCGGACTGCACTACCAGATCGAGCACCCCCAGGGCAAGCTGGTCAGGGTGATCCAGGGCGAGATTTTCGACGTGGCCGTGGACCTGCGCCGGGGTTCGCCGACCTTCGGCCGGTGGGTGGGCGCGAGGCTTTCGGCCGAGAACCGGCGCCAGCTGTGGGTCCCGGAGGGTTTCGGGCATGGATTCGCAGTGACCAGTGCATCGGCGGAAGTGCTCTACAAGACTACCGACTACTGGTACCCCGAGCACGAACGCTGCCTGCTCTGGGACGACCCCGAGGTCGGGATCGAATGGCCGCTGACGGAGACGCCGCAGCTCGCGGCGAAGGATGCGACGGGGAAACGACTTGATGAGGCGGAGCTCTACTAGGTTGACCACGCGCGAGTATCGGGTCTGCTCGAACTGCGTGATGGACACCACCGACACCCAGATCGTTTTCGACGCGAACGGCGTGTGTGATCACTGCACCAACTACTACCAGCAGATCCTTCCCAACTGGCACACCGACGAGCGCGGCCGCGCCGAGTTGATGCGGATCGTGGACCGCATCAGGAAGGATGGCGCGGGCCGGGATTTTGATTGCATCATCGGCATGAGCGGCGGGATTGACAGCTCCTACTTGACCTACATCGCCAAGGAGCAGCTTGGCTTGCGCCCGCTCGTGTTCCATGTTGATGCTGGCTGGAACTCGCAGGTGGCCGTGAACAACATCGAGCGGCTGGTCGATGCGCTTGGCCTGGATCTGTACACGACCGTCATCGACTGGGAGGAAATGCGCGATCTCCAGTTGGCGTACTTCAAGGCCGGTGTGCCGCACATCGACACACCCCAGGACCACGCCTTTTTCGCGACCATGTATCAGTTCGCGGAACGACATAAGGTTCGCCACATCCTGACGGGCGCGAACTACTCCACCGAGTGTATCCGCAATCCCGTCGAGTGGATGTATTATCAGTCGGATTCCACCCAGTTGCTGGACATCCACCGCAAGTTCGGAACACGTCCGCTCAGGACCTTTCCCATCACCAGCATCCTCAAGCACAAGGTCTGGTTGCGGTACGTCAAGCGGATCGCGGTGCTTCGGCCGCTGAACTACGTGCCCTACCTGAAAGCGGAAGCCATGCAGCTGTTGGAGGAGAAGTTCGGCTGGCAGCCGTACCCGCAGAAGCACTTCGAGTCCCGCTTCACCAAGTTCTACGAGAGTTACTGGCTTCCGAAGAAGTTTGGCTATGATACGCGCAAGGTGCAGTACTCCAGCCTGATCGTGACAAAGCAGATGACCCGCCAAGAGGCCCTCGCTCGGCTCGCCAAGCCGGCCTATGACGAGTTGGGGATCCACCACGACGTGGAGTATGTGGCAACCAAACTGGGCATCAGTGGCGAAGAGCTCGACGGCTACCTGACGGCGCCGAACCGGTCGTACCATGACTACAAGTCGCAGAAGGACGTCTACCGGATCGGCGCTGGCGTGATGCGCCTGCTGGGTAGCGAGCGGGGCGGCAAGCGATGATCAGCGTCGTGGACTACGGGATCGGGAACATCCAGGCGTTCCTGAACGTATACAAACGCCTTAACATCCCGGCCCGGACAGCAACGACCCCTCAGGCGCTGCAGGGTGCGTCGAAAGTGATCCTGCCCGGGGTCGGAGACTTCGATCACGCCATGCAGCGACTGGACGAGTCCGGCATGCGCGACGCACTTGACGCGCTGGTACTGCGGGATCGGATCCCCGTGCTCGGCATCTGCGTGGGCATGCAGATGCTGGCCCGTTGCAGCGACGAAGGTGCGCGGCCAGGTCTCGGCTGGGTGGACGGTCTGGTGCGGGGCTTCAAGTCTCTGCCGCCAGCCGCATCCCTTCCGCTCCCGCATATGGGCTGGAACGACGTCCTGCCGGTGGCTGGTAACCGGTTGTTCGATCAGCTGGATGTCGGTGCGCGTTTCTACTTCCTCCATTCCTACTACTTCCAGTGCAACCGGAGCGAGGATAGCGCGGCGACGACCACGTACGGGGCGGCATTCAGCTGCGCGGTGAACGCGGGTAATATCTTCGGGGTCCAGTTCCATCCGGAGAAGAGCCATCACTGGGGTACTCGGCTGCTGCAGAACTTCGCCGCCTTGTGATATGCTGAGGCCGCGCATCACTCCCTGTCTGCTGATCAGCAAGGGCGGGCTGGTCAAGACTGTCCAGTTCAAGGCGCCCAAGTACGTCGGCGACCCGATCAACGCCGTGAAGATTTTCAATGAAAAGGAAAGTGATGAGCTGATCGTGCTCGACATTGACGCCACCGTCAACGGGGCTGAGCCAGATTTCAAGCGGATCGCCGACCTGGCGGTTGAGTGCCGGATGCCGCTGTGCTACGGCGGTGGCATTAGGACGGCGGAGCAGGTCAAGCGCATCGTGGGACTTGGCGTCGAGAAGGTGGCCGTCAGCTCAGCTGCGGTCCAGAATCCACCGCTGATCTCCCAGATGGCAAGAGAGGTGGGCAGCCAGAGCGTGGTAATCGTCTTCGATGTTCGGAAGCGTGCAGGAGGAGCGGTGCACGAGGTGTGGACCCACAATGGGACGCGGAACACCGGGCGCCTCCTCGATGAGGCGGTGGCGGAGGCGGAATCGTTCGGAGCCGGCGAGATCGTGGTCAACTCCATCGACAACGACGGACAGATGAAGGGGTACGATCTGGCGCTGGCCAAGCATGTCCGGCAGATCACCCGGCTTCCGATGACGGTGCTGGGTGGCGCCGGGTCTCTGGACGACATCGGGCGGGTAATTGAAGCCTGCGGCGTCGTCGGCGTGGCCGCGGGCAGCCTCTTCGTGTTCAAGGGCACCTACCGGGCGGTGTTGATCAACTACCCGAACCAGACCGTCAAGGATGAGCTTGTCCGCCGATTCACCAAACCGACGGTTCAACACTCATGAAACAGATCCTGCAGAATCTCAGAACCGGGAAGACCGAGGCCGCGGATGTCCCCTGCCCAGCAGGGAAGCCTGGCCACTTGCTCATCCGCACCACCGTGACCCTCGTCTCGGCCGGTACGGAGAAGATGCTGGTCAGCTTCGGCCAGGCCTCACTGTTCGGCAAGGCCCGTGCCCAGCCCGACAAGGTGCGCCAGGTGCTGGACAAGATCCGCACCGATGGCCTGATCCCGACCCTCGACGCGGTGTTCAGGAAGCTCGATCAGCCGCTCCCACTCGGGTACTGCAATGTCGGGGTCGTCATTGAGGTGGGCGAAGATGTGACCGGCTTCGCGGTCGGCGACCGGGTGGTCTCCAACGGCAAGCACGCCGAAGTGGTGAATGTCCCGAGAAATCTCTGCAGCCGGATTCCGGAGTCGGTGTCGGACGAGGAGGCCGCGTTTACCGTTATCGGCGCGATCGGTCTTGAGGGGATCCGTCTGCTCCAGCCGACCCTCGGCGAGGCGGTGGTCGTCACCGGAGTTGGCCTGATCGGCCTGATCACGATCCAGTTGCTCCGCGCTCACGGATGCCGGGTACTGGGCATCGACGTCGACCCGGCCAGGCTGGCGCTGGCCCGGGAACTGGGCGCCGAGACTGTCGACCTGTCGGCAGGGGGGGACCCCGTGGCCGCTGCCCAAGTCTTCTCCCGCGGCCGCGGCGTCGATGGCGTCATCATCACCGCCTCAACCGAGAGCAACGAGCCGGTACACCAAGCTGCCTTGATGTGCCGCAGGCGCGGGCGCATCGTGCTGGTCGGGGTGTCCGGCCTGGAACTGGCCCGGGCCGACTTCTACGAGAAGGAGCTGAGCTTTCAGGTCTCCTGCTCGTACGGACCGGGGCGATACGATTCGACGTACGAAGAGAAGGGAATCGATTACCCGGTCGGCTTCGTCCGCTGGACCGAGCAGCGCAACTTCGAAGCGGTGCTGGACATGGTGGCGGACCGGCGAGTAGACGTACGGCCGCTGATCTCGCACCGCTTCAGGATCACCGAAGCGGAGGCGGCCTATGAGTTGGTGGCGGGCGACGCTCCCTCGCTCGGGATCCTTCTGACCTATCAGACCCGTGCCGAACAGTCGGACGCGGTGCTGTTGAACCGCACCGTGGAGCTGGGCGGTGCGGGGACGACTAGCGCCGCACGGGCCGGTCGGGCGTCAGTAGGGTTTATCGGCTCGGGGAACTATGCCACCGCCGTGCTGATCCCGGCCTTCAAGGCGGCGGGGGCTCGGCTGAGGACGGTGGCCTCGAGCGCAGGGGTCAGCGGGGTCCATGCCGGCCGGAAGTTCGGGTTCGAGGCAACGACGACGGACACCGATCGGGTGCTGGCAGACCCCCAGGTCAACGCCGTCGTCATCACCACGCGCCATGAGACGCACGCGGGGCTCATCATCGCTGCGCTCAAAGCCGGCAAGCATGTCTTCGTGGAGAAGCCCCTGGCGCTGTCTTCCGAGGATGTGGACGCGATCGCCGCCGCTCGCGCGACTCGGCCGGACCGGATGGTCATGGTTGGCTTCAACCGGCGGTTTGCCCCGCAGGTGATTCGGATGCGGGAGTTGCTCGCCGGGATGGTCGAGCCACGGGCCTTCGTCATGACAGTCAACGCGGGCGCCATTCCGGCCACGCACTGGACCCAGGATCGGGAGATCGGCGGTGGCCGCATAGTCGGTGAGGCCTGCCACTTCATCGACCTGCTGCGGTGCCTCGCCAATTCCCCGATCGCTGGATTCCAGGCCAGCGCGATGGGCAAGGGGACCGGCGGGACGATCACCGACGACAAGGCCAGCATCACCCTGACCTTCGGCGACGGCTCGATCGGGACGATTCTCTATCTGGCCAATGGCCACAAGTCATTCCCCAAAGAGCGCCTCGAGGTGTTCGCGAGCGGGCGCATTCTGCAGCTGGACAACTTCCGCCGCCTCAGGGGCTACGGCTGGACCGGCTTCAGGGCGATGAACCTGTGGCGCCAGGACAAGGGCAATAAGCAGTGCGCAGCTGCCTTTGTCCGGGCAGTCGAGCAGGGTGGCCCCGCACCGATTCCGTTCGACGAGGTACTGGAGGTGAGCCGGGTGACCGTTGCCGTGGCAGCCGCACTGCGGTGACCAATGCCGTCGGCATCCAGTCGGCCGATCCATGATGCCTGCCTTCCGGAGGTATTGGAACACCGTCCGTTTCCTGAAACCGGTTCAGGTGTACGGGCGCGTATGGTTTCGGCTGCACCGGCCACGAGTCGATTCGCGTCCTGCTCCGCCGTTACGACCCGTCCGGCCGGGTGCCTGGGTGCCGAGTGCAGCCCGGCCGGCCAGCCTTCTCGGCCCGCAACGCTTCCGATTCCTGAACGATACCCGTGACCTTGAAGTGCATGGCTGGGATGACCCCCGGGTCGACAAGCTCTGGCGTTACAACCTCCATTACTTCGACGACCTGAACGCGCGTGACGCCGAGGCAAGGTTGCCGTGGCAGCGCGCTCTGCTGGAGCGGTGGGTTCGCGAGAACCCGCCCGCCAAGGGCACCGGCTGGGAGCCCTATCCCACGTCGCTCCGCATCGTAAACTGGATCAAGTGGGCGTGGCGCGGCAACGCGCTCCCCGACGAATGCGCCCACAGTCTCGCCATTCAGGTTCGTTGGCTTTCTCGCCGGCTCGAGACCCATCTGCTTGGCAATCACCTCTTCGTTAACGCGAAGGCGCTGGTGATGGCGGGACTGTTTTTCGGGGATGTGGAGGCCGCTCGCTGGGTGGAGCAAGGCATGCGAATCCTGGCCGAGCAAGTACCCGAGCAGATCCTGCCGGACGGGGGTCAGTTCGAGCTCAGCCCCATGTATCATGCGCTCGCGCTGGAGGACATGCTGGACCTGGTCAACGGCATGGCGACTGCTCCATCGGTCATCCCTTCACGCTGGCACGCAGCGACCCGCGACTGGCCCGGTGTTGTCGCGTCGCTCCGCCGGTGGTTGGCTGCCATGTGTCATCCCGATGGCGCGATCAGCTTCTTCAACGATGCGGCCATAGGCATCGCGGCCTCGCCCGCCGAGCTTGAGGGCTACGCCCGCCGGCTTGGATGCCCGGATATCGCTCCTGGAGGCGCCCTGGTGCGGCTGTCGCAGAGCGGTTATGTCCGGGTCGAGCGCGGACCCGCTGTAGCATTGCTCGATGTGGCACTGGTCGGCCCCGACTATCTCCCGGCGCATGCCCATGCCGACACACTGTCGTTCGAACTCTCGCTCTTCGGAACGCGGGTCCTGGTGAACTCCGGCACCTCCCGCTACGGCTCCGATGCGGAGCGGCAGCGGCAGCGAGGCACGGCGGCCCACAACACCGTCATCATCGATGGTGAGAACTCCTCCGAGGTGTGGTCGGGATTCCGCGTCGGGCGACGCGGCCGGCCGGTGGGCCTCGAGGTGACGGGCGTGCCTGAAATCACCGTTCGCTGCAGCCACGATGGCTACAGGCGCCTCCCAGGACAACCACTACACACCAGGCAGTGGTCTTTCGATGCGCGCAGGCTGGTGGTGAACGACAGCATCTCCGGCGTGTTCCGAGAAGCGCAGGCAAGATATCATCTGCATCCGTCGATCACCGTTCACGAGTGTTCCGGGAGCGGAGAGGGCGGGGCCGTCGACCTGCGATTGCCTGGGGGAGAGCAGCTGCGCGTCACGGTCAGCGGCGGCCGCCTCGGTCAGGAACGGACGACCTGGCATCCGGAGTTCGGTATGGCGCAGCCGAACCTCTGTCTCGCAATTGATTTCACCGGGCCCTCGGTTCGCACCGAGTTCGCGTGGGACCCGGGACTATGAGAATGCTGGTCCTCAGCTTCTACTACCATCCTGACCTGAGCGCCGGCTCCTTTCGTGCCACGGCGCTGGTCCAGATGCTGCGAGACCTCATGCCGCACGGATCGCATATCGACGTGGTCACCACGCTTCCCAACCGGTACCAGTCGTTCACGGCCGACGCGCCGCGGAGCGAAGGGAAGGATGGCGTATCGATCCAGCGCATCGCACTGAGCCGGCACAAGAGCGGCATGCTGGACCAATCACTGGCGTTCCTGCAGTTCGCCTGGGGGGCAATGGCGGCGGTGGCAGATCAGGAGTATGATCTCGTGTTCGCAACGTCGAGCCGCCTCATGACAGCGGTGCTTGCCGCGTGGATCGCACGGCGGAAGCGGGCGCGGCTCTATCTGGACCTCCGTGACATCTTCGCGGACACCATCAAGGATGTGGTCAAGGGCCCGCTCGCCGTTGTCCTGAAGCATGTCTTCTCCAGGCTGGAACGGTACCCACTCATGCGAGCCGACAAGGTGAACCTCGTGTCGGGGGGCTTTCTCGAGTACTTTCGCGCGCGCTACCCGGAACAGCAGTTCGCCTGTTTCCCCAATGGGATCGATGAGGAGTTCCTGAACGCCGGGCCGGTCGTCCGGAGCCCCTCCCCGCGGAAGGCGGGTCCTGAGAAGCTTACCGTGCTTTATGCGGGGAACATTGGTGAGGGACAGGGCCTGCACCGGGTGATTCCTCAGCTGGCCCTGGCCTTGGGCGCAGGGGTGCACTTCAAGGTCATTGGGGATGGGGGCCGAAGGCTGGCGCTGGAGAAAGCCATCGCCGAGGCCGGGGTCGCGAATGTGGAGATCCTCTCCCCCATTGATCGAGCCCAGCTGATCCAGGCATATCGTGCGGCCGACGTGCTGTTCCTGCATCTCAACGACTATCCGGCGTTCGAAAAGGTGCTCCCCTCCAAGCTTTTCGAATATGCGGCCATGGGGAAGCCCGTGTGGGCCGGGGTTTCCGGGTTCGCCGCGGTGTTCATCAGGACCGAGATTGTCAACTCGGCCGTCTTCCAGCCGTGCAGCATCGAGGCCGGAGTCCGGTCGCTCGGCGAGCTGAGGCTCGAGGATGCACCACGTGGGGAGTTCATCACGAGGTTCGGGCGTACCGCGGTTACCAGGGGATTGGCGGAGGACGTACTCTCGGTCGGTGCGCTGACGAAGGACAGGGTAGGCGAGGGCCTTGTTGAGTGACGTGTCGCGTGTGCTGATTACCGGTGCCACCGGTTTCGTCGGTCGAGCGCTGCTTGACGCACTCGTCCTTCGGCCTGGAACTATTGTTACGGCGGCCGTGCGCCGTGAGACAGTGCTGCCCGCCGGGGTGCGTGTCTGTCGCATCGACGACGTGGGCACCCGGACGGATTGGGGCGACGCCCTGACCGACTGCCGCGCGGTGGTGCACCTCGCCGCCAGGGTGCACGTGATGCGGGATGATGCTGCGGATCCTGTGGAGGCGTATCGCAGGGTCAACGCGGCCGGTACCCTCGAGCTGGCGCGGCAGGCGGTCGCCGCGGGCGTCAAACGATTCATCTTTATCAGTTCGATCAAAGTGAACGGCGAGAGCACCGGGCCTGGCGGGGCGTTCAGCGAGGCGGACGCACCCCGGCCGGTGGATGCTTACGGGAACTCGAAGGCAGAGGCGGAAGTGGGGTTGTTGGCGCTGGCCGCCTCGACAAAGTTGGAAGTCGTGATCATCCGCCCTCCGCTGATTTACGGGCCTGGCGTGCAGGCGAACTTCCTGACAATGGCACGCTGGCTTGCGCGTGGCGTTCCGCTTCCGCTCGGAGCCATTCGAGAGAATCGGCGGACGCTCCTCGGACTCGGTAACCTGGTGGATTTTATTGTCACCTGCCTGGCGCATCCCGCCGCAGCGAATCAACTGTTTCTCGTGGGCGATGGCGAGGATCTCTCCACGACCGATCTGCTGCGGCGGGTCGCAGCAGCGCTGGGTGTGCGGGCGCGCCTTGTTCCGGTCCCGGTTCCCCTCCTGATTGCTTTGGCATCGCTGGTTGGACGGCGAGATGCAATGGAGCGGTTGTGCGGCAGTCTCCGGGTCGACATGAGAAAGGCGCAGCGGCTACTGGGATGGACCCCAGTCATGTCGGTTGACGAAGGGTTGAGGCTCGCAGTCCGACCGGCCCACGCTCGCGCGAGCATCTCATGAAGCGGCTCTTCGATATCGTGGTCGCTGCTGCCGCCCTCATCGTCCTGGCGGTGCCGCTTGCACTGATCGCCGTAATGGTGCGGTTCACCTCGCAGGGACCAGTGATCCACTGGTCTGATCGGGTCGGACGGCACAACCGGACGTTTCGCATGCCGAAATTCCGGACGATGCGAATTGACACCCCGGCCATAGCGACCCATCTCCTGGTGAACCCATGGTCCTACCTGACCTCCATTGGAGGATTTCTGAGGCGTTCAAGTCTAGACGAACTCCCTCAGTTGTGGAGCATCCTTAAGGGCGACATGAGCTTCGTCGGCCCGCGCCCAGCGCTTTTCAACCAGGATGATCTCACTGCGTTGCGAACGCAGCACGGCGTCCATGAATTGGTGCCAGGGATAACGGGCTGGGCCCAGGTGAATGGCCGGGACGAACTGTCCATTCCCGAGAAGGTCCGACTTGACGGCGAGTACCTCAGCCGGCGCTCGCTCCTTATGGACCTCAAGATTCTCGGACTCACATTCTTGAGGGTCGTCAAGGGAGAGGGCGTGTCGCATTGAGATCCACATCCGGCTCCACCAACCTGCAAAGGCAGTGTCCCAGCGCGATGTGCGCCTCCTGGATATGCTGGGCGTCCGTGCTGGGAACCCGAATGGCCACGTCGGCCTGCGGCAGGGCCCGGCCGCCATTTTCACCGGTCAGGAGTACTGTCACTAGCCCGCAGGCCCGGGCCACATGCAGCGCGTGCAGGACATTGGGCGAGTGTCCGCTGGTGGTGAGCGCCAGCAGCACGTCACCCGGCCTCCCCAGAGCTTCGATCTGGCGTCCGAACACCTGCTCAAACCCGAAATCGTTCGCGTTTCCCGTCAGGAAGGACGTGTCGGTGGTTAGCGCCAGCGCAGCCAGCGCGGGCCGGGGCCGGTCGTGGTTGAGTGCACTCACTAATTCCGCGACGAGGGAGCGGAACCGGGCGTACCGGAACTCACCGCTGCTGGTCTTCCAGCAGGATCGGCTGGCGCGCCGGGTGAGCGAGGAGCAACTGCTGTACATTTCACTATCCCCAAGCTTTCGAACAGGCAAAGATCGATGAAGTACGGGATACCCCGGTGTTTACGGTGCTTGAGGAGCCGTCCTTCCCGGCCCGGCCGGACCGTCTCTACCTGGCACTTAAGGCCTTGCTGGCACTCATCTTGGGCGGCATGGCGGGATTGGGCGTCGGTCTGGTGCGCGAGGTCACCGCGCGTTCCTCCCGGAACGCCGATCCTGACTACGCCGAATTCACCTCGCTCGGGCGCCAGGCCATGCACGATCTGACCCACCCCCGAAGCGCTCTCCGCCGCCTGTTCGGAGGCTCATGAAGCACCCGCCGCTGCCACCGCAGGACGGACAAACCCGGGGTTGTCGCCGCACCACCGGCGGTCGCCTCGTGCAACGCTGCCTTGGAGTGGCTGCGACGGCGGGCGCGCTCTGGTCGTGCCGCAGCGAGGCTGTCTCCTCGCCCGAAAGCGTCACCCCGGCCGCGCTGGTTCCTGCGGCTGGGGCACTCCGTGCCGCCACGCCGCGCGGCGGTGGGGCCCGGGTGTACAGCAGCCCCTACGCGGGGGTCAACTGGAGCACGGACTACCGGCTCAAGGTGCAGCTCCACGATCACACCGGCACGGCGGTGAACCGCATCCGGGCGTACGACCTGGCCGGATACGATGTCGTGAGCCTGATGGACTACAGCGGCGCCCGTGCGCTGTCCTACGCCCGGACCAGCGTCCCCTGGCCGGTCACGGATTGGCTGCCGGGGCTGTTCCTGGGTCAGCTGACCAGTATCAAGTTCTTCATCCCCAACGCCGAGCAGGTCGGGTATGCCCACCTGACCTCCCCGTTCCTGGGCACGTACATCGAGCGCTGGCAGGACTCGGTCACCCCCACACCCCTGCGCGCCCCCTGGCAGTACGCCAGCAGCCAGGAGGCCATTGCGCTCATCAACCGCTACGGCGGAATGGCCTTCCTGGCCCATCCGTGGGACGGCCCGGCGGCGGTTTCCCGGCTGGATCGCTACGCCGGCATGGAGATCTACTCCGCTTTTGCGCGCTACCGCATCGAGGAGGGGGTCGACCCCTACTTTACCACAGTGGACCGGAACGACATGCTGCGTGCCGCATGGGACCTGCGGCTGTTGAAAAATCAGTCGACCATCGGCATCGCGGTCAACGACCACTTTGGGCCGGACAATCCCAGCCCCAGGCTGAGCGCACGGACCCGTGACAGCGGGAAGATCCTGGTCCTGGCGGGTGCAGCGACGCCGGGCGCCCTGCGGATGGCCATGGAACGCAGGGCGGTGCTGGCTGTCGAGGACATTGGGATCACGAAGGGCCAGTTCCCGATCATTGATTCGATCGTGCGCGGAACGACTTCGTTGACCATCGCGACCGCTGGTACCGTCACGTGGATCAGCAACGGACGCCGGCTGGATATCGAAGACAACCTCACCACCCTGGATTTCAGCCTCCTGCCTCCGGGGGCGGTGTATGTGCGTGCCGAGGTGACCAACGCCGAAGGGAGCCGGGTGTATACCCAGGCGTTCCCGGTGCGCCGGGTCGGCGACAGCGATGGTGACGGGGACATCGATGCCGCGGACGATGCGATCTGTGTGGCGGTGCGCGTCGGCACTGATCGGGTCGCGGACCACTCGGCGGCCTGCGCCGCCAGGCTCGTCCCCGGAGGGTCCGGCCGCCCCTAGGGGCGGCCCGGATCAGCGACTGGGCGGGGCGGGGAAGAGCGCCTGTTCGATCAACCCGCACAGGATGTGGCCGGCTGCGATATGGGCCTCCTGCACGTGCTGGGTATCCCCGCTGGGCACCCGAATGGCCACGTCCGCAAGCGGAAGTGCCTCCCCGCCGCCCTCTCCAGTCAACAGAATCGTGGTCATCGCCAGCGCCCTGGCCCGCTCCAGCGCCCGCAGCACGTTGACGGACTTCCCGCTGGTCGAGATGCCGATCAGCACGTCCCCCCGCCGTCCCAGCGCCTCGACCTGACGCTCGAACACCCGCTCGAACCCGAAGTCATTGGCGCACGCCGTCAGCAGCGATGTGTCCGTCGTCAGGGCGATGGCCGCCAGGGCCGGTCTCGGACGCGCGTGGTTGAGCCCACTGACAAACTCCGCGGCCAGATGCTGGCAGTCCGCCGCGCTCCCGCCATTGCCGCAGAACAGCAGCTTGCCGCCCGCCCGGAGCGAAGCCGCGCAGCGCGCCGCCGCATCGGCCACCGCCTCGGCGCACTTGTCCGCCGTCCGCCGCTGGACCTCGGCGGTCTCCAGCAGGTATTGGCGGACCTGTTCCGCGGGGGTTGAGGCGTGCGCCATGGTCTGCTCCGAGGGTTTCAACCGCGTGCCGCCGGTACCGGTACCGGCAGTCCCGCGGGGTGGACCAGCAGTGCCGCCAGGCTGGTCAGGTCATCCACCAGATAATCGGCTGCCACCGCCCGGGACCTGAGGGTGTCCATGCCCGCACCGGTCCCGACCAGGACTGCCGGGATCCCCAGCCGGTGTCCCAGCTCCAGATCCGAACTCTTGTCTCCCACGACGACCGCGTCGGCAATCTCGAATCCCAGCTCTGCGGCCGCCCGGCGCGCGAGGCCCGCACTCGGCTTACGGCACGCGCACCCCGCCTCTGGCAGGTGCGGGCAGCTGAAGATACCGCCAAGGATGATGCCGGCCTCCGCCAGTACCTCTTCCAGTCGGCGATGGATGGCCTCCAGCTGTTCCGGGCGGACCAGTCCGCGCCCGATGCCGCTCTGATTGGTGAGAATGACCGGCAGCACGCCGTGCTGCACCAGGGAACGGAGTCCGGCCACGGCGCCCGGGAGCAAGGTGACGCCGGCAGGGTCGGCCAGATAGTGCCGATCCTCGATGACGGTGCCATCCCGATCCAGCAAGGCCACGCGACGGGGTGCGGGGACAGGGGTCTCGAGGCGCCAGGCTGGAGGGTCAGCCACGGCCGCCGCAGGACCGTACACCGCACGAGCCAGCTCGACGCCGCCAGCAGCAATGATCGCCACCACCGCCCCCGGATGCGCCAGCGCCGCCGCCTCCAGTGCGGCCCGATGAACCGTTGGCGCCCCGGCCACCGGGTCCACCAAAACGGTGATGCCACCAGCGTCCGACAGCATTGCGCCTCCGATGGGAACACGAGTGGAAAGGATACCCGGGGACGGCCGGTTGGGAAACCCGGTGCGGCGGGTGTGGATGAACCCCCTAAGTTGAGGCTCCGCTTCCGATTGACGCCGGCATGACCACGGATAGATTATCATGACGTAACACGCACCGCCGACACCGCACCTGCGGCCCGGGCGGCCCCCCTCCAAGGCCACATGGCGACTCTGACTCGGAACGGACTCCGAAACCGGCACCTGCTCGCAATCGATCTGGCGCTGGTGCCGGTTGCCACGCTGCTGGCCTTCGCGCTCCGGTTCGAAGGTCTCTCCTGGCCGGGGGACTATCCCCGGATCGCCGCGACCTACCTGCTGTTTGCCCTCCCCATCAAGATCAGCCTGCTGCTCATCTTCGGGCTGTACCGACGGCTGTGGCGTCTCGCCTCGGTCTCGGAACTGGAAAGCATTCTGCTCGCCACCGGCCTCTCGGCGCTGCTCTGTCTGGGCCTCGGCGCCTGGGTGCTGCCGATTGCGGGAGTCACCACGCTGCGCGTCCCGCTGGGGGTGCTGGCCAACGACGGCCTGCTCACAGCGTTTGTGGTGGCGCTGCCCCGGCTCATTCTCCGCTCCATTGAGTGGCACCAGACCGGGCAGGCGGTGGGCTCGCGGCGGGTGCTGATCGCCGGGGCGGGCGTCGCCGGCGGGATGCTCGTCAAGCAGCTCAGGGGCAGTCCCCAGCTCGGCCTGACCCCGATCGGCTTTGTGGATGACGATCCCGACAAGCAGCGGCACCAACTGCACGGGCTGCCGGTGCTGGGGCCGCTCAAGGACACCGCGGACATCTGCCTGGAGCATGGCGTGGCCGAGGTGCTGATCGCCATGCCTAACGCCCCGGGCAAGAAGGTCCGCGAGCTGGTGCTGGCCGCCACCGAGGCGGAAGTGAAGACCCGGACGCTGCCGGGGATCTCGGACATCATGTCCGGGCGGTTCGATCCCTTCGCCCTCCGGCAAGTGGAGATCCAGGACCTGCTGCGCCGCGATCCGGTCAAGATTGACCTCCACCAGGTGCAGGATCTGGCCACCGAGCGCACCGTGCTGGTGACCGGCGCGGGCGGCTCGATCGGCGCCGAACTCTGCCGCCAGATCTGCGGGCTCGAGCCGTCCCGGCTGGTCCTGCTGGGCCACGGGGAGAACTCGATCTTCGGCATCCAGCAGGAGCTGGCCCAGCGCTTCCCCCACCTCCGGGTGGAGGCGGTGATTGCCGACGTGAAGGACGGCCCGCAGATGCTGCGGGTGTTCGAGCGCTGGGAGCCCTTCACCGTCTTCCATGCCGCGGCCCACAAGCACGTGCCTCTGATGGAAGACAACATCGCCGAGGCGGTGCTCAACAACGTGCTCGGCACCCGCAACGTGGTGGAGGCCGCCGCCGTAGGGCAGGTGGAACACCTGGTCCTGATCTCGACTGACAAGGCGGTGCGCCCCACCAGCGTCATGGGCGCCACCAAGCGGGTGGCCGAACAGATTGTCCAGATCACCGCCGAAGAAGAGGGCCGGAATTTCGTGGCGGTGCGTTTCGGCAACGTGCTGGGCAGCCGGGGCAGCGTGGTCCCGACCTTCCTCAAGCAGATCGCCGACGGGGGGCCGCTCACGGTGACCCATCCGGAGATGAAGCGCTACTTCATGACCATCCCCGAAGCGGTGCAACTGGTCCTCCAGGCGGGGGCCATGGGCCAGGGCGGCGAGGTCTTCGTGCTGGACATGGGAGAACCGGTCAAGATCGCGGACCTCGCCGCCGACCTCATCCGGCTGTCGGGGAAGGAAGTGGGCAAGGACATCGAGATCCGGTTCAGCGGAACCCGGCCGGGCGAGAAGCTGTATGAAGAGCTCTTCTTCGACGCCGAGCATGCTTCTCCGACCGATCATCCCAAGGTGCTCCGGGCAAAGAACGCGGCGCTGCCCGTCGGGGTCACCACCGTGGCCAACGACCTGATCCTTGCGGCACACGAGAGCTGGCCCGCGGAAGAACTGCGCGCCCTGCTGCGGCGGCTGGTGCCGGACTACGAGGCGTCCCTGGCCGGGATGCCGGTGCGCCAGGAGGGGGCGCGGCGGGAGTCCGGGGGG
>Ga0163150_10002537_pt1 | contig 27689 bp, 36 predicted proteins | sample OliLakLV19P2IB_FD_148628 | JGI IMG/M metagenome (GOLD analysis project Ga0163150, IMG submission 148628) | Freshwater microbial mat bacterial communities from Lake Vanda, McMurdo Dry Valleys, Antarctica - Oligotrophic Lake LV.19.P2.IB | ecosystem: Environmental > Aquatic > Freshwater > Lake >...
GGCGTTTTTATAGAATTAGAAGAGTGCCCTATTACTCTAATTGGCACACAACCGATCCGCGAAGAGAAAATCGCAGCCACCCAAAGCCACCCCGCGAAAGTGGCTCAGATCTCAACCGCGATTGATAATAGGGCTCTGCAGACGCTTTCACAGCCACAAAATTCTTTTGCATTAGGATTGAAAAACGGGTCTGCGTTTGCATGCCTCCCCACTCGCGGTAGGCAGCGTATAACTCGCTTGATGGCACGACTAAATCAGCGGCAACCACGCAGCAGTCCTCAATGAAACGACCGATTTCATCCGACTTGCCACGATAGGATTTGGTCTCATCGATAATCGAAGATGGTTCAATGAATCCGTGCTCACGCCAATCCTGGAACCCATCCAAGAGCCAATTCAATATCCCTGGCCCTTCTTCACGAACGAGCACCTTGTGATAATCGGGGATCGGCTTGGTAACCTGGCGCAAATCGACGCGGAACGGTATCAGCTTGATTCGTCGCCAGATGCCTTCATCGGTACCGGTGATCCGTGGCAGATGGTTGGTACTGAGCCAGAACTTATGCGTTCTGTGAAAGCTCCAGTAGTCCTCGCGCATGCGTCGAGCGGTAATCTGTTCATCGCCGGTCAGCTCCTTAACGCGCGCTTCTCGGAGTTTTGCCCCTTCGTCAGGCTCGCTGATGGCTACCAGACGCCGTTGGTAAAGCGATGCGATGATCGTGTCGTGTTCATTTGCCGTGCCGAGCAAGAGCTTGCTAGGAGCCAACATCGCGTAATCGCCAAGCAGCTCGACGATCGCGTTCCACAGCGTTGACTTGCCGTTGGCTCCAGCACCATAGCAAATTGGCAGGATGTGCTCTCCAACGTCACCCGAACACGAATAACCTAATAGAGCCTGGATGTATCGCTTGGCCTGATCGTCTTCGCCAAAGATCAAATCGATGAACGCCTTCCACTTGGGACATTGTGCGTGTGGATCAAACGCAACGTTTGCGATCTGAGTGATGGAATCGGTCTGGCGATGCTCTCGAAATTCCCGTGTTGTTAAATCAATTGTCCCGTTTTGAAGATTCAGAAAGTCCGTGTTTTGATTCAATAGCTCGTGGTCGATTGCCGTTCTTGCATCGCATCGCGCTAGGTTGACAACATTTTCAATCGTCGTTTTGCGATTCGCCCATCGGCAGAAGTCAGCCCACTGCTTCTGTTGCTTCTCAGACTGAATATTCAGCAGACGATCCCAATAATTACGGACTAATCTTCTCGCGAGACGTGTTGTTCGACTTGAATCGATATCTATCTTCCATCGCTTACCATCCCATGCGAGCCACTTTTTCCAAGGTGGCACATATCGCAGTTGGGTTTGATTTGCGTTAATGAACTCAACAGCCATCGCGTTTTCTGTTTGCTCGCTCTTAAACTCCCGGTCGATCGCAGACTTTGGAAAGCCGAGGTTTGGTGGCAGTTGTAGTCGTGAAGCTGTGGACCGTTTTGCCTTCGGAGAGTACTGCTTGACTACTTTACGAAGAGCCCGGGCGATAGTCCTTTGACCATAGCTTTCATTGCCGCGCAGTTCATTCCACTTGGGACGCATCAACGCCGAGCGTCGAAAAATGCGATCAATCTGCGCTTCATCTTTTGTGAAGTAGGCAAGCGTGAATATGACTGACGCGTCAGCCTCGCTTGGCGAATTCATCAGCTGACTTTGCCAGTTGCCAGCCCATAAAGCTTTGAACTTTTCGCCTGACCCACGTTGACTGGATGCCAAATGAATAATTTCGTCGTCACTGAGTTGAAGATACGCCGTAGAATCTGATGCGGAGACTGGTGCATCGGGACTGATTCTCGCATCGGGCTCTTCATCGCCAAATACGCGTGCATATACGAATTCGAGCTCTTCTTGTCGAAGGTTGACCTCGTTAGAAACGTTCGGCAGCCGATCGCCCGTCACTGCGAAAAAGCGATCGCGATCGTAGATTTCGACTTCGCCATCTGCATAGGCTTTACGACATCGGCTGCCAGGTTTGCTGGCTTTGATAAAAACCTTCAGGCCAAGTCCGGAAGGACTGATTTCTGTGTAGCTGTCGAGCTTGGCAAGTAGTTCAAGAGCCCACGGTTTGACGTTGCCATCAGCATCAATGCAGTCGTCTAAGTCAACGCCACAGTACAGGTCGTCGGCGGAGAAGACGAATCCTATGCCGGCCAGCGAACGATATTTTTGACGCGCCTCCACTGCCTGATCGAATGTGCCCCAAGTCGCCTTGGAGGTGGAATCAGCGAGACTGCCATCATGCGGAGACACAGGAGCCTTGGTTTCTTTTCCATCGCGTATGATTAAACGCCAAGCCACCCACTGTGCACGATCTCGCAAACATGCTGGAACGACCGACCGAAGATCATTTACGTTCATTGCAAGACCTCCGATCTTTTACAGGCAAAGACATATTCAACCACGCTGAACTCCTTTCAGTCGCATCGTTGCCAGTTCAGCGAATTGCGCCGACTTCTCGATTCCGATGTATCGACGACCGTTTTGGATCGCCGCAACGCCCGTAGTTCCCGAGCCGTTGAAGGGATCGATGATGAGATCACCGGGATCCGATGCGCATAAAACGATCGGAGTCAGCAATTTCAACGGGAGTTGCGTTGGAAAATCTGGCACCCGTTCATTGCACGTCCCTGTAAGCCGAGGGATTGGTGGATCAATACCCCAAATGTTGTCCCACAATTTTCCCGTTTCAGCGGCACGTTTGTCGGCATATTTGGTTTGACGGTCTGAGAGACGTGAAACCGCATCCTCGTGGAAAACGAAGTTGTTAGGATCTCGAACGCAATAAAAAATGTGGCGGGAGCAGCGATTGAAGTTGCGAGAACAATTAACCCCAAAGGACTCGAACCATTTGATCCACGATCGAACCGTTAATCCGAGACGTTTGAGCGTAACGCTGTACTCGGCTGCATACTCGTCTCCAATGAGAATCCACATCGATCCATCGTCGGTCAGCATATCCCGGCAGCCGACCAGCCATTGTTCGACCCATGCCATATACTGATCGTCAGGCAGCAAATCCGCTGACTTTCCGCCGCCATAGTTGACTCCAATGTTGTACGGCGGGTCGGCGAAGATAAGACGGGCGCGATCTTTGACCATTGGCAAAAGCTCCACGCAGTCGCCGGTTCGAATCTCCCAGTTGCCGTCGTTGCTCAAAACGTCCTGCGCCCGCGTTTTCAGTTCTTCGCGTTTTTGACGCCGGCGCAGTTCTTGTTTAACTTGCGGGATGGTCCGTGCGCCCGTTTTTACTTGATCGAGCAATTCCGGAGCTTCATTGCGGATTTTTTTGGCATCTTGAACATAGCGTGCGCTTGCTCCGAATTGGTGAGCCACCGTTTCGCGTGCTTTTTGGCTGACCGTAGTCGGTTGGACGACTTCATGAGTTTTGCATTTCGAAGAAATTGAACCTTGAGGAAAAATTTCCTTATCATTCGATTCGATTGAAGGTTGTTCTATTGAACCCTGTGGCAATCTTGCCACAGGGTTCATACGAGGGCGTCGTACCTCACCCGATTTATGACCACCTTTTATTGCCGCTTCGTTCATCCTCTTATGAGCTTCAATTTCAGCTATTTCCATCTCATCCGCTTGAACCGCGACAGCGGCGCGCTGACTTGCGCTAAGATGACGTCGCCGCAGATTTTGTGAAATAACGTATTGCGTAATTGAACCATTCCCATTCCAGGGCTTAAATTTAGGCTCAATTTTCAATTCGCAACAAGCGTTGTAACGATGGCGACCGTCGATGATTTGCCCGTTGTGCAAAACAATCGGCTCGAGCTGACCATTGGCAGCGATATCCGCAACGAGCGATCGATACTCTTCCTCCACCATGCTCGGGAACAATGTGGCGGCTTCATGCAAAGGAATTATTTCCATTCGAAACACCTTTCAATCCTAAGTTCATAAAAATTCAAAATATGGAGAGTACGAAGACTGATTTTCAGCTTCTATCAACCGTAGGTTGATTCAATCGACGAACTCGGGCATTGCCGACGGATGTGCGATGTCATCCATTACCTTCATCGAGACAGTCGCCTTTCCTCCGGATACTTGCGCTGACTTAATCGTCAACAACCAAACGATTTGTGAGTCGTCCCAAAAAGCGCCACCGTTTTGCAACGCATCTAAAATAGTTTTTTGTGCGTTGTCACAATCACGGCGCCGCTGATCGGGCGGACTGATTTCAATCCGCACGGCCAATGGACCCATCAATGGCTTCGCTCCCGAAGCAGCGATTTGCCGACGAACTTGCTGGCGATATGCCCGAGCTTCCTTGGATAAAACAGGTCGCCCTCTGACGTAACTAAAAAAATGATTCCATGACGGCGGATAATCCAACTCAAGTGTGACCATGCTTCCTTGCTCCGGTTTGTTATTTGTTCGCTTCTGTGCACAATCGATCGCCATGGCATCGACATGGGTGACACCAACACCCCAGAACCTTACCCTTGAGCGAATGAATTTTGTGTTGCAGGCTCGGCTTTAGATCAAAAAACACATCGAAGGATTCGCATACCCGATCCCTATCGCCATCCTCTTTCATAATGAACGGATTCCCCCATTGCGTGCCGCGATCGATCGGCATGAAACATCGATTCTCGCTCGCCCACCGAATTAAGCGTCCGTCAAGTCTCTTATTCGCAACAACCGAGATCCCGTTCAAAACAAGCTTTTTTCGTTCTAATTCGCTTTCGGTCCATGCTTCGTTGGATCGTGCCACGTCGGCTTGTGCGACTGCCTTGATGGGACCTTGCCCTTCGTTTCCTATCGGGTCAGGACAATTGTCCTTACCCTGTGTTTTAGCAATGATCGTTGTGTTGATTTCCATATTTGTTTTCTCCAAAGGAAGACCGTACAGAAGTGGATCGGTCGGGATTCGAACCTGCGTGCTCTGTACTCTGGCGGGTCCCACCACGCCGCCGATCCAAGTGCCGTCTCTCCGGCTGTCACGACTTGAGCTAACCCCGTCGTTCGGGTCGCACCCTCGCATCGATGGGTGCTAACAATCAGAACGGAGTGTTTTCATCGTCGTGGTTGCTCGATGCATTTCCAGCGAGCTGAATCCGACGATTGAAATAAACGTTCGCGAAATCGCCACGCGTTCGCTTAGTTACTTCGAGCGTCACGTCAAGTAAGCTCTCCAGCCGACCAGCTAACTCGCTGAACTTGGTAAGTTGCAAGCCAACCGTGCTCAAATCGCCTTTTACAAACGGCAGGGACGCCGCTGTGATCACCGAATTGCGGAAGATGCGGCGGCCGGTTTGTGGACCAGAGATCACCAACAACTCCCACTTAATCATGGGGTCACCTTTCTGGCTCTGACCCAATCGCACGGAATCGATCCGTACTTGGTACTTACCATCGGGCACTTCGTCGTAGCTGGGCGCCTCTACCGTTTCGAAATCGTTATCGAACGCACTGAGGTCAATGCTGCTTTTGCTGGATTCATAGGTATCGAATTCGCTCATGATTTTGCCTTTACATTAGGGGTGCTGACCGGCGTGGAACTATTAGCTGCGCTGCCATTGCCGGAATCCTGGCTGCGAGCGGGTGAATTGAAAGCCTTCACGAAGGCGTCGTAATCGAGTGGTAATACTTCGGGCAAACGACCTGTGCGATCGCCGGCTTCGTAGGTCGGATGCGGCTTAGTCCGCAGCACGCGTTCGATGGTCACATTGCCGGCGGCATCTTTTTTGGCAACAGAGTCGCCGAAGAGAATAATGTCGACGAGTCCCAACACAACGTTGCGGGCACGATCGGGGAGACTCGGTTGCGTCTTGGTATATTCACCAGTTCGCGTTTCGATGGTTTTGTCCTGGGCGTGTGAAATTAGAATCAAGCCGTAGGGCAGACTGGCTAAGCGAGTTAACACTCGATGCCACTCGTTTTTGACTAAAGCCCAACCTTTTCCGTGGCCGAGGTCTCCTTCATAATCGACGCCATACTTGGCACAGACATGCTCCGAGCACATTTTGAAAGCGTTGTCGACAGTGTCGATAACGATCGTTTTGAATGGATGATCGCTCTTCGCAACGAGCTTGCATGCTTCCAGAAAGTCGTCCCACTTGAAGGTCGGTACCTTGAATACTTCCAAATGGTTTAGACCTGGTTCGCATTCAAAGAAGATAGTGTCAGGGAATTTTGAAGAAAATTCAGACTTTCCGGACTTGGGTGTGCCGTAAAGTAAGATCGTTTGCTTGCCCAATTCGGCAACGGTTTTCGATCGCTGTGTTGGTAATGTCATAGTCATTGTGTAAAACTTTCCTTTTCAAAATATGGGTGCATCAGAATCGACAGGGGTGAGTTCTTCGTGTGGAAGTGCAATCTCATAGAGGTTGTCCGCAACGTTGGGATTGAAGCCCGATTGGCAGAACGGCAGATATTCACAGGGGCGTTGAAATGAAAAACAGTTGGATGTATTTAGCAGCCACTTGCCGCGGCGCTTGGCATCGAGATATTGCTGCGTGATCTCCCAGACTTCTTCCTGAAGCATGGCCAATCGCTCTTCCGACAAGTAGACGATTTCGCGATGGAATGCATCCGGCCGTGAATACCAATCCGCCAAGCGGGCTTGAAACTCGTCATCCGTCTCGGGCATTTGACGCTTCGCTGTCGACTTGCCACTCTTGTTTTTGGCCGCCAGTTCCGCGTAACGAGCCTCATATTCCTCTTGCGTCTCACCAAGGCTTTGTTTCAATCGTGATTTCAGCAGGACGTTGTAAATGACGCCGACGATTGGGTAGCCAAGTTCCCGTAGGTAGTGACTGTAAAGTGCGATCTGCGTGTCGGTCCAAAGCTTATCGAGATAGTTGGCGTCGATGCCAGATGCTGTCTTATGCTCGAGCAAGTACATCCCGTCGTGGCATTGGACGATCGCATCGGCTTTACCGGCAATCACAAACGTTTGGCTGAGTCGTCCCGTTACCGGATTACGAATTTCGCCGACGAACGATTTTTCGACTTCGACGATGCCAAATTCTTCAATCGCATATCGATCGGCATATCCTGTGAACATGGCCCGAGCCAAATGCCAGGCTGCCATTTTGGATTCATCACCGATACGACCTGAGAATTGCTGGTCGATGAAATCCAAGACAGATTGGAGGCGGTCGCAATCGTCATCCGTTCGATACCAAAGTTCGATAGCGTTGTGGATAACGCTTCCGAACGACAATGCATCGGCTTTTTCACGCGGGCGAAGATTGTCGACGTATCGATGCTTATATTTTCGCGGGCAATTCCGAAAGGTGTTCAGTGCCGAATAGGTCAGCACGTTTTTAACGATTGGTGCTTGAAAAGTAACAGTAGACATGAATGGATTCCGTTTAGCGGGTCTGGTTTTCAACTAAATGAGTTAGAACGAAGTGTCAAAAGGGTCGTTTTCGAAGGTCAAGCCGTTGCGGCGTTTCACTCCGCGTTCCTTACCCAGTACGGCTTCGGGGAGATTGCCGTATTTGTCGTTATTGATGCATTTGCAGGGAGGACAGATGCGATTGCCCGGTCCTTTCGACTTAAACTCCTTGTCGCACTTCAAGCAGACTCGTATCGCGGCTTTGGGTTGAATCGAAAGCATGGTCAACGCAGGGTTTAAGTTCGGTGCTCGCCAGTGTGGTGCGTTCATTTAGATCACCTCAATCTGCTCGACGTCGAAATTCCCGCAGTCGTCGCTAACCACGAGGTAGTGCCGGTAGTCGAATTGAGTAACGAATCGCAGCGGCTCGGGGAGTTGATTTCGCAGTGATGAGCAGGCGTCGGTCAGTTCTTGGGATGCGGTCGCAAATCGATCGACGGCTCGGACGTAGCGCCCCACCGCAAGCGAAATATCGATTCGTCGTTCAATGTTGAGTTGTGAGTTGGACATAGGGTTCCTTCTTGAGTTAAATGGTGTGTGATGAGTTGCTCTATCTCTTACCTACCCGGTTGGCGCGAATTTTGGACAGAAATTACAAATATTCTTTTATGCCGATCGCTTCGAACTTCGCTCGGATCTGTCGTATCCAGCCTCGGATCGTTGTGCGCGAGATTCCGGTGATCCTCGCAATCTCCGAGAATCGGTATGTCTTGCGAAGTTCAAGCACTCTCTGCCATTCGAGCGGCAGGGAAGCCACAACCTGCTCGATGTCGGCGCGAAGTTCTGTGAGTTCGCTTTGGTCACGGCGTTTGCGCCCCAGACGCGAATCCAATTCGTGATCCGAAATCGTGGCGGACATTTCCACAAGCCCGACGTCGGCCACTTCTATGAGTGAGCTCAACGAGCACGTTTCAGAATCGTCGCGTTTGTCGGCACTGCGATTGCGGAGCAAGTTTGCTGTATATCGTTCGACGACCGTTGCAATGAATCGATTGCGATGCGAATGCCCAGGTTGGTAGCTTGGCCAACTCTGAAGGATGCGCAGGAAAATGTCTTGTTCGATGTCTTCGGCGTCCGCAAGATTGAATTGGGCATTCCTGGAGATTTGCTTGGCTTTACGGGTTACAAGCTTGCGAGTGAAGGGATCGTCCATGGGATTGAAGTCGGCGTGCGTCATACCTTGAAAAACTCCTTGGAAAGGCCCGCAACCAACGGTGAATATTTGGTGATTGGGCGACTTTAATAGCTGGATGATTTCGACACCGATCGAGAACCATTCACGTCGGGCATCCATAGAGTTATTTGCCGCCGACGCTCTGAGTTCGAACCAAATTCCGCCACGCTCACGTGAGTGATTTTGTCACCGGTGACAAACACATTTCACTCACATTTAGCACACATTACGCACACTCAAACACCTAAAGCTCTACATACATGTCACCGGTGGCAGCCTCAGAATCATCCTGTGTGATGAGTGCAATTCGTGACCAATCGCGGCGAACAAGGGAGCTTTAATGCAAAACGAAACATCGGCTGAATATTGCCTTGACGAATGGAAAGTCGAGATCATTAAAAGACGTGCGAGGCAGCGGGGATTCCGACATCACGACCTCGAAGATGCGGTTCAAAGCGTGGCCATCGAAGTCATGCAATTTAAGTTCGATTCATGCAATCCCAATCAAGCCTGTGAAGAAACAGCCTTGATCGCTTTAATCGATCGACGCTTAGCAATGATCTGGCGCGGTGAGTATCGGCGAAAAAACCGATGGATTCGGCATGCCACTGAGATCCGAGATGGCTTTATCTCAAGTCGCTACTCGTCGGTAGATGAGTCGGCGAGCGCACACGAATTTGGCATGGAAGTCGCGGAGATCGTCAGCGATTTTGATGACCTCAGCAAATCGATCGTCGTTTCTTTAGCAAAAGGCGATTCGACCGCTGCCATCGCTGAGCAACATGGCATGAGCTGGAAATCGGCGGCATCTCATATCGATCGGATACGCAGGGCCTTTACGCAAGGCGGTTTTGAGAAGGCGGCCGCATCCACGACAGCCGGAGGTTGGGTATGACACACGAAGTCTCACAACCTCTGTCGGAAACCGAGCCCTCAATAACAACCCCGCTGCTTCATAAAGCGCACTTCGTCGCCGCGATGGTGGGAGTTTCCGTGAGAACATGGTGGAAATGGAATGCGGCAGCATTGATTCCTCGACCAATCCGCATCGGCGGGTCCGCGTTTTGGCGAGCAGAGGAAGTGAAGTCCTGGCGCGACGCCAATTGCCCATGTCGAAAAGAGTGGGAAAAAAATCCTGAGAAAGTTCCGGTTCATGCCTTGAGGAGACGCCCACGTTGAGCAAACTGTGACACCCGTTTTTTATGGTTTAGTCTCTTTATAGAAAAGGAACATCTTCGATGGCAAGTCTCTTCAAGAAAAAGATCATGGTTTGCAATCCAAAGACCGGTAAAAAAGTACCGTCTTGGTCGCGGAAGTGGTGGGGCCAATATCGCGACGAAAATAAGAAGCTTCGTCGCAAGCCTCTCGCACAAGACAAAGCAGCTGCGACCGCCATGCTACAAAAACTGGTTCGCAAAGTCGAACTGCGAGTTGCGGGGGTCACCGATTGTTTCGACGACCATCGGGCAATACCGCTGGCCAAGCATATCGACGAATTTATCGAGTACTTACACAACAAAGGGAATATTAAAACCTATGTCTCCCGTACGCAACAGATGCTGCGAGATATCGTCGATGCATGCAAGTTCACCATGATGACGCAGATCAGTGCAAGTGCTGTGCAAAGTTTTTTAGGTAGCTTGCGTAACGATGGTTATTCGGTCAACAGTGTAAATCACTACCTTCGGGCTGCAAAAATGTTCTCGCGATGGCTGTTCCGCGATCATCGCAATCAAGAAGATCGCTTGATGCACCTTCGAGTCCAGAATCCCGAGACCGACCGGCGCCGCATACGTCGGCCACTATCGACGGAAGAATTAAGTTGGTTACTCCTGGCGACGCAACGCGCCCGATCGAATCAAGGGATCTCCGGATCGGACCGCGTAATACTTTATATCTTGGCTTGTTACACGGGCTTCCGAAGAAACGAACTCGGTTCGATCACCGAGAGATCGTTCAATTTTGAATCGAAACCGCCACAACTGACTGTAGCCGCATCTTTTTCCAAGCGACGTAAAAACGACGTGATTCCGCTGCGATCAGATTTGGCGGAGCGCATCCAAGGATGGCTTGCGTTGCGAACCGATCGTGACGACAAACTGCCACTGATTGGTATCTCGAACAAGCGAACTGGCGAGATGTTGAAAAGAGACTTGGCGTTCGCTAGAAAGTTATGGCTGGCCGAAATCACGGACGAACAACTACGAAAGAAAGCCGAGGCTAGTTCATTCCTATGTTTCATCGATGTGAACGGTCGGTATGCTGATTTCCATGCATTGCGAAAGACCTTCATCACCAATCTTTCCAAATCCGGCGTCTCTCCGAAGATGGCTCAGAGCCTTGCTCGCCATTCCGACATCAACTTAACGATGAACGTCTACACCGACGTCGTACTCGAAGACCAAGCCATTGCCGTTGAGTCGCTGCCGCAGCTCCCTCCGGCAACGCCGCTGCCACCACCGCCACCGGTGCAAGAGCCTGGCATCTATAAACATCTTGCCAAGATGCGAGCCCAAGCCGAACGTCGTGTGTCCAGTAAGAAGCGATTAGAAGAACAGTTGAAAAAATCGGGTTAATAACCTGGCGTGGAATAACGCGACGAGGTGGAGAGTGATCAGTCAGCGATGATCGCCCGTACGCAATTTCTATGGACTGTTTGAGCTACCAGCGATTCGACGGACGGTCAGCACTCATAGATGGTGCTTACGGCCGAACAATTATTCACCTTACATTATTTCGGCGGAATACCCGTTCCGACATCACATGTCCTCGATCGCTTCACGAACGTCGCTATCGGATGGATTGTCGCTGCGTCTAAATGCCTGCGCGATATGGACGCGATTTTCGTCGCAATAGGCAACCACGACCAGACGCAGGCTCCCACTTTTTCCACACCCCGGCAATGCCCAACGCACTTTCAGCACCTTACCGCCGCTTGGCGTTCCCTTTAACGGAGAAATGGAGTCCCCCTGTGTGTTATTGCAGTCACCGGAGGAGAAATACCCACACAGAAATTCCTGCAGGGCTCGCTTGTTCTGGTCGTAGTCTTCGTCAGTCATTTGCTGTCGAAGCGCGAACAGCAGTTTTGCCTCCCCGCCCAACTGCCACTTGCCGTCTTCCGGCCGGTAATGCATTACCAGTCATCTCCCACTGCATTGTCCGCCGAAGCGAGGATTTCATCATCCCCGGACAGCGGCACTTGCATCCAAGGATCGGATTCGACGATCTGCTGCATCGCAATCCGCATGTTGACGGCTGCCGCATTCCCTTCACGCAGGTAGTGATTCCAGGCAAGTTGCCAGCCCGGATTCTTGTGAGAGAAGTCGGACGCGATTCGAGACGTGGCGTCAGCAAAGAAACCGGTCACGTCCGAAATCGTGATCATGGCGTCGGAATCGAGAAACTCAAAGTGGGCCGGGCAATTTTCCAGCACGATCGGTTTCGAGCCGTCCCATTGGCTAATTTGCCGAGCAAGCCCTTTTTCGTCGAGTAGGTTGATCAATCGTTGCTGATATCGAGCAACAACCGGTCCGTTCTGAAGTGCGATATAAGCGTTATGAGTGATGGTTTCTCCGCGATCACGCAACGAAGCAAGGTCTAGATAGAACAACACCTTGTTTAGTACGACCGCGTTCAGCGAACGATTTGGCGCAGCGTGCAAAGCCGCGCAGGCGGCTTCCAACAATCGCTGACTCTTTTCATTCGGTTCCATGATCGTCAGTATACACACAAATTCTAACTTGATTAAAGACAGGCTGGAACCCTTATCGGTTCGTTTCGGCCGGCAATCATCAATTTGCTTACGATCAAGGTGCATTCGCCGGTCGCAGCCAAGTACGCTCGAATGTTAGAAAACGCCCGACGATGACATGGCTGCATTGAACTAGGCAAGTCAAAAAATAGCCGTTTGGCGGTTATCACGATCGGCATATGAATTCTGACGAACGTGTGAATGCTCGACGCCAAAAAGGTGCTCCCGGTGGGGCTGCACAGGACTAAAGGGGCCTTCTGTGGTGTCATGTTTTATGCATTGATTTGCGTAGTTCTGCATTGATCTGCATCAAGATGCACTAGAAAACGGGGTAATACACAGGACTATTTATCTTGTGCATGTGGCGAGAAGGCCAACGGAAGTGGGAGTAAAAGCAAAAACCCAAGGAAAACCCTGGGTTTTTAGTAGCCGAGGCGGGACTCGAACCCGCACGAGGATTTACTCCTCCCAGGATTTTAAGTCCTGATTTATTACCGAAAAAACATTGCGGTTTCCATTGGCTTGTGGCCAATTGTGAGCCGAGTCGTGAGCGCCAAATGTTTTGGGTCCTTCCGGCGACTTTTGGATTGGACACCCCTGCGGGAACAACACGGAAATGAGACACAGTTTCTTTATTGTTGGGTCGCGAGTTGCCAATCTTCGGGCGTGACTTGGGCGTAGTGCTTGGCTGCGACCGCTGGGCTGTTGCCGATCCAGAGGCATGCTGTCGTTATTCCGAATCTGAGGATCAACTCCGTTTCGCGAGTCGCTCGCATCGAATGCCATAGCGATGGCCAGCTAGGAATCGATTGCATTTTGAGTAGTCGCTTGAACCGTGACGTGATTCCGCTTGGAGACAACTCGAGCAATTGCGATTTGTGAAGCTCGAACGGTAAAGGAAGATACCTGCGAAGCTCAGGAAAAATAGGGATCTCGCGAATCGAATGTCGCTTGGCGTCGTTGATCCGAATCCGCTCGCGACGAATGTCGCTCGGCACGATTGGATAAAGTTCGCTCGGAATTCGAATCCCACCCCAGCGAGACAGAGCGACCACGGCGCGAAGATCCGCGTCGCTACATCCCGCGAGTACTCGATGGACCAAATCCGCTTCAACGAATGGCTTATCGGCAACGCCTACTGTAGTCGAGAAGTCGGCGGCTGGGTTCTCTGCGATGTAACGCTTCGTCACGCACCATTCGAAAAACTGCTTCCAATGCTTTGCGATTTTAGCTTTAGTGGAATCGCAGATGCTTAACCCGTCATGTATCGATCGCAACGCTTCGCTGTCGACAGACTGGACTAGCGAATGCCCAAACGCGTCGATGATCGCGTCAAGACTGTTGACAATTGTCAACAGCGAACTCTGCTCGACGCTTCGCGATTTCTCATCGACGAATTCATCGACGGCAACGCCAGCGGTTTTGAATAGCCCCATTATCGGAGCTAGCTTGGATCGCAAGTCCGGCGACGCTCGATCCAGCCAATTTTGCGTTTGTCGTGGAACCGGAAGATCAGACGTTTGCGATTCTAAGAGTTGCTCGACGTGAGCACGCGTAGCATTAGCGTCGGCCTCACCAATCCTGCCGAGCCATATCGATCGACGGCCGGCCGCAGTGTACACCCTCAGACGGAATCCAGTACGCGAGCCAGTTTCGTAGGTAAGCGAGGACATATTAAAAAGCGTCCGGTCAGCCTGCGCGCCTTCTTACGACCTTGACACCGCCGCAAGGAGCGCATTCGCAAGCAGGGTAATAGTGGGTGTACCGGCTCACTGTCGATCCCGCGAGGTAATGATGGCAACAGACTTTGCACTTTGGCCCAGCTCTTTTGCGCTGGCGCAGATAGCGAGCGCGGACAAGTGCCGACGGATTTTCGGCGCGCAGTAATAATCGGGCATCAAGCATCATTGACCAGGTGCGACGAGGGGGACGGGCGAAGCTAAATTTTTGGTGACTAGCCATTTGTGGAGCGTCACACTAGTGGATAGAAAAATCCATCCAGGCAAAATCGAGTCGTCGTTCAGCGAACGCAGCCAGCCACGATCGACCAGCGGTACCGGAATAAATGCAGACAGTTGGGATCTCGCCTTTTCGAGCACGTCCCAAGCTCGGTCATAGCATGCGACACCAGCCGGGTTAAGTTGCAGGACGTCGGCGTTGGCGTCCAACGACTTAACGAGCGGCGGCGCGAAGCAATCAATGAGTGAGATTGTCAACTCGATGTCCCCCGCGATTTGCACCCTCCATAGATCGCCGGCAAGTCCGCGAACGATTTGCCTGATCGCAATATGGAGCCCGTAATTTACAGGCCGCGTCTCTGGGCATGTCACGCCATCGTGACTGTCACTGTCGTAAGGCTTAAGCATAGATCCTCCAAGCTTATTGTGCCGGGCGTTATTCTAGCACGGATTTCCAGGCCTCCTAACAAAATCCGCGCACTCTGTAAGACAGGTGGGATCGGATAGCCATGTCACGGGGTATGGTTTATTCGATGAAGACTTCTCGATTTCTGACAATGATCTGGCTCGCATTGAGCCTAATTCTAGGAGGCTGCGATCATGCGATAAGCTACCGAGCTCTCCCTGCGCCCAGGCCGGAGACGCCTTCGGTGAACCCACCGGTCGCGATCCGTCAATCGAACTGGCTCAAGAACAACGAAGGCTCATGCGTTCACGCGTCGCTCTCGTCGATGCTCCATTGGGCGAATCAGTTTGATTTAGCCAAGCAATGGAGGCAAACCTACGGAGGCGGCGAATACAGCGACCGATTGCGTCGGCGACTCGACGCTGCCGGGATCAAGTATTTTTTCACTGAGTCGAGCAGTCTCGACATGCTCGACTATGCCCACTCAACTCGACGAGGAGCATTGCTCTGGTGGAAGCCATCGCATTGCTGCATGTTTTGCGGCTGGGTACGGTCGGCAGACAACGTCACGACCTACGCAGTCATCCTCGACAACAACTCCGTCCAGAAATATGAGCTCGTCGAGCGCGGCCAGTTTCACCGGCTATGGGCTGGGTATGGCGGATTTGCCTTGACCACTCTATTCGATCCACCGTCGCCGCCGATCTATCGATCGTATGAGCCGACTTCAATGAGGTAATGATGAGCAATTCAATTAAGATCACCGCGAGCTTTGGAATCATCCTGCTCGTAATCGCCCACGCCCTAATGCTCGCGACAGCCCAGCGAGTTCTACCGCAAGTCGAGCATCGGCTCGGCCTAGCCACCGACAACAGCACCATCGAATCGATACCGATTGGCGGATTCAACTGGGATCGAGCCAAAGCAAACGGACCTATCAATTCGCTACCGGTCAACCCATCCGCCCGCGACGAAATCAAGCGGGCCGCTCCATGCCTTCTCTGTGTGCAATACACGAAACCCCAACCGCAGCCCGCAATCGTTCCATCGCGAACGATCGCCAACGTCTCGCCAGTCGCCGTCGATCAGACCAAGTACAACATCGTTCTATTCGTCGAGTCTGACGCCCAGTCACAGCAATTGCTTGACTGGTTCAATCGCGACCCAGCGCTCTACAAATTGCGAGCCAGATGCAATTTCCAGGTCTACACTTCGAGCAACCCATTGTATCTATCACGGTATGCTCAGACTGTCCCGAAGCAAGCTTTCCCGGCGATGTTGTTCGGCGATTCGAGCGGCGGTTTAGTCCATTCGTTTAACCGAGATTTGATGCCGTCGAACCCTACGCAGCTCTACGCAGATATGAGCCACGCATACACGCTACAGCAGCAAGTCGTACAGACGCGTAAAGGAATCTCGACCAGCGAAAGCACGAATCCCAATTGCCCAGACGGCAACTGTGATCAGCGGGAGCCATGGCTAAACCCAGACCGCGATCGCGTTTTGCCTTCGATGTTTGACCGAAGCAAAGACGACGGCTCGATTGAAGGAATCTTTCGCGCACTCCTGAATCCCATCAAAACAATGGAGACGGCAGGGATGATCGTCTTAGTGATTGTCGGCGCGATCGTGGCAATCAAGTATCTCCGCACACCTTAGGACAGAAATCAATGCTCCCAGTAATTTTGATTGCAATCGCAATACTCGTCGTTTTAGCGTTCCTACCGACAAAGCCAAAATCGTCGCTTGGATCGCCAATCTTCGCATCCGCGCGTTCGAACCGGGACGTTGAGGTTGACGAGGATCTCGCTTCCGTCGGCGACGCCTATCGCGAATCGGAGATCGCTCGTCGCAAAAGAGAGGCGATCGTCAAGGTAGCAGCCCTCCAAGACGCCGCAGCCAAATCTAAATAACATGGCCAACATCACCGACCAAGAATTGATCGACGCAGCGAAAGCACCATCGAGTGTATCGGTCGACGGCATGGCCGTCACCAATCGATCAGCGTCCGAACTCATAGAAGTCCAAGACAACGTCGCGAACAACAGCAACGCCACGTCGCCACGGCGCGGCTTGCTATTCGCGAAGATGATCCCAGGGTCAGCAGTGAGCTGACATTTTATTCGCATGGATTGCGACAAAGTCGGGCAAGGATGCCCATTTTTCCAAGGACGGAAAATCATGCCCGGATGGGTTCTCACTCTACTGATTATCGTTAGCAAGGTTTGGGCCAGCGCTCTCGCGTCCACCATCCTCAAGACGATCTTTTCTAGCCGTGCGATGATCGCCTGCGGCTGCGTGCTAGTCGTCTTTGGCTGCCTACTTCATTCGATCCTGATCATTTTGCTCGGCTGCGGAATCCTTCTTTGGATCTCGCATCGCAACGAATACTTTCCACCATCGCCGCCGCCTGCAGTGGTGACGCCATGAATGCGATCCTGTCGATCCTGCTCACGATAGCCGTTGCAACGTCGGCACCAGGCCGCGTCGCCGAGTCGGTCGACATGATCGAGCTCAATCATTTCCACGACATCCTCGGTCGACACGTTTACGACCAGGTCATTTTCTACGAGTGGTCGCAAACGCATCGCGAGTATCACGTACGGGCCTGGGCACTGATCGACGAACGTGACAGTGAAACCCGATGGCCGACCAAGAATTACGCATCGAGCCGTTGGCATGTCCGCTGGCACGATCGCGATCAAAACTTTGCTCGCGATCTATCGTCGGCCTGGCTCCGCGAAAGCTGGACGCAAGCCGATCCCGAACGCGTCAACAAAGCTTTGCTACCAGAAAAACTCAGGCATGCATTAGTGAAACGCCATACTCCCCGGACACCTACTGAATGATGGCACTACTCGACCAATACGGACAGCCGATCGATACGCGAGCTCTTGCAGCTCAGCGTAAGCTATCGCAGCGAGTCCAGCGTGCCGACTCGCTCAACGCTGCCTACGACGCAGCCCAAGACACGGTCGAGAACCGCAAGCACTGGCAATGGGCCGACGGCCGCAGCGCCGCCGCCGCCAATTCGATCGAAGTTCGAAAGCGACTGCGACAACGCGCCCGCTACGAATGCCTTGAAGCCAATTCGTTCGGCAAAGGTATCTGCCTAACGCTTAGCAACGACACAATCGCGACCGGTCCATCGCTGCAATGCACGCTCGCCGATGCTGCCCAGTCCCGCGCGATCGAGCAAGCCTGGCGCAAGTGGTGCAAAGCAACACGCCTGGCGTCGAAGCTTCGCACAGCACGACTCTCGAAGATCATCGACGGCGAAGTCGTGCTGCTCAAGACCACCAACCGCTCGCTCCGAACTCCCGTACAGCTCGACATCCGACTCATCGAAGCCGACCAACTCGCCACGCCTGGCTTCTTCGACGGGCAAGTCAACAAAGTCGACGGCATCGAGTTCGACGACCACGGCAACGCGATAAACTATCACATTCTCAAAGGCCATCCTGGCGATATTTGGCCCATCAACGCTTGGGAAAAAGACGACGTCCACCCTGACGATTTGATCCACATGTTCCGCCGCGAGCGACCTGGTCAAGTCCGCGGCATCCCTGAAATCACACCAGCCTTGCCGCTCTTTGCTTTGCTCCGTCGATTCACACTGGCCGTGATCAGTGCCTCCGAGTTTGCTGCCGATTTCTCGGCCATCCTGCAAACGCAATCCAACGCGTTCGGCAGTGAAGACGGCGGCGTCGATGACATCGACCCATTCGATAGCGTCCAGATCGATCGCGGCATGATGGTCTCTCTGCCCAAGGGCTGGCAGATGAATCAATTCAAAGCCGAGCAGCCGACGACGACCTACGAAATGTTCCGCAACGCGATACTGAATGAGATTGCCCGTTGCGTCCACATGCCATCCAACAAAGCCCTCGCCGACTCATCGAAGTACAATTATTCGTCGGGCCGACTCGATCACCAAACCTACTACGAAGCGATCGCCATCGAGCGCAACGAATGGGAAATCGACTGCCTCGATCGCGTCTTTGAATGGTGGCTCGACGAGGCACTCATGATCGACGGCTATCTCAACGTCGACACCGTCGACGAGATCCCGCACGTCTGGCGATGGCCACCGAACAAGGACGTTGATCCTGGTTCCGACGCCGACGCTTCGATTTCATTGATCACCGCTGGTTTGATGTCTGAGGAGCAATACCTGATTGCCAAGGACATCGACCCCGAATCGCACTACGCACAGATCGCAGCCCAGTCCGACCGTAAAAAACCTCTCGACTCCACCACAGACATCCAAACGACGGCGTTGAACGGCGCACAAACAACCGCGATCGTTGATGTTGTCGCAAAAGTTGTGACCGGTGAACTGCCAAAGGAATCCGCGAAGGTGATTATCGCCGTCGCAAACCCAGCGATCGACGCGGCGACTATTGCAAGCATGATCGATCCAATCGAGCAATCTGGTGCGATACCCGCAAGTAATGGGACGCCGGGGAGCAACGCCCCTTTGCAAGCAGACACTCCCGCCCCGACCTCCGAGTTCGCCAACGTCTCACGCCGGCAGCTCCAGCGAAACACGAAAGCCATCGACGACGCATTTCAAAAACTCTCGACTGGCGAATGGACCGAGGCCCGCGCCCGCGTCCATCTATCCTCCGTCGGCATGACCGATCGAACCATCGACAACCTACTCTCCGAAGTCACACAGACCGCGGGAACCAATGAATGATTTCACAAGCAAGCAAGCAAGCAAGCAAGCGCAAATTGCGTGCCATTCCATCGCCGGTAACTTGGTTTGGCGGAAAAGGACAGCAGTGGCATTGGATCGTAAAACATTTCCCCGAACATACGACCTACGTTGAACCGTTCGGCGGTGGCGCGAGCGTCCTGCTTAACAAGCCACCGGTGAAAGTCGAGGTATACAACGATCTCGATAGTCGGCTCATCGATTTATTTTCAGTCCTTCGAAACCCGCAACAATCAGAAGCATTATCCGAACAGCTCGCCTTAACGCCGTTTAGCGAACTCGAATACTATCGAGCGTGCGACGAACCGATGCCCATCGAGCCAATCGAACGAGCGCGTCGCACATTCGTTATGTTTCGATTTTGCTTCGGTGGAACCGGAACACGTGGCACAAAAACAGGCTTTTCGTATGGCAAGGTCCAATCCAATGCCACGAAAACCCGCAATGCGATCGATGCACTGCCAACCGTAATAGATCGACTTCGCAACGTTCAAATCATGAGTCGCGATGCGGTCGATGTCATACGGACATTTGACACTGAAAACACACTGCATTATTGCGATCCGCCGTACGCATTGTCGGCAAGATCAAAGTCAAACGACTACATGCACGACATGACCGACGCAGATCAAGAACGAATTGCGGAGACGCTCAATTCCGTCAAGGGAAAAGCAGTCGTGTCTGGCTATCCGTCCCCCTTATACGAACGACTTTACGCCGGATGGCGAACGGTCGAACGAACCGTCGGATTATCCTGCGCACGACACTTGCCCAACAAACCACGCCAGCAACGTACCGAATTGCTTTGGATGAACTTTTAACCAATTGAATACCAACCATGGCCAGTGAAATCACCGTCGCAGCATCGATCACCGTGCGCAATGGCAACATGATCGAAAGCATCGCACCCGGTCAAAAGCTCATCGATCAAGCAGCCGTTGGCGGCCCATCGCCTGGCTACGTCACGATCGCAACGACCGAGGAAAACGTCACGTTCCCCGAGATCAGTTCGCTCGGCTGGCTGTTCCTACAGAATCTCGACGCCACCAACTACATCGAATGGGGATTCTCGGCCACGGTATACGGTGGCCAATTGTTACCGGGCGAGTACGGGCTGTTTCGACTGAAGCCCGGCGTCTCGCTTTTTATGAAAGCCAACGTCGCAGCCTGCAAAGCAATCGTCAAAGCTTTCGAGGCCTAGCTCCTGAATCTGTAAGCAAGCTCGGATCGAAAAACAGTCTACCATGATAATCTCGAACCATGAAGGATCGACAGCTACGAGCCAAGAAGGCTCTGCGTCAGAAGCGAAAGCGAATCGACGCACGGAAAAATGCTTGGCTGCACGCTGCCATGGCAAAGCAGGATCTCCTGCGATGCTACGGCGAGCCTCTGTCGTTGCGTGCGGACAATGCCGTTGGAAGTATTCCGTCATTTGACGGAGTTGCCTACAGCGGTGGCCTGATGACGCCGAATCTCGCCATAGCATGGAGAGGACCGGTTGTTGTTGATCTCGCTGGTTTGATTAGCGAATCAGTGATCCCAGTGCATCGTGACCACGATGAAACGCGACCAGTTGCTCACACGACGTCCGTAGTCAACGACGGAAGTCGGCTGGTTTGTTCCGGTGCTTTTTCGATCGATTCGAAAGATGCCCAAGAAGTCCTATCGGGTGCTCGCAATGGTTTTCCATGGCGACCATCCGTAGGACTCAAGATGATCAAGACAGTCACGCTTGCCGCTGGGCAACGAGCCACTGTCAACGGCCGCGAGTTCCTTGGCCCCCTCCTCGTCGTCCGCGAATCCATCCTCAAAGAACTATCCGTAGTCACCATCCCGGGCGATGGCGATTCAGACCTCACTATCAGTGCCTCGCAAGGAAGCGAATCCATGTTGTTCGAAGATTATGTCAAGTCGTTAGGTCTCGATCCAGCCACACTCACACCTGAGGCTACGGCTGCATTGCAATGCGCATTCGACGAATCGCAAGAGACCGCCCCTGATGTTGCTGCCGCAGCTCCGGCACCCTCGGCCGAAGCATCCGACGCATCGGACAAGCCTGCCCCTGCCGAAGATCCCGCCAAAGCCACCGCGTCCGGCTCGCGCTCTGTCGACCTCACCGCCACGACTGCCGACATCGCTCGCATCACCCGCGAAACGATGGCCAGCGAAACCCTACGAGCCAACAGCGTTCGCGACTTGTGCGCCCGCTTCTCCAATCCAACGATCCTAGTCAACGGCAAGCCCGTCGATCTCGCAGCCCACGCCATCCAGCATGGCTGGAAAGCTGACCAAGTTGAGCTGCATGCTCGACGCCATTCCGACCTCGAAGCCGCTCGCGATCGCCGACCCAGTGGACCAGCAATCCACAGCGTCAACCGAAGCGAACGCAACTCGCTCCAAGCCCTCCAAGCCGGTATGCTTCTCCGCGCCGGTTGCGCCCTCGATAGCCCAGCCTTCAATCACGCTCGCGTTCGAGCTCGATTGCCTGGCTGGCTACAAGCTGGCGTCAATGATCCCGCTCGACAGCGAGCTATGGACGCAGGCCACGCCCACTCGGAACTATCCCTCGTCGACGCCTGCCGCATGGCCCTGCAAGCCAACGGCCACGACGTACCATCCAATCGCAACGATATGCTCCACGCATCGTTCTCGACGGGTTCGACGTCGGCTCTATTTGGTGCCACGATCGGCGCTCGAATGCTGTTGAGCTACGCCGAGATTCAAGACTTTTCCGAAGGCTGGTGCCAAGAAGAAGAAAACCCAGACCTCGAGCAACACAATCGGAACCAGACCGAAGCCGCGCAGAATCTCGCCTACCATCCTGTCGGAGGCGAAGCGGCTCACACTGGTCTGACCGTCACGACCGAAAAGGCCCAAGTCCAACGCTTCACGCGTCAGATGGAAATCGACGAAGCCGACTTCTTATCCGACAACTTTGGTAAGTTCAAAGACACGCCGAAAATGTTTGGACTGGCTGCCGGTCGCGTCCGACCCAACCTTGTCGCCGCCGTCATCATGGGCAACCCGACGTTGCTCAAGACTGGCCGAGCATTGTTTAACACGACCGACGGCAACGCGGCCACGGGTGCCGCTCTCGCCCGAGCAACCCTATCGGCTGCGATCGCTCGCATCGCACGCCGCATGGACGGCGACGCATCGATCAATCTCAACTCGACGCATCTGCTTGTTCCACCTGAGTTGATGGACACCGCAGTCCAGCTCACTAAGTCCGGGTTGCTCAGCAACGATTCCGGATCCGGTGAATTGAATCCGCTCAAGCAATACAACATCACTCCCGTGATGGAACCACGCTTAGCCAACGGACTCACGCATCCGGTCACTGGCGTCGCGATCGCAGGCTCGACCGTCACGTACTACCTGGTTTCGAAAGAAGCCAACACGATCGAAGTCACCTATCTGACCGGTGCCGGTCGAGTACCCGTCGTGCGAACGACCGACCTAGTCAACGGCAAATTCGGACTCAACGTCGACGTCCGGCACTATGTCGGAGCTGCACCAATGGATTGGCGTGGATTCGATCGAAGCATCGGCTAGTCCGGTACCTCCAACCGCAACCGCAATCAGCAACCAGAAACCCTAGAGACCATGCAAGTAAAACTACTTCAAAACGTCAGCATCGACGGCACCGTCGTCGAAGCTGGAACCGTGATCGACTGTAAGGCTCGTGGCGTCTCAGGCGAAAGCATGATCGCGTATCAATGGGCCGTCGAACACAAACCATCGAAACGCGACGACTCGAAGCCAGCCGAATCGAAGCCAGCCGAATCGAAACCCGTCGAATCATTCGAATCCGCTCCCGATAGTCAGCCCGCCAACGAAGACGCTCCCGTGTCTCCGAAGCCAAAGACTCGCCGGCCGCGCAAGTCTTAGTTCTCAAATTTTAAATCTCAGATCCCAAATCAGAGTAACCACTCATGCCTAAGTTTTTCAAAGAATCCGAAAATCGCTCCATCACCAACGGCGGCACCGCCTTCAACTGCGGTGACCTAGTGCAAGTGGCTGACGGCACCGCGGCAATTGTCGAAGCCCAACGCGGGCTACCTGCCAATGAAATCGGTAGCGTGCGGATCAAGGGGCAAGTCATTTGTAACAAGACCGTTGCTGCTACCGCGATCACTGCCGGCGATCGCGTCGAATATGTCATCGCAACCAAAACCGTCGCCGCGAAAGTCGGTGCCGCTACGGCGGGCGCGTTCATCATCGGTCGCGCCGTTGCCACCGCCGCTGCCAACGTCGCAACCGTGATCGTCGACCTGAACCACCAAGGTCCAACGATCTAATCGATACCATCGCCCAATGCTAAAAAAAGAATCGCTTCAGGAATGGCAATCGTGCGACCTCCGTCGCCGCGAACTTGATCGAGAAGCCAAGACGCTCAAAGATCGCTGCGATCAACTCGCCGAAGAATTTGCCGCCGAGCTCACCAAGAGCAAGAACCCCTCGATAGTTCGGCACGGATTCACCCTTGCATGGGTCGCCGGCCGAGCGACAGTTTCTTGGGCCGATGCATTCCTTCGAGAATGCGGACCCGATAAAGCCCAGGCCCTCAAAGCCGAAGCCGCCGCAAAGACCACTCAAAAACTATCGATCACAGTGCCTAGGACATAATTCCCCTTATTCCCATTCCTCCCATGATTTGATGGGAATGATGAGAAGAATGGGAATGATAGGATTAAAATAAACCTTGGATACCTTCGGAGCCGCCATCGCCTACATGGCCACCAGGCTCGCCGAAGCAACTGCGATTCCGATCAGCTATTCGCGAGTCGGAGAATTCGGAACTGAATCATCGTCGATCGATGCCACACGCGGCTCGACGCCGTTCGAAGCCCTAAGCGACGACGGCATCATCACGCGAATCGAATCACGCGACTACCTTACCAGCGGCGCAACGTTTCCATTCGGACTACCAGAATCCGGCGACCTGATAACCGACGGCGAAGATCAATACGAAGTCCAAGCACTTGGCGGCTCGCGACCTTATCGATACAGCGATCCCGGACGGGCACTACTCCGAATCCACACCAAGAGAATCGGCGTACCTGAATAAACCATGACATGCATCGACGTCCAACTAGCCAACGCCGTACGCGACGCACTCATCACCGCCGAATTGACCATACCATCGTTCGGAGCTGCATTCACCGAAGATCAAATCAAGCGCGTTTACCTACCGCGATTTGAACTCAAAGACCTCGACCTATTGCAGATCCTCGTCGCACCGCGAGCCAGAACGCTAAGCCCGTTATCGCGCACGACCCAGAAGCGCGAACACGCAGTACAAGTCTGCGTCATGCAACGATGCAAGCCCGATAGCGAGTTGATGGATGAACTAATCGATCTCGTCGCCAACATCGACGACACATTAGCCAACCTTGCACGAGTCGTACCAACGCAATCGCGGCCAGCAACCTGGCTCGGATCAACGACCGAAGAGCTTTACAACATCGAAACACTCGAGCAACACGGCGTCTTTCGCAGCGTCATCACAATCAACTACATGTTGTGATCCATCAACCCTCAGACATAAGCACCACTCATGCCACTTAACAAAGGTCCCCGCGTAGGTCTTGATTGCATCCTCGCATTCAACGCGACACTTTCGAACACGATCACCCCCGCGAGTTTTACGACCGTCCCCGAAGTGATGGACCTCAACTTGTCCGTTGCTCACGGCAAGATCGACACGCCCTCGCGTGCATCGAAGTGGAAAAGCAAAGTACCTGGCATGACCGAACTGTCGATGACGTTCGGATACAACTACCAAGGAGATCCAGGCGACACGATTTTCACCACGCTACGAACTGCATTTCTCGCCAAGACAATCCTGCATTTCGCCGTCATGGATAACGTCTTAGTCAGCCCCGGCCCAGCCGGTGCGCAAGGCCTCGTCTTCCCCGGCGTGATCTTTGATTTCCCACTCGACCAACCGCTTGAAGCGGCTGCGAAAGTCGACATCGGCGTTGAGCTCACGCGAGCCAAAGATGGCGCCGTCATCATCGATCCAGTATGGCTAATCATAGCGCCAACGGCGTAGCGATTTTGGTCTTTGTCTTGGTATTTTCATTCTTCCCATTAGTCCCATTCTTCCCATAGTTTCCATAGGAATGATGAGAAGAATGGGAAGAATAAAATTTCTCTTTAATGATCGTCACCATCAACGGCAATCGATTTGACTTCCGCTACGTGGCCGGCCGTCATTTTGCTGAGAACCAAGACGGCACTTGCGAATCGCCAATCGAGGCTGCAACCCCGAAGATCCGAATCCGTCGCGATTTACAGCCCGAACGCAAGCTCGAAGTGACCATCCACGAGCTGCTCCACGCAGCACGTTGGAGCATGTCCGAAGAATCCGTCACGCAGATCGCCGCCGACATGACCCGCATTCTCAGCACTCTCAATCTCCTCAAGTCCTGATCTATGGCCACACCTAAAATAGGCTACCTCGGCGAGCGACTCGATTTAGAGATCCGGCAAGGCGCAACCTTTGGCCCGCACGCCGCCCAGATGTTCGGACTGATCGACTTGAACAATCCGACGCATGTTTTGCAAGGTTACGGCAATCCGATCAATCTCACGAGCTGCACAATACGCGGCAAGATTCGCAAGACCGCTTTATCAGCAACCGTCACCTGCAGCCTAGTCGTCACGATCACCGACGCTTTGCTCGGCAAGTACGAATTCTCACTCACCGACGCGATCACCGCCGCCATTGTCGCCGGAGAGCGACTCACAGACAACGCATCCAAATACGTCTGGGATCTTGAGCTAGTCGACTCCACCGGGAAAGTATTCCCCCTCTACTACGGAAACGTCATTATCTTGCGCGAGGTAACAAGATGAGCCTCACAATAATAACCATCTTGCAAAACGGCCAAGGGCCGGCAGGTGCTCCCGGTTCAACGGGCGCGACGGGTGGAACCGGGGCAACGGGTGCAACAGGGCCGCAAGGACCGGCAGGCAATCCGGGCAGCAATTTACAGCTAGGCGTGACCGATACAACGGCTCATCGCGGCGATCTAGGAACGATTGCCCATACGCATTCGCAGGTCGTTCACGCTCCCGCCAATGCTCAGAAAAACAGCGACATAACCAAGGCCGAAATTGAAGCAAAGCTTATTGGTGAAATCGCTTCGCATACGCATGCTGGCGGGCTTGCACTCGGCGAAACGTCGCTGACAGCCTACCGAGGAGATCGAGGCAAGACAGCTTACGATCATTCTCAGATCGACGCAGGCAATCCGCACGGAACCGTGATTGAAGACATTGATAACCTGCGAGCGACCCTCGACGCCAAGATTTACCACGGTCAAAACGGAGAAGCATCATTCTGGGACTGGCTCGACGTTGGCTATTTGGATGTTAGCCTTGATCAGCAATACTACACGACGATCATTCTCTCTTCGCGTTCAACCGACGCTGCGTACCTCGACGCCAAATTGGAACTCGATGCATCGCAATACGCGGGCTTGAAAAAAGGCACGAACTATTTCCGAGTGACCAATACCGGATACACGGTCGCACTGGCTTCAGCATTTCGAACAGCCATCGGAGCAGGCACAAGCTCGTTTGATCCTGCATCCCCTGGACCGATTGGTGGTACGACTCCGGGTGCGGGAGCGTTTACGACCGGGACGTTTACCGGATTCTTAAAATTGGGCATCAAAACAATCGCGACTCTACCCAGTGCCGCATCCAGTTCGGGTGAACGGTATCAAGTATCTAATTCAGCAACAATCGTTAACCGTATTGCGTTCAGCAACGGTTCGGCATGGTATTACGAAGGGACCGCGGTAGCAGTATGACGTTAGTAACAGTGATTCCGATTTCGATTGAACACGTTTGGAACGATGCCGGAACGGAAATCAAAGGTGCATCGATTACCGAGGCTAGTTTCGTCGATGGTGTCTTTTGGAAAAAAGAAGTCAAGCATCTAGCCGACTCGACTTTGGAAGGTGTAAGAGAGTTTCAAACGGCGTTCAATGCGTCGATTGTCAAAGAACGAGACGAACTTAAAACAAGTCTTGAAGCAAAGACCAAAGAGTTTTCCACAGCTACGCAGCAACTCGAATCGTTGATGAACCTGAGCAAAAGCCAGCGGCGACAATCCTATGACGCAGATTGACATTATCTTGTCAATCTTGTTCATCCGGCTGATTTCCCCATTCCCTATTCCCTATTCCCAATTCCCCATTCCCCATTCCCTATTCCCCATTCCCTATTCCCCATTCCCTATTCCCCATTCCCTATTCCCCA
>Ga0163150_10002540_pt1 | contig 27655 bp, 13 predicted proteins | sample OliLakLV19P2IB_FD_148628 | JGI IMG/M metagenome (GOLD analysis project Ga0163150, IMG submission 148628) | Freshwater microbial mat bacterial communities from Lake Vanda, McMurdo Dry Valleys, Antarctica - Oligotrophic Lake LV.19.P2.IB | ecosystem: Environmental > Aquatic > Freshwater > Lake >...
TAGTTACACTGCTGGCAACATCCTGTGAAAAATACAAGGAAATTGGTGATGCCAGCTATTCGGAGCAAACCGTTTATATGCCTGCGGCTATTGAAGGTAATTCTATTAGCGGTATTTATCGTGTCAATGCAGTCGCTGTTCTTGGTCAGGTATTCAGGTATGTGGCTGATGTTACCGGTAAAAAACTAAATATCCCCTTAGCTGCTTATCGTTCAGGGGTAAATACCAAAGGCACTACCGAAGTAAATATTGCTGCAAATATTGATACCGTCAATAAACTGATTTTGGCAAATAAATTTCCTTCGGTTACCGAGTTATTACCCGCGGATAAATACACGCTGTCTTCATCTACGGTTACCATTGCAGATGGTGAAGGATACAAAGGATTTACATTGGCTGTTGACCTTAATTTTTTATTGGCTAACCTTACCAAAAAATTTGCAATTGGTGTTGCTGTTTCAACGCAGCAAAAAATTCCCGGAAAGTTTGCCACAACAATTGTTTTTATTGACCCCGCCTTTTTAGTTCCGGTAGCAAGCTTTACCAGCACCATCAGCACCCGTACTGTAAATTTTTCCAACACTTCTGTAAATGCAAATGCCTGGTTGTGGAATTATGGTGATGGAACGCCAACATCCACAGAAAAAGCGGTGCCGCATACTTATGCAAATGCAGGAACATATACTATTACATTAACGGCTGCTGGTGCATTGGGCGACTTTAATATATCAACATTTACCTCAACGGTAATAATACCATAGATAAATAAGGCTTTTTATAAAAGTGGCTTGTTGCTTATCTATTCAGGTACTTATGGATTATATATGTTGATCAAGGCCTGCAACTTTGCTGCAGCAATCAATTAGAAAGCCTTATGGGAAATGTATAATAGTAAGAAATTGAAATACAGATATGAAAAAAATACGGCTAACAATTTTTATAGTTGCTGCGCTTACAATAGCTGTATTTCAGTGCCCGTTTGCTAATGCACAAGTAAAAGAATCTGCTTACCTCAATTCTTCATTGCCTGTCCCTCAACGGGTAAATGATATCATTTCAAAACTCAGCCTACAGCAAAAGATAAAGTTGCTGATGAACAAAGGCACCGCCATTGACAGTAACGGATTAAAAATACCAGCATACAATTGGTGGAACGAATGTTTGCATGGGGTGGCAAGGGCAGGCAAAGCCACCGTATTTCCTCAAGCCATTGGTTTGGCCGCTACGTTTGATACCGTATTGATGAGTAAAGTTGCCAATGCTATATCAGATGAAGCAAGAGCCAAACATGAATATTTTGCCAACAGCAATCAAAGGGGCATTTATACCGGTTTAAATTTCTGGACACCCAATATCAATATTTTTCGTGACCCACGTTGGGGACGAGGAATGGAAACTTACGGAGAAGACCCGTTGCTTACCAGCAGTATGGCCAATGTTTTTATTAAAGGGCTGCAGGGCAATAATCCAACATATTTTAAAACCATTGCCACCATAAAACATTTCGTTGCACACAGCGGCCCCGAAGAAGGAAGAAGTGGGTTTAATGTAAACGTAAGTGATAACGACTTATGGGAAACCTACACACCGGCTTTTAAATCTGCGGTTAAAAATGCTGCTGTGTATTCTTTAATGTGTGCCTATAATGCTTTTAGAGGAGAGCCTTGTTGCAGCAACGATTATTTGATGAATGATTTGTTGCGTAAGCAATGGGGATTTAAAGGTTTTATTGTTACCGATTGTGGTGCAGTAAGTAATATTTACCGCAAAGGGGCGCATGAAAAAGTACCCACTGCCGAAGAAGCATCAGCCCGGGCAATTAAAGCCGGTGTGGATTTAGAATGTGGCAGTGCATTCAACGCTTTGGATAAAGCAATTGCAAAAAATTTAATTACAGAAGCTGAATTAGATAATGCGTTGCGAAGATTATTTACAGCCAGGTTTTTGCTGGGTTCTTTTGATGACCCCAAAAAAGTTTCATTTACTCAAATTCCATACAGTGTTGTAGAAAGTAAAAAGCATGTGCAGCTTTCGCTGGAAGCGGCACAAAAATCTATTGTTTTATTAAAAAACGAGAAAGATGTTTTGCCATTAAAACAAAACATTAAAACATTGGCTGTAATTGGCCCCAATGCAGATGATGAAGAAGTATTGCTGGCCAACTACAATGGTTTGCCTTCAGCAATAATTACACCGCTTGAGGGATTAAAAAAACAATTACCCAATACCAAAATTCTCTATGCTCAGGGTGCTGCTCATGCAACCGGTTTGCCGGTACCAAAATTAATTGCTGCCGGTTATCTTTTTACAACCAAAGAAATGACCGGGCATGGGCTTACAGGAAGTTACTACAGCAACAATACATTTTCGGGAACACCTGTTTTATCCCGTGTTGATTCAGTGATTGATTTTTTATGGATCAATAGTGCACCGGCTTCCTCAATAGACCCTTTTAATTTTTCTGTATGTTGGCAGGGCTACTTAAAAGTACCGGTTACCGGAGACTATTATTTAGACATGTACGGCAGCAGCAATTTTGAATTGTTAGTAGATGATACAGCCTTGTTTAAATATAGCAATACCGATGGCGCAGATCACAAGTATAAAAAAGTTACACTCAGCACCGATAAATTATATGCTGTAAAAATTAATTACTCCAATACGGGTGCTAACGCTATTGTAAAATTAAATTGGGAAATGCCCAATATAAACTATGAAGCAGAAGCCATTGCAATAGCGAAGAAAGCTGATGTGGTTGTTTTATGTATGGGTCTTTCTCCACGTATTGAAGGCGAACAAATGGATGTAACATTAGAGGGCTTTAATAAAGGCGACAGAACAAAATTGGAACTTCCAACTGTACAGCAAAATTTGATTAAAAAGATAGCGGCGTTAGGTAAGCCCGTTGTATTGGTGTTGGTAAATGGAAGTGCGGTGGCGATAAACTGGGAAAAAGAAAATATACCGGCAATTGTAGAAACCTGGTATGGCGGGCAACAGGCTGGTACTGCCATTGCTAATGTTTTAACAGGAAAGTATAATCCTTCGGGAAGGTTGCCCGTTACTTTTTATACTTCTGAAACGGAGTTGCCTGCCTTTGAAGATTATAATATGAAAGGAAGAACCTATCGCTATTATGCAGGAAAACCCTTGTACGAATTTGGCTATGGATTAAGCTATACAAATTTTACTTATACCAATTTAAAAGTAAAGCCCGATATAAAAATTGGAGATGATATTGTGGTTACAGTAACTGTGCAAAATGCAGGTAAAATGGATGGTGATGAAGTTGTGCAGTTGTATGTTGAAAATATAAACAAAAACGAACAAGTGCCTGTAAGGGTTTTAAAAGGATTTGCTAAAGTGTATTTAAAAAAGGGGGAGAAGAAAACTATTTCATTTTTATTAAAGCCTGCTGATTTTTCTCATATAAATGCAGCAAGTAAAAGAATAGTTACACCGGATAGTTTCAAAATTTCAGTTGGGGGAAAACAACCAACTATTTTCCCTAAAGGAAATGTAATAAATACTACTATAAATTTAAGTGGCAGGGAAATGGAATTTGCATTATAATCAATCAGGTAAATGAGCATTAATAGTTTCTCATATAGCAGGCAGATAGCAATCGTTAGAATGAACGCCGGCGCACCGTTTTTTCTAAAACTGGTGGCCGGCTTTATTTTTCTTTTTTTTGTTTTTGGTATGCCTGCAAAAACCTTTGCAAAAGAATGGGTCATGGAAGATGTAAACCTTAAAATATCTTTCAATGACCAGTCGCTTATTTTAAAAGTGCTGGATAAGCGATGTAAAAAAATATGGGAGCAATATTCCCTTAAAGGCAATTTGCAATTGCAAAAAGTTTCTCAAAAAAACAATTCCATTGTTTTAAACTTTACAGGTAAATATTCTTTTGATACAGAACTGACTTTATCACAGCAATCAGAATTGGAAATTATTGTATCAGCCAATGCTTCAATGCCAATGAATGAATTGGCATTTCCTGCTGCATTCAAATCTCCTGCTGAACATTTTTTGGTATTAACCGACAGCGAGGGCATGATATTACCGGTTGAGGATAAAGAATACCCGCTGGGCAATGGAATTACTTATTATTGCGGTGGTGGTTTGTCAATGGCATGGATGGGTGTTACCGATAAAGATTTTACCACGGGTTATATGGCAATTTTAGAAACGCCTTTTGATGCGGCATTAAGGCCCAATCGGGAAAAAGGCGCAGTTACATTTCAACCTGTTTGGCTGGCTTCAAAAGAACAGTTTGCTTACAGCCGCAAAGTCACTTACATTTTTTTTGATAAAGGCGGGTATGTAGCGCAATGTAAACGCTACCGTAATTATATCTGGCCAAAAAACAAAGTTGTTTCCTTAAAAGATAACGCAAAGAAAATTCCTGCAATTGATAAAATGGTAGGTGGGGTACATATTTATGTGTGGGATAATGCAAGGAATGCCGCCTTCTCTAAAGAATTAAAAAATGCCGGTATTGATAAAGCCATGTTTATCTGGAACCCTAATCATTTGCCTTATCCTTCTGCAGGATATGATGATTCACTAAAAGCATTGGGATATGTTGCGGCCTCCTATGAATTGTTTACCGATGCCAACCCAAGGGATACCGCTCATTATGATTTGTCAACATCCGCAGTATTCCTAAAACGAAATGCTTTTCCGGGATTGTTCAATCAAATTGTGGCAAGAAAAAAAGATGGAACCACATACCATAATCAGTTTGGACATTACACCAATCCCAAAGCTGTTTTTCCTGAAGTGATGAAACGTACCACTAAAGAAATGACCATATGGCCGCACGAATCTTTTTTTGTAGATGTTTGCCAGGCTAATGGATTATACGAATGTTATTCAAAAGAAAATCCTTTAACCCGCCAGCAATGGGCAGAAGCACACATAAATACATTGCAAACGATGATTGATAAACACCATGTTTTTTTGGGTGCAGAGTGGGGTGCAGATTTTGCAGCGGCACAATCTGTTTATGCCCACGGAATGATGACCCTGCAACGTACCTGGTTCAATACAGAAATTGGTAAGAAGGGCACCATCTATTATTATGGAGATTGGAAAAATGGCCAACGGCCTTCTATTATGTTGGGAGAAAGAACTGCTCCGCCAATTTATATGAAGTATTCTATCAACGAAGCCATCCGGGTACCCTTATATGAATTGGTGTATCATGATGCAGTGGTTACCAGTTGGCGCTGGGAAGATGCCAATCATCACACACCAGAGATTTGGTGGAAAAAAGATTTGTTCAATATATTATATGGTTCGGCTCCGTTATGGTCATTAGACCGTGACCGCTGGGAAAGTTTTAAAAATACTTTTATAGAGAGTTATAAAAATATTTGCCCATGGCTGCAGCAAATTGGTTACGATGAAATGGTTTCGCATCGCTTTTTATCCGTTGACCGAAAAGTACAAGAAAGTGTTTTTTCATCGGGCAAAAAAATTATTGTAAATTTTAGAGACACTGATTTTAATTATCAGAATAAATTAATTAAAGCAAAAGGATTTTTGATTTTTTGAAGCAAAATATATTATGCAACGATTAGAAACTCATCAGCACTTTTGGTAGTATCATCTTGCAAAATGTGTTTGGATGAATGATGATATGGCCAACATTACAACACTGGAAAATAACCAGCTTAACTTTTTATCAAAATAAAAAGTATACACATTAACTGTGCGAATAGGCAAAAAGTAAATTTAGTTTATTCATGGGGCATATTTTATTTTTAAACGGACATACCTGCCGCAGAAAATTTCTGAAACAATCTGCTGTGGTTTCTGGAGGGCTATTTTTGTCATCAGTTGCCAATTGTTTTGGGTTAGCTGATGGTAAAAGGCCAAGACATATCTTGCTTCGTTCCGGCTGGCAGGTAGAAAATATAGGTGACATTGCCCATACGCCGGCAATGTTGGCCCTTATAGAAAAGTATAACCCAAATACAAAAGTTACTTTCTGGCCCTGGTACACTTACCTGCCGGATAATGAAGTGGCCATGCTGAAAAAACGTTTTCCTAAATTGGAAATCGTTCAGGGGGCATTTGATGCTCAGGGAAAATCTTCTACTCCGGAACTGGAAGCAGCGATTGCATCTGCTGATTTTTTATTGCATAACTCCGGCCCGGCAACTATTGCATGGGCAGATATGATGAACTTTAAAAAATTTACCGGTAAATCTTTTGGTGTATATGGTGTTAGTTATGGTTTATACGGCACACCGGAAACGGCTATTTTAAGTGATGCCGCTTTTGTGTATTTCAGGGATTCAGTTTCTCTGCAAAAAGCAAAAGATGCAGGTGTGCATGCAGCTATTATGGGCTTATCGCCGGATGTGGCATTTGCTATTGATGTGTTAGATGATACAAAGGCTACAGCGTTTTTAAAAGAGAATGGCCTTGCTGATCAAAAATTTCTTTGCTGCATACCTAAACACAGAAATACACCCACTTGGTTACATACACATAAGAACCGCCCGTTTGATGCACTAAAAAATGAACGCAATCAAGCCATGAAGGAACATGACCATCAACCAATGAGGGAAGCTATTACGCAAATTGCACGTACTACCGGTTTGAAAATACTTATTTGTCATGAAGATGAAACACAAATGGCGATTGGTAAAGAATGGATATTGGATAAACTGCCCGAAGATGTAAAACCAAAATGTGTTTGGTTAAACCGTAACTGGTTAACAGACGAAGCCATTAGCATTTATAAACGTTCGGCAGGTATGTTTTCCAATGAAATGCACAGCCCTATTATGTGTATCGCACAAGGCATTCCCGCCATTGTTTGCAGGTGGCAGGAGCAAAGTACAAAAGGGATAATGTGGAAAGATATTGGGTTGGGCGAATGGCTTTTTGATTTTGATAATGAAGAAGAGATTAAAGGCTTTGTACCGGCAGTTATAGAAATGGCTAATAATCCAAAGCTTGCAAATGCAAAAGCCATTAAAGCAAGGAAGTTTGTATTAGAAAAGCTTGCCAAAACAATGAAAGTAGCAGAGAAGGCAAGCAGACCGGTAAAAAATAATATCTATAAATAAGGATTAAATATGAAACAAAAAGTAGTTAGTATATTTTGTCTTTTACAGGCATTTGCCGTGCATGTTATTTATGCCCAGTCAAATTTAATAACTAACATTCCCAACAGACAAACCATCAGCCTTAATGGCAAATGGCAATACATTATTGACCCTTACGAAACAGGATTTTATGATTACCGCTACACCGAAAGACCTGCTAAAGACAAGGATGCTTATTGGAACAGCGACGTGCCATCTAATAAGACAGACAAAATTGAGCATGGCTACAATGATAAATACACTTTAAAAGTTCCCGGCGACTGGAACTCACAAGACCCGAAATATTTGTACTACGAAGGAACGGTGTGGTATAAAAAATCATTCGACTTTAACAAAAAGCATGACGGAAAAATGTTTTTGCATTTTGGAGCAGTTAATTATAAAGCCGATGTGTATTTAAATGGTACAAAATTAGGTAGCCATAAAGGCGGATTTACCGCTTTTAATTTTGAAGTGCCTGTTACCCTATTTAAAGAAAAAAATAATTGGTTAGTTGTAAAAGTAGATAATAAAAGAAGCAAAGATGAAGTACCTACCTTAAATACTGACTGGTGGAACTATGGCGGCATTACCCGTGATGTAAACCTGGTTTTGTTACCCGATAATTACATACAGGATTACAGCATTCAGCTTTCTAAAGCTGCTTATAATACAACCAACAAAACGATTGAAGGCTGGATAAAAACAAGTAGCGCAACCAACGATTTAATTACAATAGAAATTCCTGCATTGAAAGTAAAAGAGCAATTCGTTGCCAATGCAGATAGTACAGCATTTAAAATAAATGTTGCCGGCATAAAATTATGGTCGCCACAAAGTCCAACTATTTACAAAGTTATAATTACTACCAAACAAGACCGTACAGAAGATAAGATTGGGTTTAGAAATGTAGAAGTAAATGGCGACCAGGTTTGGCTGAATGGCAAACGGGTTTTCTTCCGTGGTATTTGTATTCATGAAGAGATACCCAATGGCATACGCCGTGCAACTAATTATAAGGATGCTGTTTATTTATTAGGGCAGGCCAAAGAATTAAATGCAAACATGGTTCGCCTTGCACATTATCCTCATAATGAAAATATGACACGGGTTGCTGATTCACTCGGCTTGCTCGTTTGGAGTGAAATTCCAGTTTATTGGACAATAGATTTTGGCAGTGCAGAAGTATTGGCAAAAGCAAAAACGCAATTAAGCGAAATGATAACTCGTGACCGCAATCGAGCTAGTATTATCATATGGTCGGTGGGCAATGAAACGCCGCCCGGTGAGAAACGATTGGCATTTATGAGCGCATTAGCAATAGAAGCGAAGGCATTGGATTCTACAAGAATCATTGCGGCAGCCCTTGAAAATTTTGGTGTAAATGGCGAGCAGGTTGTTCGGGATGAATTGGGAGCATTTACAGACATTATTGCAGTTAATCAATACATCGGCTGGTATGGGGGCTTACCCGATAATTGCAGAAAAGTAAAATGGGCCAAGAATGCAAAGCCAATGTTTTTTAGTGAAACTGGTGCTGAGGCAGTTGGTAAATTATATGGCGACAGCGCCACAAGATGGACAGAAGATTTTCAGGAATGGTATTATAAGGAACAGGTAGCTATGTTTAAACGTATGCCTGCTAATTTCCTAGGCGTTTCACCATGGATATTAAATGATTTCCGTTCGCCAAGAAGAAATAATCCGGTAACACAAGAAGGCTGGAACAACAAAGGGCTGTATGACCAGAAAGGAAGAAAGAAAAAAGCATTTTATATAGTGAAAGCATATTACGATGAAATGGAGAAATTGTATGATAAATGATAAGTGATACAATTTAAAAAAAAACCGGTAAAATAGAAAATTGATGAAAGAGATAATTACTTCGCTCTGCTTGTTGCTATGTATAATTTCAAATACAGCTGCTCAACAATTACAACCATTGTCTGCTGCATTAGCAGGAACAAATCCCATAAATATTTTCCCCGCTGATGCAAATAAAATGTTTCAGTTTACAGATAAGAACAAAACAATACAAAGCAATTTTACTATAGATACTCGTAACAATAATCCGGTTTTTGTTGGAGAAAACCTGGCCCCTTCTCCCAGCCATTTTAATGTGCAGACCACCTTTAAAAGCATTTCGCCGGTAACGAGAGGCGATATGATTTTGGCGAGGTTTGCTGTTCGTTCTATCTATGCAAAACAGGAATCTGGAGATGCAGTCGTATACTTTTTTATTAACCAGGGTAAGGCTCCCTTTGAAAGAAATATATTGGTTGATTTGAGTATTGGGCCCGAGTGGAAAACGATTGAAATTCCGTTTAAGGCACAATACGATATGCCTGCGGGGGAGGGTTCAATCGGATTCAGCTTTGGAGCATTGATACAAAAAGTTGAAATAGCTTCCGTTGAAGTGTTGAATTTTGAAAACAAAGTAACACTAGATAAATTACCCCTCACCCGTTTTACCTATCAAGGCCGTGAAGAAAATGCAGTGTGGCGTAAAGCTGCACTAAAACGAATTGAACAAATAAGAACGGCACCATTGCAACTGAAAATAGTGGACGCAAAAGGCAACCCTGTTAAAGCTGCAACGGTACATATTAATCTCGTTGAACAAGAATTTATATGGGGAACTGCTGTAAATGAAGCATTGTTAGGAAATGAGTTAACTAATTCCCCCACATATCGTAAATACCTAAAAGAGTTTTTTAATACAGCCATTATTGAAAATGGTTTTAAAGCCGGCGCCTGGCAGGGTAAGCCTGAAAAAAGGCCCGAAACTATGAGGGCTTTTGAATGGCTGGAACAAAATGGCTTTCGCCAACGTGCTCATAATGCAGTTTGGCCCGGCTGGAAATTCAACACCGCCTTATTTAAAACTACAGCAGAAACCGATACAGCTAAATTCAGGTTGATGATTGAAGATGATATGCGGAGCAAGATGCTTGCAATTAAAGGAAGGGTTATTGCATGGGATGTAATTAACGAACCATTGCATGAAAGGCATTTTCAAAAGTATTTGCCATCCGATATTGAAGTGCAGTGGTTTAAAATAGCAAAAGAAATTGACCCCAAAGCACAGCTTTTTATTAATGAATACGCCATGCTTAATAGTATTTACAGCCCTAAAAATATCAAGGAATATCTCGATACCATTGCATCATTGCGCAAAGCAGGTGCACCTATTGAAGCCATTGGCGTACAAGGCCATGTTGGCCGCCAGCCCCGCAATCCGGCACAAGTAATTTCAGATCTGGATTTATTTATTCCAGCCGGGCTACCTGTTCAGATTACAGAGTTTGATATTAACTCACCCGATGAATCGTTGCAGGCAGATTATACCAGGGATTTTTTAATTGCCTGTTATAGTCATCCCGTTATTACAGGTTTCAACAAATGGGGGTTTTGGCAATCAGCACACTGGAAACCTGATGCGGCTATGTTTAGAAAGGACTGGACTGAAAAACCCAATGCTGCTGTGTGGCGTGAATGGGTTACAAAAAAATGGAAAACAAATGTTACAGCATTGTCAAATAAAAAAGGACTGGTAAATACCCGTGGGCATCTAGGTAAATATGAAATAACAGTAACAAAAAATGGAGTTATTAAAAAAACAATTTATCAACTCACTAAAAATGCAGTAACTACTGTTGTACAATTATGATTAAATTAAGCCTGCATATAATTTTCATTCGGTCTACAATGTTATTGCGCTTTAATGATAGCCTAATTAAAAAAATATTTACTGTTATTTTTTTTCTCTCTTTGTTTCAACCGGTAAGTATTGCACAATCAAAAAAAACACCGGTTGATTACGTTGATAATTTTATTGGTGTAAGAGATCAAAATTCAAGCTGCGTGTTGGGGCCACAATTGCCTAATGCTTCTATCAATCCAAGTCCGCATACAGCGCCGGGTAAGGTAAATTATGATATGGATGGATACATATATGGGCAGCCAATTCGTGGCTTTGCTCAGTTGCATGTAAGCGGTACAGGCTGGGGCAAATACGGGCAGGTTTTTCTGTCGCCGCAAGTGGGTTTGGCTGTTGGTGAAATAGAACATGATTCGCCAAAAGAAGCCGAGAGTGCAACGCCTTTTCAATATGCGGTAACCCTGAGCAGGTATAGCATCAAAACATCCGTAACACCTTCTGAACACAGTGCTATTTATAAATTTATTTTTCCTAAAACAGACAGTGCAAATATCCTCCTGGATGTAAGTCATAACATTATAGATATAGCATCTGCAATGAAGCAAAAAGTAAATGGATTTTTAGGCGGGGAAGTAAATTTTACCAATAATACTAACACAGAATTAAAAGGGTATGGTACCTATCGTGGCGGTTTTTCAGATGGCAATTACAACGTTTACTTTTGTGTAAGATTAAGCAAAACGCCGGTTACAAATGGTACCTGGTTTAATGGTAAAATAAATGCCGGTCAGTCTTTTCAAAAAGGCAACCAGCTTGATGACCGCATTGGAGGGTATGTTCAATACAACACAAAAGAAGGAGAAGCCATTTATGTAAAAGTGGCCGTGTCATTAAAAAGTATCGAGCAGGCAACTGTGTGGCTTGATAAAGAAATACCGGCATGGGATTATGAAAAAGTAAAAGCATCAGCCAAAAAAATATGGAACAAAGAATTAAGTAAAATAAAAGTAGAAGGGGGAACGGAAAAAGAAAAACGAATTTTTTATACTGCATCTTACCATGCGTCTGTTATGCCCCGCAACCGAACAAATGACGCTGTAGGTTTTAAAAAAGATGAATCGGTATGGGACGATCACCTGGCGGTATGGGATACCTGGAGAACACTTTATCCACTAAAAGTGTTGACCAATCCATCTATAGTAAGCGGAACCATCAATGCATTTATTAAAAGGTTTCAGGCCAAAGGAAAAGTAAAAGATGCGTATGTGGCGCTGAATGAAATGAGCGTTGAGCAAGGTGGCAATAACATTGATAATATTATTGTGGATGCCTATGTAAAAGGAGTAACCGGAGTTGATTGGAAGGAAGCCTATAAGCTTATTCTTGCCCACGCAGAAAATGAACGCAACGGCATCAGTTATGGCAAACCGGATAGCAGTAAAATGTACAAAGAACTGGGTTGGATTCCTGCCGGAAAGATGAGCAACTCTGTCACACTCGAATATGCATACAATGATTTTTGTGCCGCACAAATGGCCAAAGATTTAGGAACAGAAATGGAATACAAAAACTATTTAGAGAGAAGCCGCAAATGGATAGCGCTCTGGAACCCGCAGGCGGAAAGCGACGGCTACAAAGGATTTATTGTTCCCAAAAAATTGGGTGGTGATTTTGTTCCTATTGATTTAAAGAAAAACTGGGGCTCTTGGAGAGACTATTTTTACGAAGGCAATTCCTGGACCTATTCTTATTTTGTGCCCCATCAGTTAGATACGCTTGTAAAAATTTCAGGTGGTAAAGAAGCCTTTGCCAAAAAGTTACAATATGCTTTTGAAAACAACCTCATTGATTATGGTAACGAACCTGCGTTTCTTGCCGTTCACAGTTTTCATTATGCTGATAGAAGTGACCTTGCCAGCTACTACGTTCGTAAATTAATGAAGGAAAGATTTACAGAAGATGGCTCCATGGAAAACGATGATAGTGGTGCAATGAGCAGTTGGTTTATTTTTTCGAGCATGGGTTTTTTCCCAAATGCAGGGCAAAATATTTATTATTTAACGGGTGCTGCTTTTCCTTTGATAACAGTAAAAATGGGTAACGCAAAACTGTTAAAAATTACTGCTAAAAATGCTTCTGAAAAAAATATTTACATCCAGTCATGCAAAATAAATGGTAAGCCCTGGAAACAATCTTGGTTTAAGCACAGTGATATAAAAAATGGCGGAACAATTGAATTTGTAATGGGAGATATAGCTTTAAAAAACTAATTGAAAATAATATCAAAATAAAAAACAACTCGTATGAAAAATTTAGTATGGTTAAGTTTATTGATGTTTATCTGCTTAAATAAATCCTTAGCACAGGACGTGCAGGTAGAAGCAAAAATAAACGCACTAATTAAAAAAATGACACTGGAAGAAAAGGTGCGGATGATACATGCCAATTCTTCTTTTACATCTGCCGGCGTACCAAGATTGGGTATTCCCGAAGTAGTTATGTCTGACGGGCCTCATGGCGTAAGGGTAGAGCATGGGCGAGGGTGGAACAGGGTGGGAAACGCAAACGACTCGGGCACCTATTTACCGGTGGGTATTGCCTTGGCATCTACATGGAACAAAGCCTTGGGATTGGAATATGGCAAAGTGCTTGGCAGCGAAGCAAAGTATAGAGGAAAGAATATTATTTTGGGGCCGGGCATCAACATTATGCGTACGCCTTTAAACGGAAGAAATTTTGAGTACCTCAGTGAAGATCCTTATCTGGTATCTCAAATGGTAGTTGGATATATCAAAGGCGTACAAAGCGAAGGCGTATCTGCTTGTGTAAAACATTTTGCCGCCAACAACCAGGAAGTAGACAGGAATAGGGTAGATGTGCAAATGGATGAAAGAACCCTGCGGGAAATTTATTTGCCTGGTTTTAAAGCAGCCATCATGGACGCCGGTGCAAACAGCATCATGGGTGCATACAACAAATTTCGGGGGCAGTATGCAAGCCACAATGACTATTTAATAAACACCATTTTAAAAGGCGAATGGAAATTTAAAGGCGCCGTAATAAGCGACTGGGGAGCCATACACAACACGATGGAGGCGCTGCAGAACGGTACAGATATTGAGATGGGTACCGACATTGGAACACTGGCAAAATTTCCTTATGCAAAGTTTTACATGGGCGATACGGTGGTGGCATTGGTAAAACGGGGCGATGTAAAAGAAGCTGTAATTGATGATAAGGTAAGAAGAATTTTGAGGGTATTGTTTGCATCAAGTGCTTTTACAAAAACAGGTTCGGGCGAGTATGGTTCTGAGCAGCATATTGCCACTGCAAAAAAAGTGGCACAGGAATCAATTGTTTTATTAAAAAATGAAAGCAACATTTTACCACTCACATCGTCTACCAAAAAAATTGCAGTAATTGGTGCTAATGCAACCCGCAAAAACGCAATGGGTGGGGGCAGCTCACAAGTATTGCCATTGTATGAGGTTACTCCCTTACAAGGCTTGAAAAAAATGGCACCCAATGTGAGTTTTCAATTTGTGCAGGGTTATATTATTGAACGCAATGCCATCGCTACTCCTGCTATGATTGACGAAGCGGTAGAAGCTGCCAAAAATGCTGATGTAGCCATTGTAGTTGGTGGCTGGACACATGGTTACAATTACAGTAAATGGAGCGATAACGCCTATGATGCTGAAGATACTGACAAGCCAGATATGAATATGCCTTTTGGCCAGGATGCATTAATAAAGGCAGTAGTAAAAGCTAACCCAAATACGATAGTTGTGTTGGTAGGTGGCGGTCCTATTGATATGACGGAATGGATAGACAATACAAAGGGGATTTTATCGATGTGGTACAACGGCATGGAAGGTGGTAATGCGTTGGCAGAAGTAATATTTGGTAAAATAAATCCTTCAGGAAAACTTACTGTTACATTTCCTAAAAAATTGGCAGATGCTCCGGCACATATATTAGGTGAGTTTCCCGGAAAAAATAATGTAGCGGTTTATAAGGAAGGCATTTTTGTAGGCTACCGATATTTTGACACCTATAAAATTGCACCACAGTTTGCCTTCGGTCATGGGCTTTCTTACACCAGTTTTTCTTACACTAATTTAAAAATTACAAAAAATACCGCCGGAGAAATTGTTGGCGCATTCACCATCACCAATACAGGAAAGGTATCAGGCGCTGAAACAGCACAATTGTATATTCAGAAACCAAACTCCACCATTACAAGAGCAGATAAAGAATTAAAAGGGTTTGAAAAAGTTTTCTTAAAACCCGGCCAAGCCAAAACAGTCAGCATTGCACTTGCTCAAAATGCTTTTCAATATTATGATGAAAACAAAAAAGCATGGGCAACAGAAAAGGGACTGTATAATATTCTGGTTGGAAGTTCCAGTGCAAATATTTTATTAAGTCAATCGGTTACTCAATAATTCAAATCATAAACATCAGCATAATGAGAAATTTATTTATTTTTTTGGCGTTCTTTTTTTATCAATCAACAACAGCACAAACATTTAAAACTGAAGTGAAACCGTTGCCCAATGAAGTGTGGTACGGGGCTTACACCGCCAAGGCATTTTGTAATACGCCGCTGAAAGATCTAACCTTTCAGCCTTACAAGCCAAATGAAAAGAAAAACGATTTAGCTATTGATAACCGTGGCAACCAGGCAGCACCGGTATTAATTTCAAGCAAAGGCAGGTATGTGTGGAGCGATGAACCCTTTGCTTTTGAGTTTAAAGAAGGCACACTTTTTACTTATTCGGATAAAGAGAAAATAGAAGCAGTACATGGCGGTATTAATCTAAGAGACGGATATATAGCAGCGATGCAAAAACATTTTCCGCCGTCTGGCAAAACACCGAATGCTTTGATGTTTAAAAATCCTCAATACAATACATGGATCGAACTGGGCTCCAACCAAAATCAAAAAGATATTATTAAATATGCCAACGATGCGTTGAAAAATAATTTTCCTACGGGCACTTTTATGATAGATGATGGATGGGCAAAACACTATGGCAATTTTGAATTTGACCCCAGCGTTTTTCCTGACCCCAAAGCAATGATGGATGAATTACACACCAAAGGTTTTAAAGTAATGCTTTGGCTCACACCTTTTGTAAGTCCTGATAGCAGGGAATTTGGAGAGCTGACAAGACTAAAAGCATTGGTATTAAAAAAAGATTTAAAGAGACCTGCGTTAATAAAATGGTGGAACGGGTACAGTGCCTGTTTAGATTTAACCAAACCTGCAGCCGTAACCTGGCTCACTGCTAAACTTAAAAATTTACAAACACAATATGGCGTTGATGGCTTTAAGTTTGATGCAGCAGATTTTGATTTTTATTCAAAAGGTTCTCCCATTTTCCCGAATGAAGAAACAAATACAAACGGTCCGGTGCAGGCTGAGTTGTATGGCAAACTGGGAGCCGAATTTGATTTTAATGAATTTAGAGCAAGCTGGAAAAACGGCAACCAGCCAGTAGCGCAGCGTTTGCAGGATAAGCAATATTCGTGGGATGATTTAAAATTATTGGTACCTGATATGGTTTCGGCAGGCATCATTGGTCATGCATTTACTTGTCCTGATATGATTGGTGGCGGGCTTCGCAGCAATTTTGAAAATATTGATTACAGCAAATTCGACCAGCAGTTAATGATTCGTTCTGCACAAACACAGGCCCTAATGCCCATGATGCAATTTTCGGTAGCACCCTGGAGAGTTTTAGACAGCATGCATCTACGCATTTGCAGAGAGACAGCATTGCTTCATGAAAAAATGGGAGACTATATTTTTGGTCTGGCGCAACAATCTGCTAAAGATGGCGAGCCTATTGTGCGTCACATGGAGTATGCTTTTCCAAACGAAAGTTTTGAAAGCAGCGACGACCAGTTTATGCTGGGTGAAAAATATTTGGTTGCGCCAATGATTGAAAAAGGATTTACAAGAACAGTAAAGTTGCCAAAAGGAAATTGGGTAGATGAACTCGGTAAAAAATACAAAGGTGGAAAAGTGTTTACGATTGATGTGCCATTAGATAGGCTGCCTTATTTTGAATTGCAGGAGGCGAAAGGCAAGAGTAAAAAATAGTGCTCAAAAAAAATTGCCATCATACTTTTTGGTGGACTAATTACTTAGAAAATATTAACTGTTCATTCTGGCAAAAAAGAAAATCAGCAATTGAAAACAAAAATTATTTTTTTATATTGTTTCTTTTACACTGCCACGATGGTCGCCGCAGAGGCACAGGTGAAAAGGTTGTATGTAGCCATTGATGACCATACCGATTATATGTGGACAGCCAACGAAGCCAAATACGATTCTGCTTTTGTGCAAATGCTCGATTATTATTTATTACAAATAGACTCTACTAAAAAATTGCCTGCAGATTTTCAGGCAAGATTTAATACCGATGGAAGTTTGTGGTTAAAAGCTTACGCAAAATATAGAACTCCACAACAATTCAATAAACTGATTGCTGCTTTAAAATCGGGGCATCTTAGCAGTCCGCTAAATATGCTGGTGAACTGTTATGGTGGTCAGCCTACAGAAGCTGTTTTGCGGGGCATGTATTACGCAGGACAACTGGAAAGAAAATATAAACTTCGTTTTACATTGGCAGGTAGTATGGAAAATAATACATTGCCTTTAGGTGTATCTGCTTTGTGGGCAGGCTCTGGTGCAAAGTATAGCTGGAAAGGAATTGGTGGATATGGAAGCCAAATGAGTTATGCAATGAGAACGAAACGTAAATATCAAATGTATCGTTCAAATGGTTTGGATGGCTCTGGTGTAATAATGAAATGGTATGCATACGATGAATCTAAAACTGCTCCATTAGGTGGCTATGCCGAGTGCAGATTGCACATGAAATATAAAAATCTAGAACAAGATTTATCTAATGTTATTAAAACGCTGGATACCTTTTGTAATACTACAACAACCTATCCGTACAATGTAGGTGGTGCCTTTGGTTTTGGGCATGATGATCTGGAAACTTTTGTTGCGCCGGCTTTTATCAATGCAGCAAAACAAGCATCAAACCTAAATAGAAAAGTAAGAGTCTCAAATATTGAAGACTTTTTTAAGGATTTTGAAAAAACCTATCCCAACATACCCTCACAATCTGTAAGTTTTGGAAACGAATGGGATCTGTTACCGGCATCTATGAATGAAACTACTGCAAAAGTTAGAAGGGCAACAGAAAAATTACGAACAGCAGAAGCTATGGCTGCAATCGTTTCACTAAAAGATTCTTCATTTATGAATCGGTTTGCTAAAGCTAAAGACGAGGCTTGGGAATCATTGGGTGTTTACTGGGAACACAACTGGACAGCAGATGGCCCTGTTTCAAGAAAAACTAGAGCTAATTGGCAAATAAAACGACAGGAATTGTTGACGAATTATGTAGATACATTATTCAATGCTTCGGCAAAAAAATTGTCCCAACAAATTACCAAAAACGTTGAAAATTCTTTTTATGTTTTCAATGCATTAAGTTGGGAAAGAACAGACGTTGTAGATGTAGTTTACAGCGGGGCACTTCCTATAAAAGTAATTGACCAAGCCACAAAAAAGGAAGTGCCCAGCCAATTAGTGGAGAAAGCGGGTAAAAAATATATCCGCATTCTAGCAGAAAATATTCCTTCGGTAGGCTATAAATTATTTGAAATAAGGCAGGGTAGCCCATCAGCTTTGCCGGCAGCAGCAAATGTTAGCGGCGCATATTTCAGCAATGCGTATTATCGTTTACTATTGTCTAAATCAGGCGCCATAAAAGAATTGTATGATAGCCTAGCTAATAGTAGGCAATTGGTAAAACTTACAAATGGTAAATATGCTAATGATTTAGGAGGAAATGGAGAAGGGGAGGAATTGCAAATTGAAAATGCTGGCCCTGTTTCTGTTACCTTAAAGGCAGTTTCAAAAAATCCAATTCTACACACAGTTCGTGTTACCTTGTTTGCATCCATTCCACGAATTGAAATTGAAGATAGTATTCAACAAAATTTTTCTGATGTAACAACCTGGGCTTTTTCATTTGATTTAAATAGCCAAACTACCAGCCATGAAGAACTTGGTGCAATACTGAAAGTAAAAAAAGAATCGAATGGCGGCCATTATGCTGATGATAATGCACGCTATGACTGGCAAACTTTCAATCATTTCGTAAACTTAAGTGAACCGGGCTATGGCATCACATTATCAAACCAGGATTGCAGTTTTTTTAAATTAGGCAATAGCACGGTAGATTCTTTGTGGGAATCATCTGCTCAAATAAATGCATTAGCAGGCGGCAATATTGATAAGAAACTCGAAGACAAAGGCATATTAGGAATACTCAACCAAAATGGTGAAAAAGATTTTCAATACCAATTTGCTATTACCACTAATCAGACTCCATTTAATGCTACCAATGCTATGAAGTTTTCATTGGCACATCAAAACCCATTGCTGGCATCTCCGGTAACGGGTGCGATAAAGCCTAATTCAACTACCAGTTTTTCATTACTCAATATTAGCCATCCTGATGTGATACTCTGGAGTATTAAACCTGCTGAAGAAACTGGCAACGGATTAATTGCCCGCTTCTGGAACATGGAAAACAGCTCAGTTAAACCAACGCTCAGTTTTGCTAAGCCCATTATAAGAGCCTGGAAAACTTCACATATAGAAACTAATGAAAAAATGCTGAAACCGCTAAAAGGTAAACTGCAATTGAATTTTGGCGCCAATCAAATAAACACTTACCAGTTTTTTTTACCAACGAGTCAGTATGGAAAATGATGAAGATTGTATAGGATAGTTGAGTAACTATATTTTGTCTGAAATATTTGTAAATAATAATAAATGAATTTCAAAGCGATCTTAAAAAAGTGTAGAATGCTTCAGCTTGTATGCTGCATGCTTATTACGCAAGCTGCATCAGCCCAGCCTTTCACAATTAAGGGTGCCTGGAAATTAAATTTTGAAGATAAAATAGAATTTAGCAAGCTGGATTACGATGATACTGCATGGGAAAACCTTGCTGAGTTAAAATGGAGCGATGACCATAAAACAACCGCCAACCGAACTTTGTGGATCCGTAAAAAAATGATTATTCCATCAGCACTGAAAACAGAATTTGCTAAAACGGGTTTACTTAGTTTAACGATGGGTAAAATTCAGCAAACAGATGAAACTTATTTGAATGGTAAATTAATCGGCGCAACCGGGTCTGGCGATGCTTACCGAAATTATATTGTAACAAAAGACGACATTCTATGGGATAAAGAAAATACTATTGCCATCAGGGTAAGCCATTGGGGTTCTTTTAATATTTCTAAAGTGCCAGCATTAATGGCTGCAGAACCATTTGTTTTTTTCGCTTACAAAACAAGTTTAAAAAATGGCAACGCAAAAGCACCTGTACAAAATAAAAAGCTCGAATACCAATTAGACATTAACAATAAATCGCCTAATACACTTGAGGGTCTGTTAAAAGCAGACTTCAATAATTTTCAAGGCCAAAAAATATACAGCTCACAAAAGGAAGTGTCTCTTAATGTTGGTAATAACACCATTGTTTTTACCTACAAATCTTTAACACCCTTTGTAAAAGTAGTATATACTTTTTCCGTGCCTACTTTTCAATATACCAATCTATGGAATGCAGAATACGGATACGAAAATATGATGTATAAACATACCTTACCAGTTGTGCAATACAAAGCCCCACAAAAATATTTTCCGGCAGCATTAGACAAAATTAAAATAGAAGGCTGGTTAGGAGAAAGACTAAAAGCTAATACAGAATTGCGTTTGCACAAAGTAGATGAAGATGCAATATTAGCAGGGTTTATTAATCGTCCAGGTAATCATTCATGGATTGGGGAGCACATTGGTAAATTTTTAGAAGCAGCTTGTAATGCCTATGCAAATAATAAAGACACTGCTCTTAAAAATCAAATTGATAGAACTGCACAACAATTAATAGCAGCACAATTACCCGATGGTTATTTAGGAACCTATGATACGGCTAGCCACTGGACAAGCTGGGATGTGTGGAGCCATCGGTACGATTTAATGGGCTTGTTACGGTATTATGAATTATCTGGTTTTAAGCCGTCTTTAACAGCCTGTGAGAAAATAGGCGATTTGTTGATGCAAACATTTGGTACTAAAAAAGGACAGAAAGAGATCGTAAAATCTGGTGGGCATGTTGGCATGGCTGCTACCTGCATTTTAGAATCTATGGCAGAGTTGTACCGGTTTACAGGAAATAAAAAATATTTGGACTATTGTTATTTCCTGGTAAAAAGTTTTGATAATCCGAAAGGCCCTAAAATTATAACAACACTAAATGCTGAAGGTAGGGTAGATAAAGTTGCTAACGCAAAATCTTATGAGATGATGTCTAATTTTTTAGGCATTATAAAATTGTATCGCCTTACAAATGAAGGAAGTTTTTTAAAACCTTTAGAAGTTGCATGGAAGGATATTGTTGCCAGCAGATTGTACATTACTGGCACCACAAGTTCTTTTGAACATTTTCAAGACAATGATATTTTACCTGCAACCAGTAAAGACAATATGGGTGAAGGCTGTGTAACAACTACCTGGGTACAATTTAATTATCAATTGTTTTGCATAACTGGCGAAATGAAATATTTAAATGAGCTGGAACGATCTGTTTACAACCTTTTATCAGGTGCTGAAAATCCACAAACTGGTGGGGTAAGTTATTATACACCATTAATGGGTAAAAAACCTTTTAAAACTGATGTAACTTGTTGTATGAGCAGTGTGCCAAGAGGCATAGTTATGATACCATTATTTGCAAATGGAATACTTAACAATGGTCCTGCTTTTCTTTTTTATCAACCAGGAAATTTCACCACAAGCATTGCCGGAAAAAAAGTTTCGTTTACAACAACTGGTGATTTTTTAAATTGTGAAAAGCTGGTAATTACTGTAAATGAAAACAGCGGAATTTCTTTTCCAATACATTTTAGAATCCCTTATTGGGCAAGCGGGTTTTCCATCAGTATAAATGGAACAACACAAAATATTACCAACACGGAAACGATTGAAGTTAAACGGCATTGGAAAAAAGGCGATAAAATAGCGATACATTTTACAATGCCCGTCATTGTATTGAATGGTGGTAAAAGCTATCCTAATCAAATAGCGTTGCAGCGTGGCCCGCAGGTATTGGTGTTCGATAAAGCGCTGAATGCAACATTGTCGGAAAACATCTCAATACCCGAAGGCGTTCAATTACAAAAATGGAACGGTACGTTACCTGAAAAATGGGTAGGCACACAAGCTTACAGCATAACAACCGAAGTAGCCGGAAAAGGTGAGGTAATTGTGTTAGTACCTTATGCAGATGCCAGCCAGACAGGCGGTGTTATAACAACATGGATGAAGAAGAAATAAAACATTTAAAAAAAATTACATTATGCTCAATAGAAAATTTTTATCAAACAATTATTATTATACCTCTTATACAACAGTTCTCTTAATTTTCCACAGTAAAAAATATATTTATTCTGCTTTGAAAACAATTATACTATTTTCTTTCTTTTTTGTTTGCCAAATGTCTTTTGCCCAGCAACCAATCTACAAAAACAAAAACGCACCCATTGAATCTCGTGTAAAAGATTTAGTAAAGCGAATGACGGTAGATGAAAAAATTCTGCAGCTCAATCAATTTACATTTGGATTAAACAATAATCCCAATAATATTGGTGAGGAAATGAAGAGCCTTCCTCCCGGTATTGGTTCGTTAATTTATTTTAGCGCCGACCCTCAGCAACGAAACCGGATTCAACGAAAGGCAATGGATTCTTCAAGGCTCGGGATACCCATTTTATTTGGCTTTGATGTGATACATGGTTTCAGAACAGTATATCCAATATCCATTGCACAAGCCTGTTCCTTTAATCCTGATTTAGTAAAAGAAAATTGTAAGCAAGCTGCAAGAGAAAGCGTTTTAAGTGGTGTTGACTGGACTTTCTCTCCCATGATTGATGTAGCCCGTGACCCACGTTGGGGAAGGGTTTCAGAAGGATATGGTGAAGATCCGTACATGAATGCAATGTTTGGTGTGGCAACTGTGCAGGGTTATCAGGGGAAAAATTTAAGTGATCCTTTTTCTATAGCCGCATGTTTAAAACATTATGTGGCTTATGGTTTAAGTGAAGGCGGAAGAGATTATCGTTACACCGATGTATCGCCACAATCTTTATGGGAAACTTATTTACCTCCATACGAGGCTTGTGTAAAAGCTGGTGCCGCAACATTAATGAGTGGCTTTAATGATATCAGCGGTGTGCCTGCAACAGCCAATCATTTTACCCTTACCGAAATATTAAAACAACGCTGGAAACATGATGGTTTTGTGGTGGCAGATTGGAATGCCGTAGAACAATTGATAAACCAGGGGGTAGCAAAAGACAGAAAAGAAGCAGGCTTAAAAGCATTTATGGCTGGTGTGGAAATGGATATGAAAGACGGAATTTATTTGGAACATTTTAAAACATTGATTGCCGAGAAAAAAATACCAATGGCAAATATTGATGATGCCGTTGCAAGAATTTTGAGGATAAAGTTCAGGTTGGGATTGTTTGATAATCCTTATACAACAATTGTAGACACAAAAGAAAGATACCTGCAACCGGATGCAAAAGCCTTGGCTGCAAAACTTGCAGAAGAAAGTATGGTTCTTCTAAAGAATAATAAGAATGCTTTACCGCTTTCTAAAAAAATAAAAAGTATTGCGTTAATTGGCCCGATGGCAAAAGATAAAGACAACATAATTGGCTCATGGAGTTTTAATGGAAAAGTTGCCGATGCAGAAAGTATTTATGAAGGCTTGCAAAGTGAATTTAAAAATACAACCATTAACTATGCAAAAGGCTGTGCATTTGATGGCAACGATGAAACAGGTTTTGAAGAAGCAATTGCAGCAGCCAATCAATCAGATGTTATTGTTGTTTGCTTAGGCGAATTAAAAACATGGAGTGGCGAAAATGCATCCCGATCTACCATTGCATTGCCTGCTATTCAGGAAAAATTAGTAGCAGCATTACAAAAAACCGGTAAACGCATTGTGTTGATTTTATCCAATGGTCGTCCGCTAGAATTGTTAAGGCTTGAGCCATTGGTTGATGCCATTGTAGAAATCTGGCAACCAGGTATAGCTGGTGGTACTCCCCTGGCTGGCATACTGTCTGGTCGTGTTAATCCTTCAGCAAAATTGGCAATTACTTTTCCATTAACTACGGGGCAAATTCCTACTTACTATAATATGCGCAACCCGGCAAGACCGGCTAAGGAAGGTTTTTATCAGGATATTTCAACTGAGCCATTGTATTGGTTTGGGCATGGGTTGAGTTATGCAAACTATGAATATAGCAATGCGACTGTTTCAAAAACTCAATTTAAGAAAAATGAAAAATTAATTGCTGAAGTAACAGTAAAAAATACGAGTGAAGTATATGGAAAAGAAACCGTATTATGGTATATCTCCGACCCGGTAAGTTCTATTTCAAGACCAATGAAAGAATTGAAATATTTTGAGAAGAAAGAAATTCAAGCAGGCGAATCGGTTGTGTACAAATTTGAAATTGAGCCAATGAGAGATTTAAGTTTTACCGATGCAACAGGTAAAAAGATTTTAGAAGAAGGCGATTATTTTATTCAGGTTGGGAATCAAAAAATAAAAATTGAATTAATAAAGTAGAAAGTAAAGATTGAAAGTAATGGACTGTACATTGCCGGATAAAACTACAGACCATGAACAAACAAAAAAAATGAGAAGACATGAACTTTTTACCTGGCAAAAAAAATTATTGCTTTTGTTATATATTCTGTGTTTCGTTACAGGATATTCACAAACAGCAACTTCAAAATTCATTGCATACAATAACTCCAAAGTAAGCTACATGGGTAGGATTGGTATGAACGATTCCTGTGCCAATTTTTACTGGAGTGGTAGCTCTACAACCATTAAAGTAAAGGGAACACATACGCTGAAAGCTATACTGGCAGATAACTTGGGTAATAATTATTATTATGTTGTTGTAGATGATAAGGAGCATTTTAAATTGAAGCTGGATAAAGGAAAGAGAACTTATGAACTTGTCTCCAACTTAGATGATAAAATGCATACTATTCAATTGTTTAAAATAACCAACACCGATAATCGGATAACCCGCCTTTATGGCTTTGAAATAGATGCAAAAGGAGAAGTGGTGCGACCCAACAAATTACCCAAACGCAAAATTGAATTTTTTGGTAACTCTATCACAGCCGGCCATGGGGTAGATGTGCCTTTGGATAGTTCAGACTCTGGAGCGCCACAATTTTTTAATAATTACAAAACTTACGCAGCCACTACTGCCAGGTATTTTAAGGCACAATACCATTGCACTGCTAAAAGTGGTATCGGTATTATGGTAAGTTGGTTTAATGAAATAATGCCTGAAATATACGATAGATTAAATCCTAAAGATAGTAACAGCAAATGGATTTTTAAATACCAGCCTGATATTGTGGTAGTAAATTTATTTCAGAATGATAGTTGGTTGGTTAACCAGCCGGCCAATGAACAGTTTAAAGCAAGATTTGGTAGCAGTAAACCCAGCGAGAATTTTATCACTAATGCTTATGCTGATTTTCTGAAAACGTTACGCAGTAAATATCCCGCTGCTAATATCATATGCTGCTTAGGTAGCATGGACGCTACAAAAGAAGGTTCAAAATGGCCGGGTTACATTGCTTCGGCAGTGGCATTGTTAAAAGATAAAAGAATAGCAACCCATTTCTTTCCATACAAAAAAATAGGAGGGCATCCTAAAGCTGAGGAGCAACAGTTAATGGCTGAAGATTTAATTGCTTTTATTCGAAAAAACTATTGGAAATAGCATGTACAAATATTTGCAACAATAAACTTCAACAACGAACTATAAGTATGAAAATAAAAATGCTCTAACGTTTTGTACTCTTTTAATGTGACTGTTTTTATTGGGCAAATCCTGTTGGTACAAAGCTGGTTTATTACTATCAACAAGGCATCGGCAACTGGGGCACTTCTAACTATGGTTTTATTTGGGGCATCGCTGGTAAGAACCAGGAGTTTAGTGATATGGATCCGTCACCGGTTCCCTTACTTAAATAAGTACCTAAAAGCATACTGCTTTAGCTTTATTTTATAATGAATTATCAGCATTTCTATTTTTTTACATAGAAATTGGCTATTTACAAAAAACATCTTAATTTTAGCATTATAAAATTATAATTCAGTATTATTGAATTATTAATCGATTGCTGTTTTTATCTTACTAAATTAATTGCTGTATGAAAAAGCTTTTTATCTGCCTGTTCTGTGTTTCACCTTTTGTTCTTTTATTCTCTTGTAGTAAAAAATCAGATAGTGGTGGAAGTACGGTTATTGTTGCCCCCCCTGTCAACACTTCTAAAATTTATTATGTGGCTACCACTGGTGATGATAGCCGCACAGCCGCACAGGCCAAAAGTGGCAGTACTCCCTGGAAGACAATTCAAAAAGCAGCTAATAGTATTTCAGGGGGCGACACGGTTATTATTGCAGGTGGAACTTATAGTGAATCAATTACCCTTACCAGCCGGTTAAATGGTTCTGCTGTTGCCAACACATTATTTAAAAGTAAAGATGGCGAAATTGTAACCATAGAAGGTGGCATTAGCAATCCAAACAGTAATGTAGTACGTTGGTTAAGCCAGTTTAATATCAGCGGTGTGCAATACTTAACGGTAAAAGGCATCAGTGTGCAAAATGTAAACTGGTATGCCATAAGCGTTGAAGGCAGTTCTGCAAATATTACTATTGATAATTGCAATACTTTTAATAGTGGTGCATCCGGCATTTATGTTAAATCCTGCAATAATATTAATCTGCTTAATAATAAAATAAAACAAGCCTGCCAGGTTACTACCCGTGATGCTTCAGGAAATGGTACACAGGAGTGTATAACAATTACATCCTCTAACAATTTTAAAGTTAATGGAAATGAAGTAGCCGAATCTACTGTTAATGGTTCCGTCGGTGGCGAGGGTATTGATATAAAAGGCGGCTCACATGACGGGGAAATATCTAATAATTATATTCATGATATTGTTCCGCTTGGTATTTATGTAGATGCAGGCAGTGGAGAAGAATATAACATCAGGGTGTTTGCAAACAGGGCTTATAATACAGGAGGCATTAGTGTGGCTGGAGAATTGGGTGGGCATGCACATGAAATTTATTTTTATAACAATGTGATAAAAGACAGTAAAAGTTCAGGCCTTGTTTTTCAATCTATTGGTAATGGGAAATACACCAATGTATATGTGGTAAATAATACATTTTATAATAATGCCGTTTCAGGCAGTTTTGTTGGTGAAATTGGTAACTACAGTACCAACACAGGTAGTGCTAATATACAGATACGTAATAACATTATTTATAACAAAGGGGCTAATTATAAGTTTTCCATATGGCATAATCTTGCATCTACACACGTTATCAGCAATAATCTTTACTTCGATTTTAAACCAAGCAATAATGCTGCTAATAGTTTTACAACGGCTAATCTTACCGCTGCTGATGTAAATGGCACCGATCCCTTGTTTGTAAATGCAACTAGTGCCAATTTTGCATTGCAGGCAACATCACCAGCTATCAATAAAGGTATTCCCATTACCCTGCCCTCTTCAACAACGCTGTTATTTACAACCGATATTACGGGTAAATCAAAAGGAACTTCTAATTGGGATATGGGTGCTTATGAGTTTTAAATTGAGAGGAATATGAAAACTCCGTAAAAGTAGTATTAAGTAAAATTGAAAATAAATAGC